>ERZ824488.841-NODE-841-length-37760-cov-9.476833_pt1 | contig 37760 bp, 40 predicted proteins | sample MGYA00519936_ERZ824488 | MGnify/ENA primary metagenome ERZ824488 (study PRJEB31778, sample SAMEA3449153) | human gut metagenome | biome: human gut; feature: human-associated habitat; material: faeces | place: United Kingdom | collected 2010/2012 ... | reverse complement strand
GATGCTTGTAAAAATTCTGGGTTTAATATAGATGAACAACTTGTTGAGGTCAACAGGTTGTCAAAAAGAAACAATAATGCTATTGCTAATATACAAGATTATAAACTTTCAAGAAGAAAGGGAGCTTTCAAAAACAAAATCTTTTTAAAAGATGTTGAGGAGGATTAGATTTTATAATGAAATTAATAGATGATACAGAATTTTTAGTAATAGATTTTGAAACGATTACTCCAAAAGGAAGACCACCAGAGCCAATAGAAGTAGGAATATTAAGAATAAAACAAAAAAAAATAGATAATAACGCATCAATTGATTGGCTGATTAAGCCACCAGAAGGTTTACACTTAACGCGTTTTGATACTTCACAAACAGGTATAACAGAACAAGATTTAATGCATGGTATAGATGCTAAAAGAGCAATGAGAATAATTGATAAATCTTGTTCAAAAAAAGACTATGTATTTATTGCACAAAATGCTAAATATGAAGCTAATATTTTATCTCATTATACAGATGAATGTAAAGGAATAGCTAAAACACCAATAATAGATACTATTTTATTAGCCAAACATGTTTTACCAAAATTGTCAAATTACAAATTAGATACCTTGGCAAGCACATTGGGATTACGAATCCCAGAAAATAGGCATAGAGCTCTTTCTGATTGCTTTTTAACAGCAGAAGTCTTTTTAAAATTACTTGAACTACAAAAAGGAAAGCATGAGATAATATATTTGGATGAGTTATTAAATATTGCGAAAATAAAAACAAAATATAGCGAACCTCAACAATTGACATTGGGAGATTTCATGGGATTGTAAAGATAACTTTTATTTAACGAAATGGGGTGCGATAATAATGCAAATTGGAATTGATGTAGATGGACTATTACTTGATCAAAATATTAAAGTAAATATTACAAACATAGATGATAATGATTATATTTGTATTTCTGATTTTGGTAAATACAAAGAGGGAAAATCGAAAGCTGATGACATTATAAGAAACTGGTTAAGAAATAGAATTACTTTGAAATTTTTAGGAACATGGGAGTCTATTTATAATCCAAATTTTAATTCCGTCGAATTCGACGGGTTTAGAAAAAGTGCAGGACTTCACACATTTACATTAAGTGTTACAGAATGGTGTGAAAAGACAAATGCAATTGGTATATATTCAAAACGAGGAAAATACGGAGGAACATATTCACATAAAGATATTGCATTTGAATTTGCTTCTGCAATAAGCCCTGTATTCAAATTATATTTAATAAAAGAATTTGAGAGATTAAAGGAAATTGAAAATCAAAACAGAGAATGGGATGTAAAAAGAATATTAACGAAAAACAATTATTTAATACATACAGATGCAATTAAAAATTACATATTGCCAGATAATGATTTTTACAAAAATAGGGAATGGATAAAGTATGCAGAAGAAGCAGATATTCTAAATGTAATAATATTTAATACAACAGCTAAAAAGTGGAGAGAACTTAATCCTGATTTGGCTAAAAATTCAAATGTAAGAGATTATGCTACAATAAATGAATTAACAGTATTATCAAATTTAGAATCACATAATGCTGAATTAATTAAAGAAGGAAAAAGCAAAGAAGAAAGATTTGAAATATTAAGTGAAATTGCAAAGTATCAATTAAATATACTTAATAATGCTGAAAAAATAAAATTGCTAGGAAATGGAAATAAAGAGGAGTAAAGTTATGGGAATAATATCTTTAGCTAGTGGTAGTTCATGTTGGAGAGGTTTAGATTATTATAAAGAAAAAAGGGTTGTTGAATTGAATAAAATAAATGAAAATGAGTATTCAAGCATTGTAAAAGGAACCAATAATTATAATGTCCATTTGGATATTGAACATCCTAGGAAATCTTCATGTAATTGTCCCTTAGCTAATGGTAAAAGAATAATATGTAAGCATATAGTTGCAACATATTTTACTGCTTTTCCAAATGAGGCAGTTAGTTTTGAAGAAGAACAAAATCGATTACAAGAAGAGTATGAAAAAGAGCAAGAAGAGGAATATGACAAAGCAATTAAATACTTAAATAGAATGTCAAAGCAAGAATTGATTGAAGAATTAATTCAAGTTTTTGATTACGGACCTGAATGGATATATAATGATTTTGTAAAAAGAAATTTGTATTAATAAGATATTATAAAAAAAAGGATGTGATATAAAATGCAACTATCAGAACAATTGATTTATTGTACTACAAAGATAATAAATATCATTGATGAAACGAAAATTGCAACTGGTACAGGTTTTTTTATGAATTTTAATGAAAATTTGGAAAAAGGCACATGCCAACCTGTAATTATTACTAACAAACATGTTGTGAAAGATGCTAAAAAAATTATTTTTTCTGTGTGTAGGGCAGATGAAAATAATAATCCGCTAGATCAACAAAAATTTACGATAACTCTTGATGAATTTAAAATAATTAATCATCCTGACAATGATGTGGACTTGTGCGCAATACCCATAGCTTCGCTAGATAGTTATAGTCAGGAATATAAAGTCAGGTTGTATCGTGGAAAGCTTGGAACAGATTTAATAATAAACGAAGATGAAGTTAAAGATTGTTCTGCAATGGAAGATATTATTATGATTGGATATCCTAACGGACTTGAGGATTCTTATAATAATAAACCAATAATTCGAAAAGGCATAACTTCTACACGCTTAAAATTTGATTATAATGGGAAAAAAGAATTTTTAATTGATATGGCTTGTTTTCCAGGATCTAGTGGATCGCCAATTTTCTTTTGTAATGAATCTTCATATACACAAGGCAATGCTACTTTTTTTGGCTCTAGATGTAAACTATTAGGCTTATTATATGGTGGACCACAACATACTAGTACAGGAAGTGTTGTGTTTGAAAATATTCCAACTAATCCAAAAGCTATTATTCAAATACCAAATAATTTAGGAGTTGTAGTTAAAGCAGTTAGAATTAAAGAACTTGAAGGCTTTATGAAAGATATGAGTTAAAAAGGAGTGAACATAGATGAATAAAGAAAAAAATCAAAATAGTTATCACAAAATCAACCTTAACTGGTACCCTCGGCCACATGCTTAAAACTAAGAAGCAGATAATTGAGGATTTAAAGCTAATTGATGTTATAATAGAAATTTTAGATGCTAGAATACCTATTTCTAGTCAAAATCCAGATATTAGACAAATAACATCTAATAAAAAGAAAATAGTAGTTTTAAATAAAAGTGACTTAGCAGATGAAAAAGAAACAAGAAAATGGGTGGAATATTTTAAAAAGCAGGGAATAGTTGCAATACCAACAGATTCAAATTTGGGAAAGGGCACAAAGGAAACATTAAGAGCAGTTCAAAATTTAATGCAAGAAGATATGGCAAAAGCAGCTAGCAAAGGTAGAGTAAATAAGAATATTAGAATTATGATATGTGGAATTCCAAATGTTGGTAAATCATCATTTATAAATAGAATGATAAACAAAAAGTCAGCAGAAGTTGGAAATAGACCTGGTGTTACTAAACAAAAACAATGGGTTAGAATATCAAGCAATATTGAACTTTTAGACACCCCTGGTGTATTATGGCCAAAATTTGAAAATGAAGATGTAGCACTAAAACTTGCCTATACGGGAAGTATTAAGGATGAATTATTAGACAAAACAAACATTGCATATAGATTGTTAAATTATTTAGAAAAAAATAATAAAATAGAACTTTTTGCAAGATATAAATTGACAGATGAAGAAATTAATAGTATAATAGTTGAGGATGATGAATCACTTAAAACAATGAATGCAATTGCAAAGAAAAGAGGAGCAATTGTTTCAAAAGGTGAAGTTGATTATGATAAAGTATCATCTATTATATTAAATGACTTTAGAAGCGGAAAAATAGGTAGAATTACATTGGAGAAAGTAAATGAATAATCTAGGAAAAATAAACACAATGTCACCTCTAACATGGGCATATATTGGAGATGCAGTATATGAATTATATATTCGCAATTACCTTATAGAAACTACAAATTTAAAACCAAACAAACTTCATAGAGAAGCCACAAAATTTGTAAAAGCTAGTTCTCAAGCCAAAATTTTAGATAAACTAAAAGACTTTTTAAATGAAGAAGAGCTAGAAATTATTCGTAGAGGTAGAAATACACAAAATCATCATTTGCCTAAAAATGCAAACCCAACAGATTATATGTATTCAACAGCTTTTGAAGGACTTATAGGTTATCTGTATCTAACAAAACAAGAAACCAGATTAAATGAAATATTATCAAAAATAATAGAAATTAATTCTAGTCTAGACTAGAATTAAAACATGGCCCGTTGGTCAAGCGGTTAAGACGCCACCCTCTCAAGGTGGAATCATGAGTTCGATTCTCGTACGGGTCACCAAAATTAAAATCCCTGTATCGTTTGAAAATTAACTAATACAGGGATTATTTTTAGATACTAAAAAGGAGTTTTAAAAATGGAAAATGTTGAACTTTTATCTCCTGTAGGAGAGTGGGATTCACTAGTCGCAGCAGTTCAAAATGGTGCTAATGCAGTATATTTTGGAGCAAATGAATTTAACGCAAGAATGAATAGTAAAAACTTTGATAGAGAAGAACTAAAAAAAGCAATTGAATATGCAAAACTAAGAAATGTAAAAACTAACTTAACACTAAATATATTAATCAAAAACAATGAATTTGAAAAAGCAATGGACCTTGTAGAATATGCCTACAAATGTGGTATAGATGCTATAATTGTACAAGATTTAGGTCTTGCAAGGGAAATTATAAAAACATTCCCAGATTTAGATGTACATAGTAGCACACAAATGACAGTATATAATCTCAAAGGTGTTCAAGAGATAGAACGCCTAGGATTCAAAAGATGTGTACTTGCGCGTGAACTCAGTATAGATGAGATTAAACATATTTGTAAAAATTCAAATATAGAGATAGAAGTTTTTGTGCACGGAGCACTTTGCATAAGCTATTCAGGTCAATGTTTAATGAGTAGTATGATAGGTGGAAGAAGTGGAAACAGAGGAAAATGTGCTGGAACATGTAGATTACCATATAGTTTACTCAAAAACAAACAAATGGTCGACAAAGGATTCTTATTAAGTTCAAAGGATGTATGCACATTAGATATAATTCCAGAGTTAATTAAGGCAGGAGTAAAATCATTTAAAATAGAAGGCAGAATGAAATCACCCGAATATGTAGGGCTTGTTACATCAGTTTATAGAAAATACATAGACTTAGCTTATAACAATAGAGAATACAAGGTTGAAAATCAAGATAGAGAAAACCTAATGCAAATTTTTAACCGTGGTGGATTTAGCACAGGTTATTTAAAGGGAAAACTTGGAAAAGACATGATGTTTAAATATAAGCCAAATCATATTGGTGTATATATTGGCCAAGTTGAACACTATAATCCAAATAAAGGGTATGTAAAAATCAAACTAGATAAACAATTGTTCTTGGGAGATAGTTTAAGTATTAAGGATGGTACTTGCAAAATATCAGAGCTAATGATTGGAAATAATAACATTAAATCAGGTCAAAAGGGACAAATAGTTACTGTAGGTAGAATATATGGAAAGATTAATAATGGAGATAAAGCATATAGAACAGTTGCTATTAACTTAAACAAGGAGGTAGAACAGGTATCAAATAAAGAAAACATAAAAAGGAAATTAGAGTGTGAGATTCACATAAAGGAGAATGAACCTATTACTTTAGCTTTGGCTGATAAAATTACAGGATACAAAGTGAAAAAAAACGGTCTAGTTCCTGAGAAAGCTTTAAATGTTGGATTAACAGAAGATAGAATAATTAAACAGCTATCAAAACTTGGTAATACGGTTTTTGAAATAGATAGTATTAATGTAGAACTTGGAGAAATGCTTCAAACATCTATTAAGGATTTGAATGAATTGCGTAGAGAAGCGGTACAAGAATTGGAAAACAAAATATTGCAATCTTTTGTTCGTGAATTTAAAGGAACATATAAGCAATTAAAAAATAATATTATTCAAAAGGTTGATACACCAAAGGTAAGTGTATGCCTTAACAATATTGTACCTAATATGGAGTATCAAAAAATTAAGAAAGTAGATAACATTTATATTCCATTAAGATTCTTTGTGAACTCAAAATTAAAGCCACAAATTAAAACTATAACAGAGAATTTTAATACATATTTACTGATGCCTACAATAAGTAAAAGCAATTATGAAAAAATAAATGCAATGGAATTTATTAAAGAATATAATTTAAAAGGAGTTGTTGTATCAAATCTATCACAAATAAAGGATTTTCAAGGAATTCCAATGATAGCAAATTATACCTTTAATATAGCGAACAACTATTCCATAAATGAATTAGAACAATTAGGAGTTCAAAAATATACTGCTTCTCCAGAATTTGAAAGAGAAGTAATCTCTACTATTTGCGGAAATATTCCAAAAGAAGTTATAGTTTATGGAAGAACATTACTTATGACAACTGAATATTGTGCAATAGGTACATTCAAAAATTGCCCTGCATTGTGCGAAGAGCGGTACATATAAACTAAAAGATAGAATGGATTTTGAATTCCCTATATATACAGATAGAATTAATTGTAATAACTTAATATATAATTCTAAAATAACATCAAATCGTTATGAAGGTTTAAACGCAGATTCAATAAGAATAGACATTTTGGAAGAAAATATAGAGGAAATAAACAAAATAATAGAGATACACAAATCTGGCGAGAGACTTGAAGGAATGAATTATACCAATGGGAATATGGGAAGAAGCATATAAAAAGTGCTTCTTCGCGTTATTTTTTACATAATTTGACATTATTCTTGTTTAGGAGATTTTTTTGTGATATAATGTGTAGCAAATTGAATAAGGAAAGAGGAAATAATATGGCTGAATATTCACCTTTAATGCAACAGTATTTTAGTATTAAAGAGGAACACAAAGATTCAATACTCTTTTTTAGAGTAGGAGATTTTTATGAAATGTTTTTTGATGATGCTATTTTAGCATCAAGAGAGCTTGAAATAACACTTACTGGTAAAGAGTGTGGGCAAGAAGAAAGAGCTCCTATGTGTGGAGTACCTTATCATGCAGTAGATACTTATGTTTCAAGGTTAATTGAAAAAGGTTACAAGGTCGCAATTTGTGAACAATTGGAAGACCCTAAAACAACAAAAGGAATGGTAAAACGAGATGTTATAAGAATAGTAACACCTGGTACTGTAATTGAGAGCAATATGCTAGATGAAAAGAAAAATAATTATATAATGTCAATATTAAAAAAAGGCATTTACTTTGGAATAGCTATATGCGACATTTCAACTGGAGATTTTTTTGCGACACAAATTGCTGAAAATAATAATTTTTCAACATTGTTAGATGAAATTGCAAAATACTCTCCTGCAGAAATTGTTGTAAATAGCTTTTTATATAGTTCATTAGAAGAAATAAATGCAATTCGTAAAAGATTTAATTCATATATTGATAATTCACCTGATGAAAACTTTGTGCCTAATAATGAAGAGTTACTAAGTAGTTATAATATAGAATGTGAAAATAAACCTTTAGATTCTTTGGAAGGTTTTGAGCTTGCAGCAGGAGCTATAACAAGTTTATTACAATATTTAACTTCTACACAAAAAATAAAACTTGAACACATTAACCATATTAATATATATAATTTACAAAAGTATATGTCTTTAGATATTACTGCAAGAAGAAACTTAGAACTTTTAGAGAGACAGTATGATAAAGGGAAAAAAGGAACTTTACTTTGGGTTCTTGATAAGACTTCAACTTCAATGGGAGGAAGGCTTATAAGAAGATGGATTAGTGAACCGTTAATGGATAGAGTAAATATTAATAGTAGATTAGAAGCGGTTCAGGATTTAAAGGATAATACTATTTTAAGAGAAGAATTGCAAAAAGCCCTAAAGAAAGTGTATGACATTGAGAGATTAGTTGGTAAGATTTCTTATGGCAATAGTAATGGAAGAGAAATGAATTCTTTAAAGGCATCTTTAGAGCAGATTCCTGAAATTAAGGAATTACTAAAACAAAGTCAGGCTCCTTTAATTATAGCATTAAATAATAATTTGGATGATTGCCATGATTTAGCAAAATTGATAAATGATGCAATTGTTGATGATCCACCTATTACCATAAAAGATGGTGGTGTAATAAAGGAAGGGTATAATAGTTTAGTAGATGAATATAAAAAAGCCTCAACAGAAGGAAAAACTTGGCTATTAGAACTTGAACAAAGAGAAAAGGAAAGGACAGGAATTAAGAACTTAAAAATTGGATTCAATAAAGTTTTTGGATATTACTTGGAAGTTACAAAGTCTAATTTGGGTTATGTTCCAGATTATTATATAAGGAAACAGACTCTTACAAATGGTGAGAGATATATAACAGAGGAGTTAAATGAGCTTGAAAGCAAGATTTTAACAGCAGAAGAAAAATTAGTGGGTCTTGAATATGAGCTATTTCTTCAAATAAGAGATGAGCTTGCAAGAAATATTCAAAGATTACAAAAAACTGCAAGTGTTATCGCAACTCTTGATGTTATTGCATCGCTTGCAACAGTAGCTGATGATATGAATTATGTAAGGCCAATTGTTGATAATGAAGGCGAGATTGATATAAAGGAAGGGCGCCATCCTGTTATTGAGAAGATGATTGATTCTGGTTCATTTGTGGCTAATGATACTTATTTGAATGGGGAAGCGGATAGGTTATCCATTATTACTGGTCCCAATATGGCAGGAAAATCAACATATATGAGGCAAGTTGCTTTAATTACTTTAATGGCACAAATAGGAAGCTTTGTTCCTGCATCTTACGCTAAAATTGGCATTGTAGATAAAATATTTACAAGAGTAGGAGCTTCTGATGATTTGAGCATGGGACAAAGTACCTTTATGGTAGAAATGATGGAAGTTGCAAATATCCTAAGGGAAGCTACAAAAAACAGCTTAATAATTTTAGATGAAATTGGTAGAGGAACTTCAACTTATGATGGTTTATCAATTGCTTGGGCTGTTGTAGAGCACATAACAAACAAAGAAAAATGTGGTGCAAAAACTTTGTTCGCAACACATTACCATGAGCTTACTGAACTTGAAAATACTGTTGAGGGAGTAAAGAATTATTCTATTGCTGTAAAAGAAAAAGGTGAGGATATAATCTTTTTAAGGAAGATAGTAAAAGGTGGAACTGATGAAAGCTATGGAATCCATGTTGCAAAGCTTGCAGGAGTGCCTCAAACTGTAGTAAAAAGGTCAAATGAAATATTAAGAAGCCTAGAAAAGAAAAACATGCTTACAGGGCAAAAGAAAGAAAACAAAAAGCAACCAGAAGGACAACTGGATTTCTACAACTACAAATTAGCAGAGATTGCTCACGAAATAGATAAAATCAACCTAAATGAGCTAACACCAATTGATGCTTTAAATACATTAATGAAAATGAAAGAGAAAATGCAGTAAAAGCATTTTCTCTTTTTACAATAAAAAAGAAAAGAAACAATTAAATGTTTCTTTTTTGGCTGGGGTGGGAGGACTCGAACCGCCGAAATGCCAGAGTCAAAGTCTGGTGCCTTACCACTTGGCTACACCCCAATATTTAATTTTTTGTGCTTATATAAGTATTTTTTACGTGGGGTGGAAGATGGGACTCGAACCCACGGCCTCTGGTGCCACAAACCAGCGCTCTAACCAACTGAGCTACATCCACCAGAATGTATGTGTTTTAAGTAAGCACATACTCTATTTTAATGAATATTTTGGAATTTGTCAAGAGTTTTTGAAAAAAAATTAAAAAATATTGACTTTTTTTTATGATAATGATATTATTTTTACAGATAATAAAAACAAAGGAGGAACTACAAGTGAATAATAATAAAGGAATAACATTAGTATCTTTAATGGGGTATGTAATTTTAACAATAACAATACTAGCGGTTTTAACCTCTCTTTCTATACATTTTAGAAGAAACCTTAGTGATATAGATACAAAAACCATACAGGATAGTAAATTTGATAAAATCAACCTACAGATGTTAGAAGAAACTAAAACAAGTGGAAATAGTATTAATATAGATGAAACAACAACTCAAAAAATAGTTTTTACAAATGGAAATACTTATACATATGATTCTAGTGAATTAGCAGTTTACTTAAATGATAATATAGAGGTAATAGATAATGTAACATTATTTAATGCAACAGTTGAAGAAAAAACTACAAAACAAATTTTAAAACTTGAAGTTTCCATAAATGGAAAAGAAAGAATAATGGAGTATGTTGTAAATACATCGGAATAAAAAATAGAAAAAATGTGCAAATAACTATTGCATATTTTTCTATTTTATGATAATATAATTAGGTATTACAAATAGGGGTATAGTGTCAATGGTAGCACATCGGTCTCCAAAACCGCTTGTGAGGGTTCGAATCCTTCTACCCCTGCCATTTTGTTTAGACACATATTTTTAAAAGTGGTGCTTCCATAAAAGCACCACTTTTTTGGGAAAATTCGCAAAATAACTTGTATAAATTCAAGATATATGATATAAATTAGTATAGAAAAAATTTGAATTATTATGGTATTTTTTTCGTAGGAGGAGGAACCTTATGGAAAGAGTAGAAAATGAAAATCAAAAGACAATTTTAATAGTTGATGATGAACAACCTATCGTCGACATATTAGTATATAATTTGAAAAAAGAGGGATATAATACTTTAGAAGCAAATGATGGAATTGCAGCAGTAGACATAGCATTAAAATCTAAACCTGATTTAATTCTACTAGACATTATGCTACCCAAAATGGATGGACTAACTGTTTGCAAAAAAATAAAAAGTAAATTAAATGTTCCAATTCTTATGCTTACAGCCAAAGATGAAGAAATAGATAAAATACTAGGATTAGAACTAGGTGCAGATGATTATATTACTAAACCATTTAGCGTAAGGGAACTAATGGCAAGAATAAAAGCAAATTTAAGAAAATCTGAAGTAAAAACAGAATTTGTTTCAACTTCACAGCGTTTAAAAACGACAGACAAAAACAAAATAATCAAAGTTGGAGATTTGACACTAGACTTAGAAAAGATAGAAGCAAAAATTGGTAATAAAACTATAGATTTAACAATAAGGGAATTTGAAGTTTTAAAATATTTAGCACTCCAAAATGGACAAGTGGTAACTAGAGAAAAATTACTAGAAGTAGTTTGGGGCTATGAATATTATGGAGATATAAGAACAGTAGATGTTACAGTAAGAAGAATAAGAGGTAAAATAGAAAAAGATGCTTCAACACCAAAGATTCTTGCAACAAAAAGAGGTATTGGCTATTACATAAGAACAGAACAATCAGAAGAATGAGAAAGGAATACTGCAAAATAATGTTTAAAAGTGTACAAGTTAGAATAATTCTTATAATTATGATTTTGGCAATTTTAATGTTAATTGGTTATGGTACTTTTTCTATACAGACAATGAAAGCAACCAATATATCTGAAAAGATGATAAATGAAAACATATTAATTATTATTGCAATGATAGTATCTTTCATAATCATTTCTGCTGTAACAATTTGGTTTACATCAAAAATTATAACAAAACCTATATATAAACTTATTAAAAGTGCAGAAAAGATAACTGAAAATGAAGAGCAAAAAGTTCAATTTACTACATCAAAAAGAAATACTGAAATAGATTGCTTAATTAATGCTTTTGAAGCCATGACAGCAGGATTAAAGAAAAACTTAAATGAGGTAACAAGGCAAAAAAAACAAATTGAAACAATACTACAACATATGAATGATGGTATAATTGCATTCGACTTGGAAGGCAACATAATGCACATAAACCCAGCTGCTATTAAATTACTAGAAATACCTGAAACAAGCAAAAACTTTGAATCAATTTTCGGAAAAATAGATTCAGATATTAACTTAGAAAAGATTATTTATTTAGAAAATTGGACAACATCTGAAACCAGAATAAACATTAATGATAAATATCTAAAAATATTTTTTGCATCATTTAAAAATGAATTAGACAGACCAGCAGGAGTAATAGTATTAATTCAGGATATTACAGAACATGTTAAACTTGACAATATGAGAAAAGAGTTTATTGCTGATGTATCACACGAATTAAAAACTCCTTTGACATCAATTTTGGGATATTCAGAAACATTATCAAACTCAGAGTATGACCCAGAAATGCAAGAAAAATTTTTAAAAGTTATAAGCACTGAAGCAGTTCGAATGACTAAACTAGTAAACGATTTACTAACACTTTCAAAATATGACAATGAAGCAACAAGATGGGAAAAAGTAGAATTTAATTTAGGGGAACTAGTAAAATCTTGCCAGGAAAATCTACAAATTGAAATTGATAAGAAAAAGCAAAAAGTAGAGTGCTTTGTAACAGCAAATGTTCCAATGGTTTATGCAGATAAAGATGGTATAGAAAGAGTTGTACTAAACATTCTATCAAACAGCATAAAATATACTGAAGAAGGTGGAACAATAAAAATATATGTTGGCTTTGTGTATAATGATGCTTATATCAAAATAATAGATAATGGAATTGGAATTCCAGAAAAAGACCTAGAAAGAATATTTGAAAGATTTTATAGAGTGGACAAAGCTAGGACAAGAAAAATGGGTGGAACAGGGCTTCGGATTATCAATTGCCAAAGAAATACTAGATAAAAACTCTGGAAGAATTGATATAAAGAGCAATGTAGGCCAAGGCACAGAGGTTGTAATTACTATACCAACAGTTTTAAAAAATGAAACATAAGAAAGAAGGAAAAAATGATGAATCCAAAAGTAAAAAATATTTTAGAATGGACCTATTGTATTGTAATAGCAATAGTAATAGCTATTGCAGTAAAATATTTTATAGGTACTCCAACAGTTGTAAAACAAACATCAATGAAAGATACTTTAGTAGAAGGCCAACGATTATGGCTAAATAGATGGATTAGAACAGTAAAAGGCGAATATGAAATAGGTGACATAATAACATTTGAAGCTCCAAGTGTTACATACCCATCTCTTTCAAATATTGACTTTAACAATCCTGTTGCAGAATATAATTATACTCCAAAAACATTAGGTGGTAAATTTGTATATTATGTTTTGGAAACAAATAAAACAAGCTATATTAAAAGAATCATAGGTGTTGCAGGAGATAAAATAAAAATTGAAGATGGAAAAGTTTACAGAAATGGAAAAAAAGTTGAAGAATATTATTTGGCAAAGGGAATAGAAACAAATGGCAAAACTTTTTCAGACATAACAGTTCCAGAGAACTGTGTATTTGTTATGGGAGACAATAGAGAAGCTAGTACAGATAGTAGAGATTTTGGTTGTATTCCAATAAACAAAATCGAGAGCAGAGTAGCATTTAGATTTTGGCCATTAAATAAATTTGGAAAGATTGATTAAATATATGTTTGATAAGATTATAGGTAATAATGAAAATAAAAAAATATTGGAAAACATGGTGAAAAAACAAAATATTCCACATAGCTATATCTTTTCTGGAATATCGGGTATAGGTAAATTGCTTTTTGCAAAGGAATTTGCAAAAGCGATTTTATGTAGAGATGAAACTATAAAACCATGCAACAGTTGCATATCATGCACAAGTTTTGAGAATTCTAATAATCCAGATTGTATTATCATAGATGAACAATCTGAAAGCATAAAAACTGAGCAGATAAAGGAATTAACAAAAAGCGTTTTGGAAAAGCCAATAGAAAGTTACAAAAAAATATATATTATAAATAACAGTGAAAATATGACAAAGGAGGCTCAAAACAGCCTGTTAAAAACTCTCGAGGAACCTCCAGAATATATAGTAATATTGCTAATAACAAGTAATGAAAATATGCTATTAAACACAATTAAATCTAGGTGTATGAAACTTATGTTTCAACCACTATCTAATAATGAAATTATTGAGTATTTTAAAAGAAACAATGAGCAAATAGATGAAGGTATGCTTGATATATTTGAAGGTAGTATAGAAAAAGCACTTGAAGTAAAAGATAAAAAAGAAATATATGAAAAGATCAATAATGAGTTTAAGAATATAGAAGAAAAAAGTGAGATTCAGATATTGAGTTTAAAAGAAGAATTAATACAGTATAAAGAGGAAATATACTCTTTGCTGGATTATATTAATACTATATTTTACAAGGAAATGCTTAAAAATAAAGAAAAAGTCTTGAGTTATCAAGAATGTATTAAAAGTGTAGAGGAAACAAAGGCAAGATTAAAAAGAAATGCTAATTTTGATATGACAATAGATTTTCTATTGTTTTCAATAGAGAGGAGTATGCAAATATAATGGCAAATATAATAGGTGTTAGATTTAAAAAAGCAGGAAAAATATATTTTTTTGATCCTAATGGAAGACAAGTTAAAACAGGTGAACATGTAATAGTTGAAACATCAATGGGAATGGAGTATGGTGAGGTGGCAATCGCTAATAGACAGCTGCCACAAGAGAAGATAGTAGCACCTCTAAAAAAAATAGTTAGAGTAGCCACATACAAAGATGCTAAACAAAATGAAGAAAATAAAAAGCAAGAAAAGGAAGCATTTAAAATTTGTGAAAAGAAAATAAAAGAACATGGCTTAAACATGAAGTTAATGGATGTGGAATTTAAGTTTGATAAAAGTAAAATTATGTTCTTTTTCACAGCAGATGGAAGGATAGATTTTAGAGAATTAGTAAGAGATTTAGCTGCAATTTATAAAACAAGAATTGAGCTTAGACAAGTTGGAGTAAGAGATGAAGTGAAACGCATAGGCGGAAATGGCGTATGTGGAAGGGAATTATGTTGTTGTTCTTTCTTAGGAAATTTTGAAACAGTTTCAATAAAAATGGCAAAAGAACAAAATGTATCTTTAAACCCATCAAAGATTTCAGGAAATTGTGGAAGACTAATGTGTTGCTTGCAATATGAACAAAATGTTTATGAGGAAAAACTAAAACACTTACCTAAAATTGGGGCAATAGTAAAAACAGCAGATGGACAAGGTGAAGTATGTGGCCTAGAAACATTGCGAGAAATTGTCAAAGTTAAATTCAAAGATGGAGATGACACCTTTTTCAAGAAATATAATGCAAAAGATATTAAGATAATAAAAAACATTGAAAAGGCTCAAGATAATATAACAAAAGAAGAACTAGCAGAACTTAAAAAAATGGAAGAACTAGATAGAAAAGATAAAAACAACTCATAGAATTAGAGTATAATCAAGAGTAAAACTCTTGTATAATATACTATCCCAAAATATAAAGGAGGGAATGAAAATGGCATACAAAATAACAGACAAATGTATAAGCTGTGGTGCTTGTGCAGCAGAATGCCCAGTATCTTGTATTTCACAAGGTGACACTACATATGTTATAGACAAAACTGCTTGCATAGGATGCGGAACATGTAGTGGGGTTTGCCCAGTAGGTGCTCCTGAAGAAGAATAAAAAAGCCGATAAAAAAGTTTGGCAGATATTTTAAAAAATTATCTGCCAATAAAATAATAATTTTTTATTTTTAATATAATTTTAATGTTTTACTAGTATAATGCTAACATACAACAAGAAATTACTAAATATCACCCCAAAATTTTTTAGAATAAAAGATTATTATTTAAATCTTTTATTCTTTTTTTATAAATTTTAAAAAAACTATTGCAATTTATATAGTAAAAAATATATAATAGTTATAAATTAAAACTTACATTGAAACGAGAAAGGAAAGACAGTAATGAGAAAGTATTTTGGAACAGATGGAATCAGGAGAATAGCCAATACTGAACTTACTCCTGAATTAGTATATAAAGTAGCAAAAGCAGGTGCATATGTACTATCTAAACACTCAGACCATGCGCCAACAATTTTAATTGGAAGAGATACCAGAATTTCAGGTACACTAATAGAAAGTGCTATGACAGCAGGATTCTTAAGTTATGGAGCAAATGTAAAATTACTAGGAGTTATACCAACACCAGGAGTAGCTTATCTAACAAAAAAACTAAAAGCCGATGCCAGTGTTGTTATATCAGCTTCTCACAACACATATGAGTTTAATGGAATTAAATATTTTAGTAATAAAGGAATGAAAATTCCTGATGAAATAGAAGAAGAAATAGAAACAATTTTAGAATCAGGAGATTTTGAAAAACTAACCGCACACCCTAGCAAAATTGGGGTTTCTGAATATAGAGAAGATTTAGTTGATGAATATATTTATCTATTAAGAAAAAACTTTGAAGAAAACATTGAACAAACAATTAAGGAAGACTTTAAAGTAGTTCTTGATGTTGCCAATGGTGCAACATATAAAGTTGCAGAAAAAGTGTTTACAAAATTAGGAATTAACTATACAATAATTAATAATAAGCCAGATGGTATAAATATTAATGAAAAATGTGGTTCTACCCATCTGGAAAGTTTAAAACAATATGTTTTAGAAAACAATATGTCTCTTGGAATTGCTTATGATGGAGATGGAGATAGATGTTTAGCTATAGATGAAAAGGGAAATGAAATTGATGGAGACATTCTACTTGCTGTAATAGGAAAATACTTAAAAGAAAAAGGCAAATTAAAAAATGATACAATAGTTTCAACAATAATGAGCAATTTAGGATTAAATAAATTCTGCAGCAGTAATAATATTGCTTTAAAACAGACAAAAGTTGGAGATAGATATGTACTAGAAGAAATGCTAAAAAATGATTACAATCTTGGAGGAGAGCAATCAGGACACATTATAATGCTTGATTATAATCCAACAGGTGATGGAATACTAACTTCACTTATGCTAATTCAAATTCTATTAGAAAAAAATATAAAGACATCTGAATTATGTAATACAATTACAAAATATCCACAAACATTAATAAATGTAAAAGTTGAAAACAGTAAAAAGACTTTATATTTAGAAAATAAAGAAATTCAAGAAAAAATACAAAGTATTGAAAAAGAATTTAAAGATAATGGAAGGGTAATTATTAGACCTTCTGGAACAGAACCACTTATAAGAGTTATGATAGAAGGTCAAGATGAGCAAATTATTTCTCAAAGAGCAAAAGAATTAGCCAATTTAATTAAAATTAAATTAAATTAAATAGTAGGGATAAAACCCACAAAGGAAAAGGAGGAAAAGGATTATGTTTGTTGTTAATATCTCAGAGCCACTTACACTTTTACTACTTACATTAGCTACAGTATTACTAATCTTTTTAGGAAAAGAACTTAAGAAAACTTACATCCCAGCAATAGCATTATTTGCATATTTAGTGTTAGTAGTAATGCACAGTGTTCAACTAGCTAATTTAACTGAGCAATTGCATGACATTTACTATGGAATATTAATAAGATGTATCTCTATTGATTGCATAATGATATTTGTATCATTCTTTGCATATCTATGGGTTGATGACATTGCAAGTAAATTCTATAAAAAGAAAAGTCTTGACAACAGCTTAGATTGGTTTTGGAACAAAATTTAAACAATTAAAAGTGGGACAAATTATTGTTGTTCCACTTTTAATATAGTTAGAAAGGACAGACTATGGATAAAAAAGTTATAATAATAAATGGAACAGGTGGTTCAGGTAAAGACACATTTGTTGAATTTTGTAGTGAATTCAAAAATGTAATGAATATTTCTTCTGTTGATAAAGTAAAAGAAGCAGCATCCATTCTAGTAGGGTGGAATGGAGAAAAAGATGAGAAGAGCAGGAAATTGCTAGTAGATTTAAAACAACTAAGCATAGAATACAATGATGCTCCAACTAGATATATTGAAAAAAGATTTAAAGAGTTTAAAGAAAGCAACTCAGAGTATTTGTTTGTACACATACGAGAAATTAATGAAATAGCAAAAATTAAAGAACTTCTAAATGCAAAGACTCTATTAATAAAGAATCCACGAGTACCACTAATTACAAGCAATACATCAGATGGAAATGTGTATAATTATGATTATGATTTTATAATTGAAAATGAAGGAACACTGGAAGATTTAAAAGAAAAGGCAAAGGAATTTATGTTATGAGTAGTGAAAGAATAGGATTTTTTGGTGGTTCATTTAATCCACCAACCAATATTCATATAAACTTGGCAAATATGTTAATTGAACAAAATAAGGTTGATAAAGTAGTATTTGTTCCAGTGGGAAATTATTATCCTAAAAAGGATTTAGCTGAAGCAAGTGATAGATATAACATGCTTAAATTAGCATGCAAAGACTATAAGAACTTAGAAGTTGAAGACCTTGCAAGTAGCCACCCAAACAATCTATTTGCTTCAGATACCTTTAAGTTGATTTATGAAAAATATGCTAACAATGACATATTTTTTATAATGGGCTCAGACAATTTTGAAAAAATGCCAACATGGAAAAATTATGAGTATCTTAAAAACAATTATAAATTCATAGTTTTAGAAAGAAACAAAACAGAAATAAGTTCTAGCCAGATAAGAAAAATGATTAGAAACCATCAGGATGTGGAGGAATGGATAAATAAAGATGTATGGCAATATATAATTCAAAAAAAACTTTATAACTATAGTAATTAAATCAAGATATTTTTCAAAATATCTTGATTTTTGCATATAAAAACATATATAATATATGTGTGAAAAAATGTGACAAGGGGAGTTTTTTGAGTTGAAGAATTTGGATGAGGTTTTGGAACAAGCAGGTAACTGTCTTAATTGCAGGGTGCCAATGTGTAGAGGTAAAGGGTGTCCAGTAGGAACCAATATTCCTGGGTTTATTCAGATGGTAAAAGAGAACAAGTTTGGCGAGGCTTATGAGATTTTACAAGAGAATAATATTTTGAGTGAAATTTGTAGTACAGTTTGCCCTGTATATACACAGTGTATGGGAAGTTGCGTTAAAGGCATAAAAGGTGAGCCTGTTAAAATTAGTTATTTAGAAAAATTTGTAAATGAATGGGCTGATGAAAACGGTGTTAAATATATTCCTAAAATTAAAAAGAAATCTACCAAAAAGGTTGCAGTAATTGGAGCTGGGCCAGCTGGGATTGCATGTGCTGCAGAGCTTGCGAAAAATGGTGCAGAAGTTACAATATTTGAAAAAGAAACCAAATGTGGTGGAATATTAGAGTATGGAATACCGGATTTTAGATTAGATAAGAAAAGCATTCAAAGAGTAGTAGAAAAACTGGAATGCTTGGGAATTGTGATTAAAACAGGAATTGAACTAGGAAAGGATATTACGATAGATAGTTTGAAAAAACAAGGATACAACAACATTTTCTTAGGAATTCGGAGCAGAAAAACAGAGCACATATAAATTAACAGATAAACCTACTTCAGGAATATACCAATCTGATGAATTCTTAAGAACTTACAATAAGGGTAAAAAGATTTCTAACTTAGGAACTACTATAATAATAGGCGGAGGGAATGTGGCGATTGATTCGGCAAGAACTGCCAAAAGAATGGGCTCTGAGAATGTCTATATCTTATACCGTAGAAATAAAGAATTAATGCCTGCAAGCGAGGAAGAACTTAATCAAGCACTTAATGATGGTGTGAAAATTATCTTCCAAACAAAAGTAATTTCTGCCGAAGTTCAAAATAGTAAAATTCAAAACATAGAGTGCATTAAAACTAAAATTGAAGATCAGAAAGCAGTAGACATAGAAAACTCCAACTACAAAATGGAAGCAAACACAATAGTTTTTGCAATTGGAGCAAAAGCAAATGACAATCTTTTATCAAACCAAGGAATAGAAACAGAATATGGTTTGTGCAAAGTAGATGATAAATATATGACAAATATAAAAGGAGTATATGCAGGAGGAGACTTAACCCAAACAAAATCCTCAGTAGCAAGAGCTGTAGCTGCAGGGAAAAAAGCAGCAGAAGCAATTTTAGAAGAAGGGAATGAATAAAAATGTCAAAACCAATGGTAGCAATAATAGGAAAACCAAATGTTGGAAAATCAACTTTTTTTAATTACATAGTAGGTCAAAGACTTTCAATAGTTGAAGACACACCAGGAGTTACAAGAGACAGAATATATGCAGATAGCAACTGGAGAGGAAGAGATTTTACATTAATAGATACAGGAGGAATTGAACCAGAGCTAGATGACATAATTCATATAGGAATGAGAGAACAGGCGCAAATGGCAATAAATATTGCGGATGTTATAATCTTTATAACAGACATAAAACAAGGTGTAACAGCAGCTGATACTGAAATTGCAACAATGCTTAGAAAATCAAAAAAGCCAATAGTTTTAGTATGCAATAAGTCAGATAACTTTGGAGAACCAGACCCAGCACTTTATGAGTTCTACAATTTAGGAATAGGAGAACCACACCCAGTATCTTCAACAAATGCCCTAGGAATAGGAGATGTGTTAGATGCAGTATATGAACACTTCCCAGAAAAAGAGCCAAACGAAGAAAATAAAGAAATAATAAATGTAGCAATAATAGGAAAACCAAATGTTGGAAAATCTTCACTAGTAAACAAAATACTTGGAGAAAATAGAGTAATAGTAAGCAATGTTGCAGGAACAACACGAGATGCAATAGATTCATACTTTGAAAATGAAAATGGAAAATATAATTTTATAGACACTGCAGGAATAAGAAAACACAGCAAAGTTAATGAAAACATTGAAAAATACAGCGTTATGCGTTCTCTACTTGCAGTTGAAAGAGCTGATGTATGCTTAATACTAATAGATGCAAATGAAGGAGTAACAGAACAAGACACAAAAATTGCAGGAGAAGCTCATGAAGCTGGTAAGGGAATAATAATAGTAGTAAATAAATGGGATGAATATGAAAAAGAAACAGGAACACTAGAAAATTATAAAAAACAAGTATATAATAAACTAAGTTATTTAACATATGCTCCAATAATCTTCATATCAGCAAAAACAGGGCAGAGAGTAGATAAGCTATTTGGAATGATAAATAAAGTTGCAAACAGTAACTCACTTAGAATTCCTACAGCCACACTAAATCAAGTAATAAATGAAGCAATAGCAGTAGTTCAACCACCAACAGATAAAGGAAAAAGATTAAAAATACTATATGCAACACAAGCTCAAACAAAACCACCAACATTTGTTATATTTGTAAATAATAAAGAACTATTCCATTTCTCATATGAAAGATACTTAGTAAACCAAATAAGAAGCAACTTTGATTTAGAAGGTACACCAGTAAGAATCATTTCAAGAGAAAAAAGAGAGGATAAATAATAAAGGAGGTCAAAACAAATGTCAGCAGTATATATATTAGTAGCTTTAGTAGCTTATTTGATAGGCAGTATAAATTTTGCCATTATATTTAGTAAAAAATTTGCAGGGTTTGATGTAAGAGAAAAAGGAAGCAAAAACGCAGGAACAACAAATGTTTTAAGGACAGTAGGAAAAGGAGCAGCAGCACTAACTTTAATTTGTGATATACTAAAAGGAGTTGTAGCCGTTCTTATTGCAATGCTTGCAGCTAATATTTGGAAAGATACAGATACTGTAGTTTTAAAATATTTAGCAGGATTATTTGCAATAATAGGCCATACTTTTCCAGTGTATTATGGCTTTAAAGGTGGAAAAGGGGTAGCAACTTCACTTGGAGTTTTATTAATAGTAAATCCACAAATAGGAATAATTTGTCTAAGTTTTGCATTAATTATAATGATTGCAACAAGATGGGTATCATTAGGCTCTATCCTAGCAGCAACACTATTTCCAATACTAACAATATTTATGACAGATAACTTTGGAGGAAAAGTAATAAGCATTTTAATTGGAGTACTTGTAATATTTAATCATAGAACAAACATTAAGAGATTAAAAGATGGAACTGAAAATAAATTATCATTCAAGAAATAGGGAGGTAAACTTATGAAAAATATTTCGATAATAGGAAGTGGTAGCTGGGGCTCAGCCCTTGCAATACATCTGGCAAAACTTGGCAATAATGTTAAAATGTGGTCATTTTCCGAAGAAGAAGCTGAATTAATAAGCAATCAGAAAAAATGCAAATTTCTTCCAGAAGCTACAATGCCACAAAATATAATTTGCACAACAGATTTTAAAACAGCAATTGAAGAAACAGAAATGTTACTTATAGTAACACCTTCAAAATTTGTAAGAGAAACAATTCAAAAATTTAAACAATATGTTACAAACCAAGAAATAATTATATGTTCAAAAGGATTTGAAGAATCAACATTATACACTTTAAACGAGGTAGTTGAAGAAGAACTTCCGAACTGCAAAATAGGAGGATTATCAGGACCAAGCCATGCTGAAGAAGTATCACTTGGAATCCCAACAGCCCTTGTTATTGCATCAAAAGATGATAAACTATTACAAGATGTTCAATCTACTTTTATGAATGAAACTTTAAGAATCTACACATCATATGACATTAAAGGTGCTGAGCTTGGTGGAGCACTAAAAAATATAATTGCATTTTGTGCTGGAGCAATTACTGGACTAAATCTAGGGGATAATACATTTGCAGCATTACTTACTAGAGGACTTTCAGAAATGGCAAAACTTAGCGTAAAAATGGGAGGAGATCCAAAAACAATATATGGACTAACAGGACTTGGAGATCTAATAGTAACATGTATGAGCAATCATAGTAGAAATAGAAGAGCAGGAATTTTAATTGGTCAAGGAAAAACAATAGAAGAAGCAAAAAAAGAAATAGGTATGACAATAGAAAGTATTGATAATATTCAAACTGCATATAAGCTTTCAAAAAAATATAATGCACAAATGCCAATAGTAAATGCGGTATATGAAGTTTTATTTGAAGGATTAGATGCAAAAGAAGCCATAGCAAATTTAATGACAAGAAATCCAAAATTTGAAGATTAGAATATTTACAAATGACTTTGGATAGACTATAATAATAATATATAAAATGAAAGGAATGAATAAATATGGGATTTTTTAGTGATTTAGGAAAGAAAACATCTGAAACAACTGGAAAAATAGCAAGAGAAACAAAACTAAAATTTAAAATTAATGAAAACAAAGGCAAAATTAATGATATATATGAAGAAATAGGCAAGAAAGTATATGAAAAACATATAAGAGAAAACAGTGTATGTATCAAAGATGAAATACTAGAAGAATGCTCAAAAATTGATGAATTAAGCAAAGAAATAGAAGATGCTAGAATTGAAATATTGAAATTAAACCAAAAAAGATTATGTTGTAAATGCTCAGCTGAAATAGAAGAAGGAGCATTATTCTGCCCAAAATGTGGAGAAAAACAAATGCAAGAACCAACAGTAAAAGAGGAAGCAGTTCAAAAACTTGAAAATGCAGAAATAGAGCCAGATAAACAAGAAGAAGCAGAAGCAGTAAAAGAAGACTTAGATGAAGAAATAGCAGAAAATACAGAAACAAACGAAAATCAAAACAATGAATAAAATTAATTAATATGGGTACCTTTCAAATAGGTACCTTATTATTTTATCCACATTAAAATCAGTAACATTAATAAAAAAGCCTTTATCAAAACTAATCCACATATTTATTCTAAATTTATCGTTATTTTCCATAAAAACTCCGACAATATCTGCACTTTCAGAAGGGTTTAAGAAAGTGTTTTCCCATTGTAAAGGATTTTTTAAATCCACATTATTATTATAATATTTACTTAAAAAACGCTTAATTTCGCCTTTTTCAGTGCTATATAGGCTTACAACAACTCCCATTTTAAAATTTCCTTTCTACTTATAATATTATTTGAAAATATTTTTAAGTTATACATAAGAATAAAAGGTAATTATTCGGAAATAATATTTTAAAGGTGATTTTAATTGAAAAAATTTTTAATGATAATTTTTTGCATTATTTTTCTTGTTGGTTGTAACAAAAAGGAAGATACAAGCAAGGAAAAAACAATTGAAGAAGTTGAATACTTGAGCTCACAAATAATTGATATTCTAAATGATATGAACAAAATAAATATAAATAAACATACTCTTGCATCAGAAAAAATTGATTTAAAAGAATCTAAGAGTGACAGTCAAAAATCTTCTAACAGTGAATCATCTAGTGATGAAAGCAAGGAAAATAAAACACCAGATGTTGGAAAAGGAGAAGTAGATATAACAAATTTGCAAATGGAAAGTACACTTCAAACTGATACAGAAAATGTAGATTGGGAAAAGGTAAAAAACAAAATTGAAATCTTAAATAATTCCTGGTCAATTATCAGACTAGATTTAGCATACACAAATGTTATAGAAGATGATATAGAAAACTTTTCAAGTTTGCTAAATCAAAGCATCATTGAAATAAATAATGAAAACAAAAAAAATGTACTTGAAAATCTGGGAAAATTATACTCATATATTCCAACATTTCTAAGTAGCTGCTATGCAAATAAAAACACACAAGAAATTCAGAATTCAAAACTAGAAATAATAACTGCATATATCTTGATAACAAACACCGAAGAATGGGACCGAGCAAGTGAACATATGAACAATGCTGAAACATCATTTAGAAATATTATGAATGATAAAGAATACAGTAAAGGAAAAGAAAGCAAACTAAACAAAATATATGCCTTAATAAAAGACACACAGAATTCAACAACAACCCAAAGCAAACCAGTTTTTTATATGAACTACACTGATTTAATATCAAACATCAATAAACTTTAAAATATTTTATGTAAATTAGCAAAATTATCTTGTAATAGAAACTATAAATGTGCTATAATTAATCTATTGTACAAAGATTTGGAGGAATAAAATTGAATACAAGTATAATAGATGAACAAAAAAAATATATAGAAAAAATTAGAAAAATAAACCCTAACACAAAATATTACAACATCCTCACAATGGGCTGTGAATTAAATGAAAACGATTCAGAAAAAATTGCAGGAATGCTTACAGAAATGGGCTACGAAGCAACAGAAGACTTAAATAAAGCAAGTATTTTTATACTTAACACATGTTGTGTTAGGGAAAATGCTGAAGAAAAATTATTTGGGAAGTTAGGAGAATTAAAAAAAATCAAGCAAACAAACAATGGAATAATTGCCATATGCGGGTGTATGATGCAAGAAAAACATATTCAAGACAAATTAAAACAAAGCTATCCATATGTTGATATTATATTTGGCACACACACCCTACATAAATTACCAGAAGATTTATATAAAATTTTAACAGACAAACAAAAAATAAAAGATATATTAGATATTGATGGGGAAATATATGAAGGACTGCCAATAAAAAGAAACAGTAACAAAACAGCATCAGTAACAATAATGTATGGATGCAACAACTTTTGCTCATACTGCATAGTTCCATATGTTAGAGGCCGTGAAAGAAGTAGAAAACCAGAAGATATCTTAAATGAAATAAGAGAACTTGCGCGGAGAAGGTTACAAAGAAGTTACTTTGCTTGGGCAAAACGTTAATTCATATAAAGCCGAAAATAATTATGGCTTTGCAGAATTATTAAGAGATGTTCAAAAAATAGATGGGATAGAGATTATCAAATTCATATCGCCACACCCTAAAGACTTTACAGATGATGTGATAAAAGCTATAAAAGAATGTAATAAAGTAACTAGATTAATACATCTTCCGCTTCAATCAGGTAGCTCAGCAGTACTAAAGAAAATGAATAGAAAATACACAAAAGAACAATATTTAGAGTTAGTAAAAAAAATAAAAAAGGAAATACCAGGTGTACTATTTTCAACAGACATAATTGTTGGATTTCCAGGAGAAACTGAAGAAGATTTTCAAGATACATTAGATGTTGTAAAGGCAGTAAATTTTGAACAAATATTTATGTTTATTTACTCAAGAAGAGTTGGAACACCAGCAGATAGAATGGAAAACCAAGTGCCAGACAATATAAAACATAATAGATTCGATAGATTAAAAGAATTATTTGAGAATCAGGTAGAATTAAACAATAAAAAATACATAGGAACTGTTCAAAAAATACTAGTAGAAGGATTAAGCAAAAATAATACAGATATGCTTTCAGGTAGAACAAATAGCAATAAAGTCGTAATATTTGAAGGTTCAAAAGACTTAATTGGGCAAGTAATTAATGTAGAAATTATATCTGAACATAAGTGGTATTTAAAAGGTAAAAAAATATAAAATAAATTTCAAAAATCTCTTTACTTTTTTAAGTATATTTGATATAACTATAGCATAAAATTATGTCTACAAAAGGAGCATATTATGGAAAAGAATATAATAAAATTTTTAGAATTTATAGAAAAAGATAAAAAGTTATCAAGCAATACATTAGAATCATACCAAAGAGATATATACCAATTCAAAGATTACATAGATGAAAATAAAATAGACTATATCAAAATTGAAGGTAGCCAAATAGTTGAGTATTTAGATTATTTAGCAAAGATTAACAAAAAACCTTCAACAATATCAAGACATCTTGCTTCAATTAGATTATTTTATCAATATTTGTTAAGAGATAAAAATGTAAAAGAAGACCCTACAAAAGGTATTCAATCACCTAAAATTGAAAAAAAGGCTCCTAGTGTTTTATCATCTCAAGAAGTATCACTATTATTAGAACAACCTAGTGGAGAAGATTTAAAAAGCTTAAGAGATAAAGCAATGCTTGAAGTAGCATATGCAACAGGTATGAGAGTTACAGAAATAATTTCTCTAAATATTGAAAATGTTGACTTAAATGCAGGTTCAGTAACTTGTAAAAATGAAAACAAACAAAGAATTATTCCATTAGGTAAGCTTTCCTTAAAAGCACTAAATGAATATATAACAAAAGCTAGACCAAACTTAATTAGAGATGAAAAAGAACAAGCTCTATTTGTTAATATAAATGGAAGAAGATTAACAAGACAAGGATTTTGGAAGATAATTAAATTTTATAAAGAACAAGCACATATTTCAAAAGACATTACACCACATGTATTAAGACACTCATTTGCAACACACTTACTTCAAAATGGTGCAGATTTAAAATCAATACAAGCAATGCTTGGACATTCAGACATATCTTCAACACAAGTATATATGCAATTTCAAGATGACAATTTAAAAAATGTTTATCAAAAAGCTCATCCAAGAGCATAAAAATAAATAAAATATGAAACGGCTGAAACTGAGCCGTTTCTTCTAAAAAAGGAGGAATTTAAAATGGCAAAAATATTACCAGATATATCAAGAACTTTTAACGAATTCTTGTTATTGCCAAATTTAACAACAGAAAAATGTGTGCCATCAAATGTATCATTACGCACACCACTTGTAAAATTCAGAAGAGGAGAAGAACCAAAATATTCAGCAAATGTACCAATGGTTTCAGCAATAATGCAATCAGTTTCAGGCGAAAAAATGGGAGTAGCATTAGCAAGAGAAGGTGGACTTGCATTCATATTTGGTTCACAATCAATTGAAGATCAAGCAACAATGGTATATCATGTAAAAAAACATAAAGCTGGTTTTGTAATAAGTGATTCAAATGTAAAATCAGGAACATCTCTAAAAGATGTTTTATCACTTAGCAAAAAAACAGGACATTCAACAGTTATAGTAACTGATGATGGAACCCCAACAGGTAAATTCCTAGGAATAGTTACAAATAAAGACTACAGAATATCAAGAGACAACCTAGATGCTCCAATAGATGATTACATGACTAGAAAAGAAAATGTAATTTGGGCCAAAAAAGGAATAAGCCTTTCAGAAGCTAATGACATTATTTGGGAACACAAATTAAATTGTTTACCAATATTAACAGAAGAAGGCAATTTGAAATATTTAGTATTCAGAAAAGATTATGAAGAAAGAAAAAATAATCCAAATTCTTTATTAGATGAAAATAAAAGATACATAGTTGGAGCAGGAATAAATACGAGAGATTATGAACAAAGAATTCCAGCATTAGTTGATGCAGGTGTTGATATATTATGTATGGATTCATCTGATGGATATTCAGTATGGCAAAAAAATACTATTGACTTTGTAAGAAGCAAATATGGTGAAGATGTAAAAATTGGTGCAGGAAATGTTGTAGATAGAGAAGGATTCAGATATTTAGCAGAAGCTGGAGCAGACTTCATTAAAGTTGGAGTAGGCGGAGGCTCAATCTGTATAACTCGCGAGACAAAAGGAATAGGCCGTGGACAAGCAAGTGCCTTAATGGATGTTGTAGATGAAAGAAATAAATATTATGAAGAAACAGGAATTTATATACCAGTATGCTCAGATGGAGGAATAGTATATGACCACCATATAACATTAGCCCTAGCAATGGGAGCAGATTTTGTTATGATGGGAAGATATTTTGCAAGATTTGATGAAAGCCCTACAAGAGTGGTAAAAGTAGGAAACAATTATGTGAAAGAATATTGGGGAGAAGGCTCAAATAGAGCAAGAAACTGGCAAAGATATGACATGGGAGAAGGAAATAAACTAAGCTTTGAAGAAGGTGTTGATTCATATATTCCTTATGCAGGTCCATTAAAAGAAAACTTAGATATAACAATATCAAAAATAAAATCAACAATGTGTAACTGTGGAGCAACAACAATTAAAGAACTTCAAGATAATGCTCGTTTAACACTAGTATCTGAAGTAAGTATTTCAGAAGGTGGAGCACATGATGTAATGCTTAAAGAAATAGATCATTCATATAAAAGCTAAATAAAAAATAAAACAAGTATTGCTAAGCAAAGGCAAAACTTGTTTTATTTGCAAATACAATCAATAATGTGCTATAATCAATTATATATGGGCAGTGTTCCCATAATTTTTGAAACAAGCAAAGGAAGAAAGCTTTATGGAAAAGCAGCACAGATTTATTGATGTATGCGTTGATGAGTTCAAGCCCTTCACTGTAAACAGAAAGATAGGAATTAAGAAATGGGATGGTTCATTAATTGTACCACCAATCTGCATCGAAACACCGGACCTAAATGAACTAGAAAACTTTGGGTACACCTTTATTCACACCGAAGAAGGCGGGATTCTCATTAATAAACTAGGCCAACAACTGCTTAGACCGATGGAAGAGATTGGCTGGTTTTATGACCCCAAATATTTGATTGTAGCATTCAAAAATTTCGAAAGTGAATCTTGCGGTTTGTACTTTGTAGAAAACAAAGAGACAGTAAACGGGATTGATGATGCAACAATGGAGCCCAAATTTATTCAAACCGTTGTAAAGAGCAAGGTGGGAGCTGTTTCGTATGAAGGAAAGGTCATATTTGAACCTAACTACAAGGAAATAGCAATCTTTGGCAAAAGGTTTTTTATCGCTTACGACGAAAATGCCCATGCCACGATCACTTATTCCAACTGGAAACACAGTATCAGCGGACTAACATACTACAAGGTATTGCTAAGAAAGCGTTGCAATGAAGTTCTCCTTGTTCGAAACTACAATGGAAAATTTCAGTGGATTGACTGTGAAACCGGCGAAGAACTTGAAGAAACAAGAGAATTGGCCAATTTTAGAAAACTGGCTGAGAAGGACTTGGCTCGTGCAAACAAAGGCTTGTAAAAGAAGAAAAAAGGCAAAAAGCTTATTAGCTCATTGCCTTTTTTCTTTTTTATTCCCACTCAATTGTAGCTGGTGGTTTAGATGTAATATCATAAACAACTCTATTTACATGTTTAACTTCATTTACAATTCTACTAGAAACTTTTTCTAATATTTCATAAGGAATTTTACTCCATGTGGCTGTCATAAAATCTGTAGTTGTAACAGAGCGAAGGGCTACAGTGTAGTCGTAAGTTCTACCATCTCCCATAACACCAACTGATTTCAAATTAGTAAGTACAGCAAAGTATTGATTCAAAGTTCTATCTAAACCTGCATTTGCAATTTCTTCTCTAAAAATATAATCCGCTTCTTGCAATATTTCTATCTTCTCTTTAGTAATCTCGCCAATAACTCTAATTGCTAAACCAGGACCAGGGAAAGGTTGCCTAAACACTAATTTTTCAGGAATGCCAAGCTCTAAACCGGTTTTACGAACTTCATCTTTAAATAAGTCTCTTAAAGGCTCAATTATCTCTTTAAAATCAACATAGTCTGGCAAACCACCAACATTATGATGACTCTTTATAACTGCAGCTTTACCATGACCACTTTCAATAACATCAGGGTAAATTGTACCTTGAACAAGAAAATCAACAGTTCCAATTTTCTTAGCTTCTTCCTCAAACACTCTAATAAATTCTTCACCAATAATTTTTCTTTTCTCTTCAGGTTCAGAATGACCAGCAAGTTTGCTTAAAAATCTATCTTGAGCGTTAACTCTAATTAAATTTATATCAAATTGATTTTTGAAAACATGTTCAACTTCATCAGCTTCGTTTTTTCTTAAAAGGCCGTGGTCAACAAATATACATGTAAGATTCTTTCCAACAGCTTTATGAAGCAATACAGCTGCCACAGAAGAGTCTACACCGCCAGAAAGAGCACAAAGTACTTTTTTATCTCCAATCTTCTCTTTTAATTTATTTATAGAATCCTCAACAAATGAAGACATTTTCCAATCTCCTGAACATTTACAAACATTATATAAAAAGTTTCTAATAATAGTAGTACCATTACAAGTATTATTAACTTCTGGATGGAATTGAATACCATAAAAACCTTTTTCTATATTTTGCATACCAGCAATAGGGCAATTAGAAGTATTAGCAATTACCTCAAAACCATCAGGCATTTTATCTACTAAGTCAGTGTGACTCATAAGGCATACATTTTTTTCAGGTAAACCAACAAATAGAGGAGAAGAGGCTGTCAAAGCTACTTCAATTTCGCCATATTCGCGTTTAACACCTTTTTTTACATTCCCACCCATAACAGTACTCATAAGTTGCATTCCATAGCATATGCCTAAAATAGGAATACCTAGGTTGAAAATACTTTCATCACATCTTGGAGAACCCTCTTCGTAAACACTTGCAGGTCCACCAGTAAAGATAATTCCCTTAGGGTTCAAACTTTTTATTTTTTCAATTGGTGTATCATAAGGCATTACTACAGAATATACATTACATTCTCTAACACGCCTTGCTATTAATTGATTATATTGACCATAAAAGTCTAAAATTACAACTGTTTCATTGTCATTCATATATAATAACCTCCTAAAATAATTACATCTTTAACAATTGTAACACAAATTCACCAAAAATTCAAAAATTTGCATATTTTTTTGCAAAATGGTATAATTTATTTATGTAATAGAGAAAGGTGGTATTTTTATGGAAAATAGAAATCATAGAGAATTCTGCAAGGGATTACAGCCTAAATCAAACAATACAAATAATATAAATAATACATATACATATAATAATAGAAATCAAACAAGGAGAAGAAATATAAAAGCTCCTACAGTAAGAAATAATAAGAGATGGACAACTACAAAAACTGCTATACTTACATTAGCATTAGCTACTTTAGGAACAACAATTGCAGTTCCTAGAATACAGCAACATAGATACGAAACAACTTCTGTTCAAGAACAAATTAAAGCTGAGGCGCAAAAAGAATTAATAGAAGAATCTGAAGAAGGAAATTTTTATTTTGATGGTTCTAATTTTGCAACTCAAGCAAGCACACCTCACACAGCACTTTATAAGGTTCTTGAAAATACGGATATAGATGAAATAGTAGATGAATATATAAAAAAACCAACACCAGAATTAAAAGCACAAATTGAAGACAGAATAGATGACTTAGTTGATTTTAATGTAGACACCTTAAGAGCTTTATTTGCAGATGGTGAGAATACAAGTATCGACAATGTTAATATTTCTATGACCTTAAGAGGAGATACCGAATATGAACAAGAAAAAATAATGAGAGGACAAAAAGATTCAAAAGGTTGGACTCTAAGAGTCAATACACCTAATTCTAATTTAGAATCAAGATGTGGTCAAAATTCAAATTACAATGAAATTCCACGAGATTTATTTACATTAATTAGCCAAGCTAAGATTGCCAAACTTGAAAGAGATCCAAATGTTAAATTAAAACTTAATGGCTTTTATGATCAAGATATTTTTGATAGAGCTTTAAAAACATATAAAGAGACAAAAACTAAAATGACAGCCAAGGGTTATAATTTATCTACACATAATGGAACAACATGTTTAAAAACAACTGATGGTAAATATTATAATTATGAAAATGAAAAAGTGTTAAGTGATGATGATTTTGAAAGATAAAAAAATGGGTAAAAGCCCATTTTTTTATTGGAAATTTGCTAAAGGATTATTCTCAACAGCATCACGAACTCTCTCATCATTTACATGTGTATATATCTCAGTAGTAGATATACTTTCATGCCCAAGTAGTTCCTGCAAAGCTCTAATATCAACATCACCATATTGATACATAAGAGTTGCAGCAGTATGCCTTAATTTATGTACAGAATACTTTTTAGTATCTAATCCAGCTTTTCCTAATTCTTTTTTTACTATATCTTGAACAGAACGGTTACTAATTCTTTCCTTTCTTTCACTTAAGAACAGTGCATCACGAGAATCGTTTTTAACCTTATCATGTGGTCTAATAGATAAATAACTCGTTACAGCATTCATACACGCCTTATTAAGGAAAATAGTGCGTTCCTTGTTGCCTTTACCAATAACTGTCATCTTGCTTTCAGTAAAATCAATGTTACTGATATTAATTCCAACTAATTCTGATAAACGCATACCACAATTTAAGAATAATGTAATAATTGCATAATCTCTTACATTATTTCTATTATCTTCATTTTGAGTTACTTCTAAAAGCTTTTTACTTTCTTCTAATGAAAGATATTTAGGCATCCTTTTTCCTAACTTAGGAGTCTCCAAATCCTGAGCAGGATTAACTTCAAGCAATTTTGCTTTACTTGTTAGATATTTAAAAAATACTCTTATAGAAGATATTTTTCTAGCTCTTGTAGCAGGGCTACTTTTTAGCTCTCGAGCCATATATGACACATAACCATGAATATCTTGTAGAGTAACTCTTTTTAATGTATCAACTGTCATATCATTTATTTTAACAACTTTATAATTTGCTTCATCAGCCAACTTAAACTGTTTTTTCATATATTTAAGAAAATTAGCTATATCATAATTATACTCTTTAACACTATTAGGGGACTTATTAAGTATAGTAATAGTATAATCCAAAAAAGAGTTAAGAAAATCAGGATTCTCATCACGACTAATCATTTGTAAAACACCTCACATATATTTATATAATAAAAAACACTAATTTGCAAGAATTTTATCTATAAATATGCAAAAAAACAAATAGAGTAGGGAGGAGGCGAACATTTGTGCTTGGCCATAAAATTAATTTATGAAAAAAATTTAAAAAATAATCTAATTAATTATAAATATGTGATATATTATTATTCAATTTTATTACAAGGTCCTAATGTTATGAAAATGCATCTTTTACAGGAATGGAATGATTTAAAAGAAAACTTAAAAAATGATGAAAGAATATTTCTTAAAGACTTAAGTAAAAATGTAACTATAAATGATTTTGATGTAACTTTACATAAAGCTGAAAGAAGGTCAAAAACGACACAATAATTATGGAAGTATTGATAATAACCAACTATCAAGCTTTATTGGTTATGTATTAGGACTATTAGAAACCGAAAATAATTAATACTATACATATATAAATAAATGTAAAAATTGCTCAAAAAAACGACGCACGAGAATCGATTTTAAGGCGTTTTTATTTTTTAGACATATAGTTTGTTGTCACCAAAACACGACAAATATAGAGAATTAGCCAGTTTGAGGATTTTTGAAAAAATTTATCTAAAATATAATATGAAACAAAAATTATTAAGTGGCAAAATTAAATTTTAAATAAAAAAATATTTAGATGTAAAATTATAAAGATAAATTAAAAAAGTGGCTTAAAATTGATTCTAGGAACAAATAGCTGGAACTAAACTAATAAAGCTTTAAAGGTTAGTAGTAGCAATAAATTGTAGGTAAGACCTTGGAAAGGAGCTTAATATACTTTATTTCTACACCCCTTTGCACAAAACTTTGATAATAGTACCCCCCTCTGAAGATAAAAATAAATTTTATTCTAACATTCTTCCAATAAATATAGTTATTGAAATAATATCTAACAGTAAGTTGAATAGACCATTCAGCTTATTTTTTATACCTTCTAAAAAACAGGAGGTAAAAAAATGCAAGATACAAAAGTAATTGCAATAGCAAATCAAAAAGGCGGAGTTGGAAAAACAACAACAACGCTTTCTCTTCGGAGTTGCTCTAGCAAAAGAAGGAAGGAAAGTTTTATTAGTTGATGCAGATCCTCAAGGAAACCTTACAACTTCTTTAGGTTATTACAAACAAGAGGATATGCCTATTAGACTTACAGAAATTATGAATGCAGAAATGATGGAGGAAGAAATAAATATTAAGGATGGTATATTACACCATAAAGAAGGTATTGATTTAATTCCTTCTGATTTAAGTCTTTCTGGAGTAGAACTTTCTTTAGGAAATACTATGAGCAGAGAATTTATATTAAAAAATTGCTTAAACAAGGTAAAAGATAATTATGACTATGTTCTTATAGACTGTATGCCTTCATTAGGTTTAATTCCTATAAATTGTTTAGCTTGCAGTAACGAAATAATAGTTCCAGTTCAAAGTCAATATCTTGCAGCTAAAGGAATGACTTATTTATTTGATACTGTTTCTAAAGTTAGAAGAACAATAAATCCTAGCTTAAAAATAAAAGGAATAGTATTAACTTTAGTTGATAGAAGAACTAATCTAGCAAAAGATGTTAGACAGGAACTTGATGAGAACTATGGTAAATCAATTAAAATATATAATACAGAAATACCTTTAGCAATTAAAACAGCTGAAGCAACAATTCAAGGAAAAAGTATTTTTGAATATGATAAAAACGGAACTGTTGCAAAAGCCTATGAAAATCTAGTAAAGGAGGTTTTACAAGATGAAAGAACAAAAACAAAAAATGAACCTTGCTTCACTAGATAGCATATTTACAACACAAGAAGAAAGAGATAATGCTAAAAAAGAAACTGTTATGAATATTCCTATTGAATCAATTAGCGATTTTCCGAATCATCCTTTTAAAGTAATTGATAATGAAGAAATGAATAATTTAATTGAAAGTGTTAGTCAAAAAGGAGTAATACTTCCAACAATAGTAAGACAAAAGGAAGATGGAAACTATGAGATGATTTCAGGACATAGAAGAAAACATGCAGCTTCAAAGGCAGGATTAAAAGAGATTCCTTGTATCATTAAAAATTTAACTGATGATGAAGCTACTATTTTAATGGTTGATTCTAATATTCAAAGAGAGGAATTACTTCCTTCAGAAAAAGCCTTTGCTTATAAAATGAAATTAGATGCAATGAAACATCAAGGAAAATAACTTGATGATACTTCTCGACCAGTGGGCGAGAAGTTAGATAAAAAAGTTTCTATTGATGTTTTAGGAGAAGAAGTAGGAGAGAGTGGAAGAAATATTCAAAGATTTATACGGTTAACCTACTTAATACCTGAACTATTAAATTTAGTTGATGACAAAAGAATAGCTTTAAGACCTGCTGTTGAATTGTCTTACATAAGTGCAGATAATCAAGAGTTCTTGTACGACATTTTTAAATATGATGAAGCTACTCCAACATTAGGTCAAGCTCAATTATTGCGTAAACTTGATGAAAAAGGAGAATTAACTGAAGATAAACTTGAAGATATTATGCGAGAAGAAAAGCCGAATCAAAAAGAACAATTTAAAACTTCGTACGACAATATCAGACATTATTTTCCTAAAAACTATTCAAATGAACAAATTAATAACAAAATTATGGAATTATTAGAGAAATACCAAAAAGAGTGGAAACAGAAAATAAGAGATTCAAGATAATTTTTTATTTTCTTTCCCTTACAATCCCTATTATTACTAACTATATTACTAGCTAAAGAGTAAATGTATAAATTATTATAATTATATATTTTTACACATTTGAAAAATTCATTAAAACTAGCTATCCTGAAAGTAATAGGAGGGATGTATTATGAAGAAATCTATATTTTTCTTAATAATCGTTTTAATAGTAATTGCATTAAGTTTTACAATAGTTATAAATTCAGTTAATGGAAAAAATAAATCTGATTTAAATTTAGCAAAAGAACAACCAATGAAAATCGAGAATGATCAAGTAAATGTTATTGAAGAACCTGAAAATAAAGTAATTGAAGATAATACAGAAGTTGAAGATGTTCAGACTAATACTGAAATAACAGAAGTAATTGATCAACCTCAAATACAAGAAATGCAAGAGGAAAAAGTAATTAGTTTAACACCAAAAATAGAAAAAAAACTCAAGTAGTTCAGACGACTAAAGTTGAAAGTAAACCTCAAGAAATAGTGCAAGAAATTAAAGAAGAACCAAAAGTAATTGAAGTTCCTAAACAAGAAACACCAAAACAAGAAGAGCCTAAAATAGTAGAAGTTCCAAAATGTTCTGGGAATAATCATGGAGTAGGAACTGGAAACTCTGGTAAATGGTTTAATTCTGAATCTGATGCTATAAAATATTATAAGTCAATAATAAAAACATGGGGCGATAAGTGGGAAAAATTCGAGATTGATGATGAAACATATAACAAGAATTGTCCCTACGGTTATGAAGACTGGAGTTGTCCTTATTGCGGAAGGTGGACTATAAACTTTTATTATAATTAAAAAAATAAAATAAAAATTATTAGGAGCAAGTATTAAATTACTTGTTCTTTTTTATGTTTAAAATGGAGGTAGAAAATGAAAGTTTTAAAATTTAAAAAAATTATATCATTTTTAATGCTGATTTTAATGTTATTTAGTGTCGCTCAACCTGTATTTGCAGCTTCTGGATCTGGAAAATGGGTTGGCGGACAATTTGCTTCTTACATTAAAACAACAGATAATGCAAATAGTCAATATGGTGTATTATTAAGAAGACTAATAAACTATACAACTGGAGAACAAAGAACAGTATTTTGTGCTGAACATGGCATAGATTTTGATACAGGAGTTGTATATAGCGGAGAATATTATACTCCAACAAATTCAACATTAAGAAAAGCATGTAAAATTGCTTATTTAGGTTGGTATAAGCAACATGGAGATTATGTAATAAATGGAGGAACATCTGATGCAAATAAAAAGCAATATGTTCTTACTCAACAATTTATATGGGAAACTTTAGGACAAAGTTCTGCAACATTTATTGATAGTGATATACAAGCAGAATATGTTAGATTTAAAAGCAATATAGAAAATCAAATGTCACAAATTCAAGCTAGACCAAGCTTTAATGGTACAACAATAAAAACAACAGCAGGAGAATCTAAAACAATAACAGATACAAACGGAGTTCTTTCTAGTTATAAATCTTTAGATAAAACTGAAAATGGAATAAGATACCAACATACAGCAGGAAATAATAATATGACTATTACAGTTAATGAGAATGTTGAAACAGAAAATATAAGAATTTCTGATAGCACATTTCAGTCATGGGGAATGATAAAAGAAGGAACTGAAGATAATGATACAACAGTATTTTTTGAATTTCCTTCAGGA
>ERZ824488.825-NODE-825-length-38186-cov-3.188193_pt1 | contig 38186 bp, 27 predicted proteins | sample MGYA00519936_ERZ824488 | MGnify/ENA primary metagenome ERZ824488 (study PRJEB31778, sample SAMEA3449153) | human gut metagenome | biome: human gut; feature: human-associated habitat; material: faeces | place: United Kingdom | collected 2010/2012 ... | reverse complement strand
GTGCTGGAACTGGTGAGCAGCCGCTGGCTTTTTGATCATCTGAACGGACCGGAGGGGCAGCTTTCGAGAACGAGAGCGGCCTTGGTCTGTGAGGCCTCGCTGCATCAGGTCGCGGTAGAACACGGCCTGGGGCGTTTTTTACGTCTCGGAAAAGGGATGGAGATGGCAGAAGGCAGAAAACGTCCGGCGGTATTGGAGGATCTGGTGGAAAGTATTTTCGGCGCGATCTACCTGGACGGCGGATTGGAATCGGCCGCGCCGCTGATTGAGAGCTGGGTGCTCAGCCGCCTGCGGCAGGGATCCGATCTGAGAGACGATAAAACCAGACTGCAGGAGTACATACAGGCCCGGGAAAGCGGTGCGATCGAATACCGGCTGGAGGAAGAGAGCGGCCCTCCCCATGCCAGAACCTTTGTAATGAGCGTATATTACAACGGAGAGCGGTATGGAACCGGCAGCGGAAGCAGTAAAAAAGAAGCGGAACAAAAAGCTGCGGTGCAGGCGCTGGAGCGGATACGAGGATAGGAATGGAGTTAAAAAGCGTAGAGATTGTCGGTTTCAAATCCTTTGCGGACCGACTGACCTTGACCTTCCATGGAGGAATCACGGCGATTGTAGGACCGAACGGCAGCGGTAAAAGCAATGTTTCCGACGCGATCCGCTGGGTTCTGGGAGAACAGAGCGCGAAGTCGCTGCGGGGCAGCCGGATGGAGGACGTGATATTTGCGGGGACGGAGCGCAGGCGCCCGGTCAACTATGCCCAGGTGACATTGGTGCTCGGCAATCAGGACCGAAGTCTGAACTATGATTATGATGAAGTGGCGATCAGCCGCAAGATGTACCGCTCCGGAGAGAGCGAGTACCTGATCAACGGGGTACGGTGTCGCTTAAAAGATGTGCAGGAGCTTTTAATGGACACCGGTATCGGTAAGGATGGGTATTCGATCATCGGTCAGGGCAGGATTGATCAGCTTCTCTCTAATAAACCGCAGGATCGGCGGATGATCTTTGAAGAGGCCGCGGGTATTGTCAAATTCAAGGTGCGGCGGGAGGAAGCCAATAAACAGCTGATCGAAGAGAAATTGAACCTGCAGCGGGTCAGCGATATTCTGGAGGAGAATTCTCTTCGGTTGGAACCTCTGGAGAAGCAGGCGCGGGAGGCAAAAATCTATCTGGAACGCACAGAAGAGCTGAAAGGGCTGGAGGTTCAGACCTTTTTGCGCCAGTACGGCCAGCTGATGAGTCAGCATACAGCAGCGCAGCAAAAGCTGGAAGATTTGCGGGCACAGCTGGAGGAGGCAAGGACGCTTCAGGCGGAAGGGAAAAAGGCGACAGAAACAGCGCAAAAGGAAGCGGAAGAGGCTTCTGACGCAGCGGCCTCCGCTGTACAGGCATTGAATGATTTGCGTCTGCGGCAGAAGAGTCAGGACGGAGACAGACGTGTGTATCAGGAGAGGGCGGACCAGCTCCGTAAGAACAGAAAAAACGCGCAGATTCAATTAGAAGAAGCGGAGACGCGCCTGAATCGCCGGACACAGACCTATGCTAAGGAGCAGGAACAGCTGCGGCAGTTACAAAGTACGCTGGTACAGCAGCAGGAACAGCAGAGCCGGATGGCAGAAGAGAATCAGAAGGTACAGGAAGACTACAGAATATGTAAAGAGGCGCTGGACGTGGAGCAGAAGAACCTGGAAGAACTGCGCCAGACCTTGGACTCACTGCGGGATTCTTCTGCCAGACAGGAAGTGCGTCAGGAACAGGAACAGGGGCAGCAAGGAGATATTGAGCAGCGCTTGCAGAGACTGCAGGAGGAGCTGTCCGGCCGCGGAGAAGACGCAAAGGCCAAGCAGGAGCTGCTGCAAAAGACGCAGGAAGAGTATGATGCCTATAGCCAGAAGGTCCTGGAGCTTACGGATCAGATCAGTGCTATCCGCGAGAAGCAGAAGCAGGCCGTGGAGGCACAGCAGGAAGCGCAGCAGAAGGTGCGTCAGGCGCAGTCCAGAATCCAGTGGCTTCAGGAATTGGAGCATGAATATGAAGGCTATGCGGGCAGCGTAAAAGCGATCATGCAGCGGGCCCGGATGAATCCGGAACAATATAGAGGCGTCTTAGGAACCGTAGCGGATGTGATTCAGGTGCCGGCCAGACTTTCAACGGCCATCGAAATCGCTCTGGGAGGCGCCGTCCAGAATATCATCACCGATACGCAGCAGACAGCCAAGGAGCTGATCGAGTACCTGCGCGGGAAAAAGGCGGGACGGGCTACATTTCTGCCTTTGGATCAGGTGCATGGGCGGGAAGTGCGCCGGGAAGAGCAGATGCTGAATATGCCCGGTGTGATCGGATACGCCAATGAACTGATCGGATACGACAGCCGGTATCAGAAGATCTTTTCCAGACTTCTCGGAAATGTAGTGGTCGCCGAGAATTTTGATTATGCGTCGGCCGTTGCCAACCGATACGGACAGTATCTGAGGGTGGTTACCCTCAAGGGTGATATCTTTAATATCGGCGGCGCGATCACGGGCGGAAGCACAGGCGGTAAGACAGCGACTATTCTGAACCGTAAGGGAGAGCTGGATACCCTCCATAAGGAGCTTGACGCGGCGCAGGAAGAAGGACGCCAGTGTGAAAAGGCGGCGGCAGAGTTAGCGGCGCAGCGTCAGGGCAAAGCGGAACTGATGAATACCTTTGCTCAAAAGCGTGAAGAAGCGTCCGCTGTTCTGACAAAAAAACAGTCAGATTATGACCAGACGAAGCTTTTACTGCAGATGGCGCAAAATCAGCTGGAAGAAGCGCAGAAGGAAAAGGCACTGCTTGTGAAGAACCTGCAGGAGAATCAGAGTTCCATGGACAAGCTGCGTCAGGAGCTAAGCGATACGCAGCAGGCTTATGAAGAATGCAGGGCGCGCGTAGAAGCGCAGAGCCAGGCGGAAGAGGCGGGGCGCAGGCAGAAGGACGAGCTGCGTTCGCAGATGATGCAGAACCGTATTGAGCTCAGCACATCGGAGCAGCTGATCGCATCGATGCAGCGTTCTGCGGAAAGAGAAAAGATCGATATCGAGCAGGATCAGCAGTCCATTCAGAAATATACGGCCCAGATTGAAGAGGCTGGGACGGAGTTGGCCCGCCTGGAAGAGGAGACCAAGCATTTTGAAGCGGAACTCGGAGAGGTAGGCAAGGCGATACAGGAGTACGCACAGAAGATCGATGTCCTGAATCAGAAAAAGGCGGAAAAGGAAGCGCAGCACCGTAGGACGATCGCCGCTGCCCAGGAATCGATCCAGACGGTCAGCAGCCTGGAAAAGGAAGAGTACCGACTGGATACGCAGGCAGGCAGGGCCAAGAAGGATCTGTCGGAGCTGCAGGACCGCATCTGGGAAAAATATGAATTGACCTATAACGCGGCGCTCCGGATGGAACTGCCGCCGGTAGAAAGCCATGCGGCCGTTCAGCGGAGAATCGCGGAACTCAGAGAAGAGATCAAGGCGCTGGGCAGCGTGAATATCCATGCTGTAGAGGAATATGAGACGCTACGGGAACGCTGTGATTTTCTGCGGTCCCAGTTAGAGGATGTCCGCAATGCGGAAGCCAGTCTGCAGGATATCATCAACCAGCTCACGGAACAGATGGAGAAGCAGTTCCGGGAAGGGTTCGGTAAGATTTCGGAACAGTTCAATCAGGTATTTCGCAAGATGTTTGGCGGAGGCAAGGGAATGCTTCGCCTGGAGGAAGACGGCAATCCGCTGGAGTCCGGCATTGAGATCATCGCGCAGCCGCCAGGCAAAACGCTCAAAAATATGGCGGCGCTTTCCGGCGGTGAACGGGCTTTGACCGCCATTGCCATATTGTTTGCGATTCAGCAGTTAAAACCGGCGCCGTTCTGTATCCTGGATGAGATTGAAGCGGCTTTGGATGACGCTAACGTCAATCGGTATGCGGAATTCTTAAAGACACTGTGCGGTACCACCCAGTTTATCGTAATTACACACCGGAAAGGAACGATGGAGGCGGCTTCGACAATGTACGGTATTACAATGGAGGAAAAGGGTGTCTCCAAGTGCATATCGGTAAAATTCGAGTAGGAGGAATGAGATGGGATTATTTGACAGCCTGAAAAAAGGACTGGAGAAAACGCGCAACAACCTGATGGGCGGAATCGAACAGCTTTTTGGCGCATATGATGAAGTAGATGACGATTTTTATGAGGAACTGGAAGAGACGCTGGTTCTGGCAGATATGGGAATGACGACTTCGGTTCGCCTGGTAGAGAATCTGAGAAAAGAAGCCATGCAGCGGCGGCTGAAGCGACCGGAAGAGGTCAAGGAGCTGCTGATGCAGCAGATGGCAGAGCTTCTGGAGACTGGAGACCTGTCGATTACAGATCCGGATCGGATGAGTATTGTGATGATGATCGGCGTCAACGGCGCGGGTAAGACGACAACCATCGGTAAGCTGTCGGCACAGCTGAAGGCCTCCGGCAAGAAGGTAATTCTGGCGGCGGCGGATACATTCCGGGCGGCAGCCATCGATCAGCTTCGCGTCTGGTCGGAACGGGCCGGGGTGGAGATGATCAGCCACCAGGAAGGCGCGGATCCGGGCGCGGTTGTCTACGATGCCGCGGCGGCAGCGAAGTCACGGCATGCGGATGTTCTGATCTGTGATACGGCGGGACGGCTGCACAATAAAAAGAATCTGATGGCCGAGCTGAATAAGCTTTTCCGCATCCTGGAACGGGAATTTCCAGAGGCAAGGCGGGAAGTGCTTCTGGTTCTGGATGCGACAACCGGACAAAACGCGCTGATGCAGGCCAAGCTTTTTGCGGAGAGCGCGCCGATTACGGGAATCGTTCTGACGAAACTGGACGGAACGGCGAAGGGCGGCGTAGTGATTGCCATTGCTTCAGAGCTGGGGATTCCGGTCAAGTATATCGGAGTCGGAGAATCCATCGAGGACCTGCAGCCATTCCATCCGCAGGAGTTTGCCCGGGCATTGTTAAGTGAAGAAGAGGAATAAGATCGATGAGGGACGGTATTTCGATACCGTCCTTTTTTGTACGAAAATGATTGGAAATTCATCAGAGAGTATCTGTTTCAATTGACTTTGTTCCCAACATGGACTATACTATATAAGTAAATTGGCTCTAAAGTTAAGGGAAAAATTAAAGCAAAAAGACACATGGGATGTTTGCCCGGTGAGAAAATTGATGAACGATACGGTAACAGAAAAGGAGTGAGAGCATGGCGATTCATTATAACGAAGAAAAAAGGATTTTTCAGTTAGATACGGACAAAACCACCTATGCAATGGGGCTTTCTCCGGAAGGCTATGTGGGACATATTTATTATGGAGCGAGAATCTACGGGACGGTAGAGAATTATCTGCTGCGTATGGAAGAAAAACCTAAAACCCCATCTGTAAACAAGCGGGACAAATCGGCGTTTCTGGATAGCTTTCCGATGGAGTACCCTACCGGCGGTGTGGGAGATTACCGGGAAAGCTGCCTGAATGTAAGAAATGAGGCCGGGCAGATGGGATGCGAGATCTTTTATCATTCGCATGAAATCTATCAAGGGAAGAGACCGCTTGCGGGACTGCCGGCTTCTTTCGGAAAGCAGGAAGAGGTAGAGACCCTGGATCTCGTGTGTGAAGATCCGATTCTGCATCTGCAGGTGATATTATCCTATTCTGTTTTTGAAAAGGAAAACGTGATCACACGAAGTGTCCGTGTGGAAAATCACGGCCAGGAAGAGCTGCGGCTGGAAAAAGTCTACAGCGCGTGCCTGGATATGGATGATGAGAACTTTGAGATGATGAGTCTGTACGGGTCCTGGGCGAGAGAACGGCATATTCAGCAGAATCCGCTAGCCTTTGGAAAACAGATGGTATCTTCTGTGAGAGGAGAATCCAGCCATCAGGAACATCCGTTTTTGGCTCTGGTTACGCCGGGAACTACACAGCAGCAGGGTAAAGTCTACAGTATGCATTTTGTGTATTCCGGAAACTTTATCGCGCAGGCAGAGAAAAATCATGCCAACAGTGTGCGTATGGTGATGGGAATCCATTCGAATGAATTTTGCTGGCGCCTGCATCCGGGAGAGAGCTTTCAGGCTCCGGAAGTCGTTATGGTCTATTCCGGGGAAGGCCTGGGTGAGATGACAAGAAGCTACCATGACTTCTACAGAAATCATCTGATCCGGAGTAAGTATAATCATAAAAAGAGGCCGATTCTCATCAACAACTGGGAAGCGACATATTTTGACTTTAACACGGAAAAGCTGCTTGCAATCGCAAAAGAGGCCAAGCAGTGCGGAATAGAGATGCTGGTAATGGATGACGGCTGGTTTGGAAAGCGAAACAGCGACAACTGTTCTCTGGGAGATTGGGTGGTCAATACAGAGAAGCTTACCGGAGGCCTGAAAGCTCTGGTAGATCAGGTCAACGCAATCGGCCTGAAGTTTGGTATCTGGTTTGAGCCGGAGATGGTCTCACCGGATTCTCATCTGTATGAAACCCATCCGGACTGGGCGATCCAGATTCGCGGAAGAGAAGCGACGCAGATCAGAAGTCAGTATGTACTGGATCTTACAAGACCGGAGGTAAGGGATTATGTGTATGAATCCGTAGCTTCCATCCTAAGGAGTGCCAATATTGCATATGTAAAATGGGACATGAACCGTCAGTTAAGTGATCTGGGAAGCGTATATCTCCCGGCAGAGGCACAGCAGGAGCTGTTCCACCGATATGTACTCGGTGTGTATGAATTGCAGGAGCGTCTGGTACAGGAGTTCCCAGATCTGCTGTTGGAAAACTGTTCCGGAGGAGGAGCGAGATTTGATCCCGGTATGCTCTATTATAGTCCACAGATCTGGTGCTCGGATGATACGGATGCAATCGAGAGACTTGGCATTCAGGAAGGTACGGCACTGATTTATCCACTGTCCGCAATGGGAGCACACGTTTCGGACTGCCCGAACCATACCGTGGGCAGAAATACCCCGTTTAAGACAAGAGGGGAAGTTGCCCTGGCAGGAACCTTTGGTTATGAGTTGGATATCACAAAGATTGCAAAGGAAGAGCAGGAACAGATTCCACAGCAGACAGCTATGTATCACAAGTATAACGATCTGGTAAGGGAGGGGGATTATTACCGTATCGCTTCTTACCGGGAAAATCATTTCTACGATTGTTATATGGTAGTATCCAAAGATAAAAAAGAGGCACTGGTTACTTTCGTGACCGTACACGCACGCCCGAATTACCACAGTTTAAAAGTACGCCTGCAGGGACTGAATCCGAATCTGGATTATCGTCTGGAAGGTGAGATGGAGAACGAATGCGTATACGGTGGAGATCTGCTTATGAATGCCGGTATGCTGGTTCCTTCTGAGCAGGGGGATTACAGAAGTTATCTGTACCATTTTGTGGCAGATTAATTGACAGAGGAAGAAAAAGAATGTAAAATTAACTTAAATTATCCAGTTTATATAGTTAAATAAGTAAATTAGTATGAAAATATCGAGGGAATTATGGCAAAAGCAGTGAAACTTGCAGATATCGCCGAACAGGTTGGTGTCAGCACGGTAACCGTTTCCAAAGCCTTGTCGGGACAAAAAGGCGTCAGTGAAGAGATGCGGGAGAAAATAAAGAACCTTGCAGAAGAGCTTGGTTACCGCAGTCCTTCGGAGACAAAACGGCAGTCTGCGGAAAAACAATATAATATCGGTGTATTAATTCAGGAAGTTTATCTGGACAAATACAATTCTTTTTACTGGAGAATGTATCAGGAAGTGAATAAAAAGGCAGTTTCCCGTGGGTGTTTTACGCTGTTGGAGAGCATTTCAAGGGAGAGTGTGCTGGAAAACCAGATGCCGCTTCTGCTTCAGGAAAAAAAGGTGGATGGTCTGATTATTCTCGGAGATATGACAAAGCCGTACATTGAACAGATTGAAAAAGAGGGCGGCGTGCCAGTGGTCTGTCTGGATTTTTATAACGATGCCGTTGGTCTTGACACCGTGATTTCCAACAGTTTTTATGGAACCTATGCGCTGACCAATTATCTGTTTTCCATGGGGCACACAAAAATTGCCTATGTAGGAACGGTTGGCATGACAAACAGTATTACAGACCGATATCTTGGTTACCGCAAGTCTATGATGGAACACAGAGTGGATGTGCCAAAAGATTATGTGATTGATGACCGGGATACAAAAACCGGGCGTATGGATCTGGAAAAATATTACAGATTTCCAAAAGATATGCCGACCGCGTTTGTCTGTAACTGTGATCTTGCGGCATCCTACCTGATTCGTAAACTGGAAGGTGCCGGCTACAGGGTTCCGGAGGATATCTCTGTTGTCGGATTTGATAATTTCCTGTATCCGGGATTATGTGATGTCGGAGTTACTACGTATGAAGTGGATATTTCGGAGATGGCGCGGAGAGCCGTTCACAAAATTGTCCGCAAAATTGCAAATGAAAACTACACGGCGGGCGTGTTCATTGTAGATGGACATGTGGTATTTAAAGATAGTGTAGCTCGGATATAGAAACCGGGGCATCCTGCTTAAATGCAAGTGGGGTTGCCCCGGTTTCCCGTTTAAACAGATTGATAAAATGATTGGTATTATGAATTCCTACCTTGCTTCCGATTTCGTGTATGGTGTCGTTGGTAGTCAGAAGCAGTTTTTTAGCCTCTTCAATCCGCTTATGGTTTAAGTACTGGACAGGAGAAGCCCCATAGTATTTAGAAAACTCGCGGCAGATCCGGTATTTGCTGACGGAATACGTATTTTCCAGTTCGTCCAGTGAATAATTTTCTCCGTATTGTGTGTCAAATAAATGATGAATTTCCCACAGATAATCCGGGATCGTATCCCGGCGTGTGGCAGGATGGCCGGAATAGACAGCCATTTCCGTAAGAATATTGGTGATCCACATGGAGATCCGGCAGACGGACAGAGGATCATTAAAAGTGTCTTTCTGCAGATTCTGTAAATGCTCCATCGTATGGAACAGAGTAAACATAGAAGAACTCTCTGTCGGATAGGCAAGAGGTGATGGGAGCAGTGTGTGAAACTGCAGGAGGGCGAGACCGGAAATATACATATGGAAATAGTGGCAGTGGCCTTTTAAGATTTCGATCGTGAGGGGACCGGAAATCGGAAGAAGCGCTGCGTGCCGGTCTGCCAGCCGACACGTATGATGTTCATCCGTTACAGAAAGAGTGCCTTCATATACATAGAAAAAATGATAAGGCGCGTTGATACGGAATGTCATGGAACAATTGTTCGGAAAGGAACAGATGCCTTTTCCGAGCAGATGAATAAAGCCGTCATCCGCTGGTGCGGACAGCGGAAAAGCCGTAAAGTTTTTCATGTTGTCAGATAATACATGCTTTGGCACCGTTCCTGTAATCCCATGATGCTGTAATTGTTCCATAAAATCATCCTCTTTCAATCATAACCAGTTTTTAATTAAGTATAATTGGATGAAAGGTAAAAAGCAATAATTTAAAATGAAATATAACTTAAAATTACTTTTTGGACAAAAATATATAGACATAATGCATAAAAAAGTAAATGTAAAATTGTGCATTATAGGGAATGTGTTTGAAAACGCAATATGATATGATTAAAAGCAATAAAGAGTGATGATTAAATTAACAAAAAATGTATACTTAAATTAACTTAATAATTCACATGTTTAAGGAGGAGAACAACATGAAATTTAAAAAGTTTATGGCACTTGGTCTTGTAGCTGCAATGACCGCAACATTATTCGCAGGATGCGGTTCTAAGGGAAATGATTCTGCTGATACCACACAGAAATCAGACAGCGCTTCCGCAGATGGTCTTGTAAGCTATTCAGACATTGTATTGGGAGAAACAGGAAAAGACTTAAGCGCAACAATTACAATGTTCAACCACAGAACAGATATGGATACCGATGATTACGGCGGAAAGAACTGGAAATCTTATCTGGAAGACTTCAACAAAGAGTATCCGAATATCAAGGTTGAAATCACTACAGATACAAACTATGCCGATGATGCACTGACACATTTACAGTCCGGACAGTACGAAACCATTACCATGATTCCGGCAGTAGATAAGGCAGACCTCAGTACATATTATATGTCATACGGTACACTTGATGAGATGAGCCAGCAGATCAACTACGCAAACACATGGCTCTATGGAAATGATGTATACGGTGTTCCTTCCACAGCAACGACACAGGGTATCGTTTACAACAAGAAAGTGTTTGAGGATGCCGGTGTGACCGATGTTCCAAAGACTCCGGACGAGTTCATTGATGCATTAAAGAAGATCAAGGACAAGACGGATGCAATTCCGCTTTACACAAACTATGCAGCAGGCTGGACAATGGGTGCATGGGATGCTTATATCGGAAACAATGCAACTGGTGACAATACATATTTCAACCAGAAACTCCTTCATACAAAGGATCCATTCAAGGATTATGGCGATGGCACACATCCATATGCAGTATACAAGATCCTTTACGATGCAGTTGCTGGCGGACTTACCGAGGATGACTATTCTACAACTGACTGGGAAGGCTCTAAGAGCATGTTAAACAACGGACAGATCGGATGTATGGTACTTGGATCATGGGCTTACCCACAGATGGAAGCAGCCGGTGAGAACGCAGATGACATCGGATATATGCCATTCCCGATTTCTGTAAACGGTGAGCAGTATGCATCAGCCGGAGCAGATTACTCTTACGGTATCAACGTAAACGCTTCTGATGATGAGAAGCAGGCAGCTTTAATCTTTGTTAAGTGGATGACTGAAAAGTCTGGATTTTCTTACAACGAGGATGGGCTTCCGGTTGCAAAGTCATCTTCTGATACAAAGCTTGATTTCTCTGGTGTGACATTCCTTGAGGATGAACCGGCTGTAGAAGGCGAAGAGGATCTTTTAAATGCATTAAATGCTGATTCAGAACTGAACATTAACAACGGCGGTAATGATAAGATTCAGGCAATCATTGAGCATGCGGCAAATGGCGATGAGAGCTTTGATGATATTATGAACGAGTGGAACCAGAAATGGACAGATGCTCAGGAATCTGAGGGCGTAGAAATTACAGAGTAGTTCCACGCTGCATAAAGGTACATCATCCAGTTGCCGGGCCGAAAAACTGTTTTCGGCCCGGTGGCATGATTGCCTGTTTCATATGGGAGGAACGTAGTATGAAATCAAAATCATTTAATTTTAAAAAATGGGCAAAGAGCAGAGCCGGCCAGCAGGTATTGATCTGTATCGGTTTTATGATTATCCCATTGCTCTTACTCTTTTTATTCACTTATTTTCCATTTGCGGAAATGATCAAATTTAGTTTTTATAAGATGAAATATACAACGCCAATAGACAGGCGCGAATTTGTCGGATGGGACAACTATCTTGATGTATTCAGAAGAAAAGATTGTTTCGGGGCGTTGAAACTTAGTTTATTCTATATGGTCGGTGCATTGATCCAGCTTGTGCTTGCACTGTATCTTGCAACAATTTTAAGCTTTAAGGTAAAGGGTGGAAATCTTTTCAAAGGGCTGATGTTTTTCCCTTACCTCATCAGTGGTATTGCCATTGGTTTTATCTTTAAATTCTTCTTCACCAGAGGATTCGTATTTGATACAATCCTGCAGTGGTGTGGGTTTCAATTAGAAAATCTTCCATACTGGTTAAAGGATCAGAGTGTAAACAACTGGTCCCTGACGGCGACTTCCGTATGGCGGTATACCGGACAGAATATGGTACTGTTTATTGGTGCCATGATGTCTGTGGATAGCGAACTCTACGAAGCAGCGTCCCTGGATGGTGCAAATAAATGGGAGCAGTTTAAACACATTATTCTCCCGAGTATCAAGACAATTATTACATTAAATGTTATCCTTTCCATCACCGGTTCCTTAAGTGCGTTTGAGGCGCCTTTCGTAATCACCACCGGTGCAAACGGAACAGGAACGTATTTCGTAATTATGAACAAGATCGCACATACCAGCCAGAAAGTAGGTCTGGCATCGGCAATGTCTGTTGTTCTGCTGATGATCATCTTTATCTGTACGATCTTACAGAATGTGTTCTTTAAATATGTGTTCAGGGATGCCGCGTCGGAGGATGAATCCTATAAGGCAAAGAAAGCCCGGCTGAAGGCAGAAAAACAGGTGATTAAGCAGATCAAAAAACAGGAGAAAATGAAGAAAGGAGCGGCGAAATAATGAGTAGTACAGCAGCAGTAAAACGTAAAAACATGAAACATTATTCCGTAGGAAGCATTATCTGGATTATTGTGGAATATGCATCGCTGATCTTTTTCGGATTCTGTGCAATCATTCCGATTGTTTCCTGTATCACAACGGCATTTAAGACAGATGCCGAGTACCAGAATACCAATGTTATGGCATTTCCGGGAAGCTGGCTGAATTTTGACAACTTTGTAAATGCATTTAAGACGGCAAATATGGGACGCGCATTTTTAAACTCTGTCATAGTTATGGTGGTTGTGCTTACTGTATCCGTTATTGTAGGTTCCCAGCTTGCTTACGTATTGAATCGTTTCAAGTTCCCAGGCAATGGGTTTATCCGTAACCTGTATACAATTGCCGCACTGCTTCCGGCAGTAGCAATGCAGGTTACCGTATACCAGATTATGTCAGATTTACATCTTGTAAACAGTCTGGGCGGTTACATCATTATGAGCTGTGGTACCGATGTTATTTCCATGTATATTTTCATTCAGTTTATGGAAAATATTCCGCTTTCACTGGATGAGTCGGCAATTATCGATGGCGCAAATTACTGGCAGATTTACTGGAAGATTATGCTTCCACTGTTAAAACCGGCAATCGTTACATCCTGTATTTTAAAGGGTGTTGGTGTGTACAACGAATACTACGCAGCAAACCTTTACCTGATGAGAAAAGAGATCCGTACCATGGCACTTTCCCTCTACACATTCGTAGGACCAATGGGAAGCAAGTACAATCTGATCTGTGCAGGTGTTATTATCTCCCTGCTTCCGGCGCTGATCGTATTTGTCTGCTGCCAGAAACAGATTTACAGTGGAATTACAGCAGGTGCGGTAAAGGGTTAATGATTTTGGAAAATAAGAGGTATCGGGATGAATAAGAGCATGATGAAAGAAGAAGTCACAAAGCATTTGACGGAAAATATCATTCCTTTCTGGAAAGCATTAAGGGACGATACTTACGGTGGATATTATGGATATATGGACTACAATTTAAACGTAGACAAAACAGCAGAAAAGGGATGTATTTTAAACAGCAGAATCACCTGGTTTTTTGCGAATGCCTACATACTGCTGAAAGATGAAACCTTGCTGGACGAGGCAAGACACGGTTATGAGTTCCTGCGTGATCACTGCATCGACAAAGAAAATGGTGGAATCTTCTGGTCCATGACTTATGACGGAAAGCCACTTGACACAACAAAGCATACCTACAATCAGGCATTCTGCATCTATGCTCTTTCTTCCTATTACGATGCATCCGGGGATGAAGAAGCATTAAAGCTTGCCAAAGAACTGCAGCTTCTTATTGAAAGCAAATGTACGGATGAGGTTGGATATCTGGAAGCATTTACCAAAGACTTCCAGCCGGAATCCAATGAGAAGCTATCGGAAAATGGTGTGCTTGCCGAAAAAACCATGAACACACTGCTTCATGTGTTTGAGGCTTATACCGAGTTTTACCGGGTTTCCCATGATGAAGAGGTGGGAGAGCGGTTAAAGTGGATTATGGATGTATTTGCAGATAAGGTATACAATCCGAAACTTAAGAGACAGGAAGTATTCTTTGACAAGAACTACAACACCATCATTGATCTGTATTCTTATGGTCATGATATTGAGACAGCATGGCTGATGGACCGCGGTGTGGAAGTGCTTGGGGATGATCATTACAAAGAAAAAATGTCACCGATTACCGAGACTCTTGCAGAAAATGTCTACGAGGTTGCGTTTGACGGTCATTCTCTGGCAAATGAATGCTGCAAAGGGGAAGTGAATGACCACCGGATCTGGTGGGTACAGGCAGAGACTGTGATCGGATTCCTGAATGAATACCAGAAGCATCCGCAGAAAACGAAGTTTCTGGAGGCATCGGAGGCTGAATGGGAATTTATCAAAGAACACGTCATTGATAAGAGAACCGGTTCCGAGTGGTTCTGGGAAGTACATCCGGACGGCAGTCCGATTGCGGACCGTCCAATCGTAGAACCTTGGAAATGTCCGTATCATAACGGAAGAATGTGTATGGAAGTAATAAGGAGACTTTAAACAATGCATGAAAGATATTATGTAGAACTGGCAAAGCAGGAAAAGCTGCTTTCACGTAAAAATGAAAAAAGTGACTTTTATAATGGTGTATTTGACCGTTATGTGAATCCCGTTCTTACAAGAGATATGATTCCGCTCACCTGGAGATATGACTTAAACGAGGAGACCAATCCATTCTTTATGGAACGTCTTGGAATCAATGCAGTCATGAATTCCGGAGCAATTTATTTAAACGGAAAGTATTATCTGGTTGCCCGTATTGAGGGAAATGACAGAAAGTCCTTCTTCGGCGTGGCAGAGAGTGATAACGGAATTGATAATTTCCGTTTCTGGGATTACCCGATCCTTCTGGATGATGTATGTCCGGAGGAGACAAACGTCTATGATATGAGACTGACACAGCATGAGGACGGATACATTTACGGAGTATTCTGTTCTGAGAGCAAAGATACCAGCGTGAACGATTTGTCTGCAGCCGTTGCAGCAGCAGGAATTGTCCGCACAAAAGATTTAAAGCACTGGGAGCGTCTGGAAAACTTAAAGACCCTTCGTTCCCCGCAGCAGAGAAATGTCGTGCTGCATCCGGAATTTGTGGATGGAAAGTATGCATTCTATACCCGTCCGATGGATGACTTCATTGATACCGGAAGCGGAAGCGGTATTGGATTCGGTCTTTGCGAGGACATCACACATGCAGTCATTGACGAAGAAAAGATGACCAGCATCCGCAAGTACCATACCATTACCGAGGCAAAGAACGGTGCAGGTGCTACTCCGATCAAGACTGACCGCGGCTGGATTCACATTGCACACGGTGTAAGAAATACTGCAGCAGGTCTGCGCTATGTGATCTATGCATTTGCCACGGATTTAAACGATCCGTCTAAGGTAATTGCAGAGCCATCCGGACTGTTAATCGGACCAAGAGGTGAGGAGCGTGTCGGAGATGTATCCAATGTTGTATTTACCAACGGTGCAATCGTAAACGATAAGAACGAAGTATTTATTTACTATGCTTCTTCTGATACAAGAATGCATGTGGCGACTACAACGATTGACCGTCTGATTGATTATGTATTTAATACACCACAGGATCCGGGAAGAAGTGTACTGTGTGTACAGCAGAGATGCGACCTGATTAAGAAGAACTTAGAGTATTTAAAAAATCATAAATAAGAGGAGAGTTGATTATGAGTGAAGTAAAGATGCTGACAGCTCCGGTACCAAATGTACCATGGCAGGAGAGACCACAAGGACCTCAGAACGGAGCCCCGATCTGGAGATACAGTGAAAACCCGATTATCGGAAGAAATCCGTTAAAGGGTGTTGCAAGAATTTTTAACAGTGCGGTTATGCCATATGGTGATGCTTTCATCGGTGTGTTCCGTGGAGAGCAGACCAATGGTATTCCATATATTTATCTTGGACACAGCAAAGATGCCATCCACTGGGATTTTGAAGAAAACAAGATTCCGTTTGTGGATGAAAACGGCGAGCCGTTTATGCCAATCTATGCATACGATCCAAGACTTGTAAAAGTAGAAGACACCTATTATATCATCTGGTGTCAGGATTTCTACGGAGCAGCAATCGGCATGGCAAAAACAACAGATTTCAAGACGTTTACACGGATTGAGAATCCGTTCCTCCCATTCAACCGCAATGCCGTGCTGTTCCCTAGAAAGATCAATGGAAACTTCATGATGCTTTCCCGTCCTTCAGACAGTGGTCATACACCGTTTGGTGACATTTTCTTAAGTGAAAGCCCGGATCTGGTATACTGGGGCAAACACAGACATGTCATGGGCAAAGGAAGCGAATGGTGGGAGTCCTTAAAGATCGGCGGTGGTGCTGCTCCAATCGAGACTTCCGAGGGATGGCTCTTATTCTATCATGGGGTATCCGGTACATGTAACGGATATGTTTACTCCATCGGTGGGGCAATCCTTGACATTGATAATCCTTCCATCGTGAAGTATCGCTGTGAGAATTTCCTTCTGACTCCGGAAGAGTGGTATGAGGAGAGAGGTTTCGTTCCGAACGTATGCTTCCCATGTGCAACCATTCACGACAGTGCATCCGGAAAGATCGCGATCTATTATGGTGCAGCAGACAGTTACGTTGGCCTGGCATTTACAAAACTGGATGAGATTGTAGATTATATAAAAACAAACAGTGTTGTAACATCTGCAGATACAGAAATCGGAAGGAGATAGCTATGCATATTTCACCGGACGACAAGAGATTACAATATTGTGGAAGAATTGATTTTGATAATCCAAAAGCACCTGTACTTGTCTATGCGGCAAGTTTTGTACAGATTCGTTTTACCGGGACGCAGATCTCTGTGACACTGGAAAACAAACGTGCATACTGGTCGAGCCGGATGGGATATATATTGGACGGGAAGCAGGGGCAGTTCTTACTCACCTCGGATCCGGGGGCAGAAACGTATGTGATTGCCAGGGATCTTGAACATACAGAGCATACCCTCACTCTGTTTAAAAGAATGGACTCCTGCCATATCGTCACTTTACTGGGATTTGAATTGGGAAGCGATGCTAAGGTACTTACTCCGGCACCGCTTCCGTCCCGTAAAATTGAAGTTTTCGGAGACAGTGTTTCCTGCGGCGAAGTATCAGAGGCCGTAGATTATGCAGGAAAACCGGATCCGGAACACGATGGGGAATATTCAAACAGTTGGTATTCTTATGCGTGGATGACCGCGCGGAATCTGCATGCACAGTTGCATGACACATCACAGGGTGGTATCGCCCTTCTTGACAAAACCGGCTGGTTTATGGAGCCGGATTATCTGGGAATAGAATCCTGTTATGATAAAATAGAATACCAGCCGGAACTCAGTGAAGTAAAACCATGGGATTTTTCACGTTATACACCAGATGTTGTGATTTTTGCATTCGGGCAGAATGATAACCACCCGGATGATTATATGGCAGAAGATTATAACAGTGCACGTTCCGAAAACTGGCGGCAGCATTACCGCAGATTTTTAGAGCATCTTATGGAAGTATATCCGAAGGCAACCTTTATATTGACAACCACAATATTGGAACATAACGAAAACTGGGACATTTCCATTGAGGAAGTGTGCAAAACAGTAAACAGTCCGCGGGTACACCATTTCCTGTATTCACAGAACGGAAAAGGAACACCGGGGCATATCCGTATTCCGGAGGCAGAACAGATGAGTAAGGAACTTACCGCATTCATCGAAAGCCTCGGAGAGGAGATTTGGGATATGTAATCAATTTTTTAAAAAAAATTGATTACATTATATAAGGAGTATAACAATGCAGATTGAATATGAAAGAGGTATTTCCAATCCGGGCAATCTGTACCGGATGAAAAAATTAATGGCAAGGGCAGAGGCCGGGGAAACATTAAACATTGGTTTCTTTGGTGGTTCGATCACGCAGGGATGTCTTGCATCCGCACCGGAGCTGTGTTATGCTTACCGCGTATTTCAGTGGTGGGAGAAAACATTTCCGCAGGCCAAATTTCATTATATCAATGCCGGAATCGGTGGAACAACATCACATTTCGGGACGGCTCGTGCCGAGTCCGATCTGCTTTCCCATAAACCGGATTTTGTTATCATTGAGTTTTCGGTCAATGATGAATCGACGGAATTTTTCCGTGAGACATATGAAGGACTGGTACGCCGTGTATGGCAGGATGAAAACGAACCTGCTGTGATGCTGGTGCACAATGTTTATTATAATAACGGTGGAAATGCGCAGATCATGCACGGTCAGATAGCCAGACATTATCAGCTTCCGGCGGTCAGTATGCAGAGCAGTATTTATCCGGAGGTCGTTGCGGGGCGGATTCCAAACCGCGAGATTACAGAGGATGATCTACATCCAAACGACAAAGGGCATGAGCTGGTTGCATCTGTGATTACCTATGCTTTGGATAAAATCCGCATGGCACAGACGGATGATGAAGAGCCGGAGTTTCCTGCACCGCTGACACAGAATTGCTATGAGAAAGCAGTTCGGTTGGATAATCGTAACTATGAGCCTGAAAATTACGGCTTTGTCAAAGATACCAGAGTACAGGAAGAAGTCAAAGACTGTTTTAAGAACGGCTGGGCGGCAAAAGAAAAAGGCTCATCTCTTACATTTACGGTACAGGGAAGTGAGATTGCCGTGCAGTTTAAGCGCTGTGTGACGCAGCCGGCACCGGTGGCGCTTGCCATCGTCGATCACGATGAGGCACATGCGGTGACACTGGATGCAAATTTTGATGAGGACTGGGGCGATTCCCTGACACTCACTCCGGTTATGGTACACGGTGCAAACGGTACTCATACGGTGGAAGTGCGTCTGATCTCTGGGGATGAGACAATGCCAGCTACCTTTGAGCTGATTTCTGTAATTACATCGGAAAAATAAAAGGAGGAATGGAATGTTTCCAAAAGATTTTGTCTGGGGGGTGGCAAGCAGTGCCTATCAGGTAGAAGGAACCGACGCAAAAGATGGCAGGGGAAAAAATATCTGGGATGAGTTTGCACGCTCGGGCAGAGTATATGAACACCAGACCGCAGAGGTTTGCTGCGATCATATGCATCGGTACCGGGAAGATTTTGCACTGATGCGTATGCTTGGCATTAAAAACTATCGATTTTCCATCAGCTGGTCGCGGATTCTTCCGGAGGGAACTGGGAAGGTCAACGAGAAAGCTGTGCAGATGTATCGTGATATGATTCTTTGCATGAAAGAAAATGGAATTCGTCCGTTTATTACGCTGTTTCACTGGGAATTTCCGTATGAGCTGTTTAAAAAAGGCGGCTGGCTGAACGATGAGGTGGTACAGTGGTTTGGTGAATATGCAAAAGTTGTTGCTGAAAATTTTTCCGATCTGTGCAGTGATTTTATCACGATCAATGAGCCGCAGTGTGCGATTGGACTGGGACACTTAAATGGGGTACATGCACCGGGAATGAAATATTCCATTCCGGAGACTTTTCAGATGGCACACAATCTGATGAAAGCACATGGTCAGGCGGTCATCAATCTGCGCAAATATGCAAAACAGAAGATACGGGTTGGATATGCTCCGACTTGTGGCGTTGCATATCCGGCGACAGAGAGTGCCGATGATATCGCAGCAGCAAAGAAAGTGTACTTTGGATTTGAAAATCCGATGGATAACTGGACTTGGAATGTGGCATGGTTTTCCGATCCGGTATTTTTAGGAGAGTATCCGAAAGAGGGGCTGGAGAAGTTTGCAGACTATCTTCCGGAGATTACCGAAGAAGACATGCAGCTGATTCATCAGCCACTTGATTTCGTGGGACAGAATATTTACAACGGTTACATGATCCGCTGTGGAGCGGATGGAGACCCGGAGTATGTGGACCGTGCACCGGGCACAGCAAAGACAGGAACCGGCTGGCCGGTGACACCGGAGGCACTTTACTATGGCATCCGTTTCCTTACCGAGCGTTACAGACTGCCGCTTTATATTACGGAAAACGGGATGTCGGATCTTGACAATATTTCCGCAGACGGACAGGTGCACGACAGAGAGAGGATTACGTTTCTGGATGCATATCTTGGAGCGGTACAGCGTGCGATTAACGAGGGAATGCCGGTTATCGGATATTTCCTCTGGACATTTCTGGATAACTTCGAGTGGGCAGAAGGTTACAAAGAACGTTTTGGACTTGTTTATGTAGACTACACAACCCAGCGCAGGATTGCAAAAGATTCCGCATACTGGTACAGAGAGGTAATGAGAATGAATGGAGAAAATTTAAGTTGTAACCAGCCGTATAAGCAGATCCTCTTTATGGAGCCGGTATTTACCCACAATATCTGGGGTGGTACAAAGCTTCGTGAAGAGTATGGATATTCCATCGAGGGCGATGACATCGGAGAATGCTGGGGAATCGCAGCACATCCAAACGGAACCTGTACGATTGCAGACGGTGCGTATAAGGGAAAGAAATTATCCGATCTGTGGGAGGAACACAGAGAACTCTTTGGAAATACACAGGGGAAGGTATTCCCGCTGCTGATCAAGATTATTGATGCAAAGGCGGATTTAAGTATTCAGGTACATCCGGATGATACCTATGCTGCAGAGCATGAAAACGGTTCTCTTGGCAAGATGGAGTGCTGGTATATCCTTGACTGTGAGCCGGATTCCAAGCTTGTTATCGGACACAACGCAAAGACACACGAAGAACTTGAAGACATGGTACACAACGGACGCTGGAGTGAGCTGATCCGCGAAGTTCCGGTAAAGAAAGGTGACTTTATTCAGATTGATCCGGGTACCGTGCATGCGATCAAAGGCGGTATCACCATCCTTGAAACCCAGCAAAATAGTGATATTACGTACCGTGTTTATGATTATGACCGCCTTTCCAATGGGAAGCCGCGTCAGCTTCACATTCAGCAGAGTCTCGATGTCATCAAAGTTCCGGCAGCACCGCTTTCTGAGTGCATGATAAAGACCGGTGAGGCAGAGGCAAACAAACTGCAGAAGCTGATCGAGTGCAAGTACTATCAGGTATTCCACATGAAAGTCGAAGGTCAGGCTGAATTTGAGCAGGAATATCCGTTCCTGATCGTCAGCGTGGTAGAAGGAAACGGACTCTTAAACCATACCAGCGTGAAGAAGGGAGATCATTTTATTCTTCCGTATGGCTATGGTAAGGTTGAGATGGAGGGAAATCTGGAATTTGTTGCTTCTACGGTTTCTACGAAATAAGACTGGGTAACGGTTTGTAAAGGCATACATGATCCTTTGAGGAATGTATGCCTTTTTTATGTGCAAAACTTTGTTTGACAAAGTAAAATATTTATGTAAAATAATTATAACAGAATTTATCAATAAAGAAATCCATGAAAACATTGGAGGAATTGTATGGCAACAATTAAAGAAATTGCAGAAATGGTAGGGGTTTCGAGCTCAGCAGTTTCACGGGTACTCAATTATGATGAGGGAATCTCTGTTAGTGATGAGACAAGAGAGGCGATCTTTGCCACAGCAGAGAAAATCGGATATAAAAAGAGAGTAATCTATCCCAAGATCGAAAATGTGGCATTGCTGTATTTTGTTGATCACGAGGATGAACTTGAAGATGTCTTTTACCATGGGGTAAAGGATGAGATAATAAAGCAGGCGAAAAAGATGAATATTCAGCTCAGTATCTATGACCGAAAGGACGGCATGGATCATGTTCCGAAAGATCTAAGTGCCTTTATTGCGATTGGATGGCTCACCAGAAAAGAAATCAATGCTTTGTATAAACGGTGCAAAAGGGGCGTGTTTATCGGCACATCCCCGGATGAAAAACTTTTTGATGCCGTGAAGCCCAATATGGATTCGTTTGTGACACAGATGGTTGATTACTTTGTGGAAAAAGGACATAAACGGATTGGATTTATCGGGGGCAGTGATAGAAATATTGACACCGGAAAACCTTCCATGGATATCCGGGAGTGGTCATTTCGACAGAGCACTGCATACTATGGGTGTCTCAATGAGGAGTACATTTTCATTTCCGAGAGATTTACGGTGGATGATGGCTACCGCATGGGAAAAGAACTGCTTAAAAAAGAGATACTGCCAACAGCACTTTGTGTGGCAAGTGACACACTGGCGGTGGGTGTGCTACAGGCTTTAAATGAAGGCAATATACAGATTCCGGAGCAGGTGGCGGTTTTTAGCATCAATGATGTGAATATTGCAAAGTATTTATCACCACCCCTTACTACTATTCATATTGATATTCCATGTATCTGTGAAACCGCGCTTGATCTGTTGCGAAACAGGGTACTATATGGCGGACGCGTAACCAAGCTGGTGTTTGTAAATGGAATTCCAGTTTTCCGGAAGAGTTGTTGAAAAAAAGATGTTCGATTGCGGACATCTTTTTTTGTGCCTTTTTTGTATATATTGCATAAAATACAAAAATAAAAATTGGCAATATAGTGAAAAGTGTATTTGTGAGTATTGACATTATTAGGCTTAGATGATACATTCTTAATAAGTAAACAATTTACTTGAAAATTAGTAAAGATTTAATTTTGGAAAAGGGGGAACATTTATGAAAAGGAAGTTATTACATGCAGTCCTTGTAGCGAGCATGGCAGTAGCATTGTCAGGATGTGGAAACACATCTGGTATTAATGCTGATGCGGAGGAAACACAAAAAGCTACAGAAACAGAGAACATTGAAGAGGAGAGAGGCACAGAAGTTGCTGCCGCAGAACAGAAGGAAAATACAACAGGTACGCCAGATGAAAACGGAAATTATCTGATCAACGGAAGTTTTGAAGAACCAGATTTTTCCGGATGGACGGTGACAAACAACAATGATGTTACAGAGGAGTTAGATGTTTATGATCGTGAGACAGACTGTTTTACAGGTGCACAGTCACTGCATTTTTATTCAGGAAACAATCCGGTGGATTTTTCCATGAAACAGACAGTGAGTGGACTTGAGGATGGCACCTACAAACTAACCGCTCATATTCAGGGTGATGCAGCCGGGGATGAAAATCCGACCGTATATTTTTATGCGCTCGTGGATGGCGAAGAGGTAAAAGCAGATGGCAAATTGCAGGGGTATGTTAACTGGTATACGGTGGAAATCCCGGGCATTACGCCAACGGACGGAGCAATCACAGTAGGAGCACACGTGGCAACAGCACCGGGCGGCTGGGGAACCATTGATGATATTACACTTGTGAAGGAGTAGTTATGAAATTTATTAAGGGTATGGATATTTCCATGGTGAAAGAACTGGAACATTATGGTGCGTCCTATCGGCTGAACGGGAAAAAAGAAGATCTGTTTGCAATTTTAAAGACATGCGGAGCCAATAACGTAAGGATTCGGATTTGGCCGGATCCCTACGATGAAAACGGAAATTCTTACGGGGGAGGTGGAAATGATCTGGAGACCACCATTGAGATCGCAGAAAGAACTGTACAAAGCGGTATGGATTTTATGCTTGATTTCCATTATAGTGATTTCTGGGCAGATCCAGCCAAACAGGTAAAACCGAAAGCCTGGAAAGAATTAAGCGGAGAGGCACTGGAAACGGCGGTGTATCTGCATACCGTAGATACGTTAAAGGCATTGAAAAACCACAAGCTTGTGCCGACTATGGTGCAGGTTGGAAATGAGATTACAAAAGGGCTGTTGTGGCCGGACGGTTACATTGAACAGACCGAAAATATGGCACATCTTCTGCAGGCAGGGATTAAAGGGGTGCGCGAGGAGTGTCCGGACGCAAGGATCGTATTGCATCTGGATTTCGGAACGGATAATAAAATGTATCGACAGTGGTTTGATCAGGTTTCATCGTATGCGCTGGATTTTGATATTATTGGAATGTCGTATTATCCGCACTGGAACGGAAGTCTTTCACTTCTTCTGGATAATATGAATGATATCAGCAGCCGGTATGACAAAGATGTACTTGTTGCAGAGACTTCGATTGGTTATACTACGGAAACATTTGGCTGCAACGGAATCGTTTATTCGAAGGAGCATGAAAAAATCACTGGATACCCGGCAACACAGCAGGGGCAGGAAGCATTCTTGCGGGATTTGTTTGCAACGGTAAGAAGTGTAAACAATAAAAGAGGCATCGGCGTGTTTTACTGGGAACCGGCATGGTTGCCAATACCGGACTGTACGTGGGCAAGTAAGAGTGGCAGCAAGTACATGAAAGACAAGATGACAGCAGGAAATGCCATGGCAAATATGGCATTGTTTGACGAAAATGGAAACGCAAACAGCGCGCTGATAAACATGAAAACAATGTAAAGGAGGGCAATCATATGAAGAAAAAATTAATAACAGCTGTGCTGGCTGTAACAATGGCAGTGGGAATGTTGACTGGCTGTGGAAGTGGAACTGGAACCGGAAAAAGGGAAGCTTCTGGGGAAAAACTCGTGATTTGGACGAACATGAACGTGGAAGTGGATACCATTCAGAAATATGCAGATGAATGGGGAGAAAAGAACGGACGAAAGGTAGAAGTCATTCACCAGTCTCCATCTGTCCAGCAGTTTGCACAGGCAGTAAAAAGTGCTTCCGGACCGGATGCTGTGGTGGGGATTCCAAATGACCAGCTTGCAGATTATGTAAACGCAGATCTTACTGCAGAAGTGCCACAGGATCTGTATGCGGATCAGGATTTTTCCGATGCAGCCATCCAGGCATGTTATGTAGATGGAAAACGATATGCAGCACCACTTTCCGTAGAGACTACTGCACTGTTTTACAACACAGATCTTGTATCGGAAGTTCCAAAAACATGGGAAGAACTGGTCGATCAGGCAGCCACAGACGGAGGTGTACAGTTTGATGCAACAAGCATATACTACGATCTTGGTTTTGTGAGAGCCTGCGGAGGTTATATTTTTAAATATCAGGATGGGGCATATGACACGGCAGACATCGGTCTTGATAATGAGGGCAGTGTGGAAGCCTATGCCTTTATCAATGACCTGTGCAATAAATATAAACTGATCACGGCAGATGTGACAGCCGATATCGCAAGAAGTAATTTCCAGAACGGAAAATGTGCTTATTATATTGGTGGACCATGGGATATTGACGGTTTTACCTCTGCAGGAACTAAATTTGCTGTAGCAAAAATGCCAACTTTCCACGGACAGCCGTTTGTGACCCCGGTGGGTACACAGGTAAGTTTTGTGAGCAACAGCAGTAAAAATCAGGATGCAGCATGGGATTTTATTTCCTATCTGATGGAAAACGGTGCACTTGGCATGTATGAGGCGGGTGACCGTATACCGGCAAAACTGGCAGATCAGAAACTTGATGAGATCCAGAGTAATGCATACACACAGGCATTTGTCGAGCAGATCAATGATGGAGAGCCGATGCCGACCGTATCAGAAATGGGACAGCTCTGGAGTATCCACACAAACAATATCCGTTCGATGTGGTCTGGGGAGCAAACACCAGAGGAAGCTGCCAAAAATATGGTTACGCAGTTGAAAGAAGCGATTGAATTGATGAATTCAGGAAAGTAGTGATGGCATGAGAAAGAAAAAGAATGCGCTTGGGTATACTTATCTGGCACCGGCACTGATCTCGATTCTGTTGGTGACATGTCTGCCAATTATTTATACGGTGATTTTATCTTTTACTAATTACAACATGTATCATCTGACAGATTACACGTTTGTGGGTCTGGAAAATTATCTGACCGTATTTTCCGGAAGTATTAAAAATGTGTTTTTCCCGGTACTTGGGTGGACGATTTGTTTTGCGCTGTTAAGTACGGCAGGTTCCTATGCAATGGGACTGATTCTTGCCATTTTGTTAAACAATCCGCATATGAAAGAATCAAAAATTTACCGTGCAGTACTGATTGTGCCGTGGGCATTGCCATCTACGATTGCAATCCTCGCATGGCAGGGCCTGCTAAATGAGCAGTATGGTGGAATCAATAATTTACTGCATACAATCGGTATTGCCTGGAATGTACCGTGGCTGACCAATCCATTCTGGGCAAGGGTTGGGCTGATTATCGTGAATGTGTGGCTGGGATTTCCCTATATGATGAATGTCTGTCTTGGCGGACTACAGGCGATTTCTGGTGAATACTATGAGGCGGCTAAAATGGATGGGGCATCAAAATTTCAGTGCTTTAAGAGCATTACATTGCCGATGGTGACGAAACTTTCCATTCCTCTTGTAATTTCTTCGTTTGCGGCTAATTTTAACAATTTTGGAAATATATACATGATTACACAAGGTGGACCGGCGAGAGTGGATAACCAGTTTGCGGGTTATACGGATATCCTTGCTAGTACCACCTATAAGATGACCACATGGTCGAACCGGTATGAACTGTCTGCAACGTTCAGTGTGCTGATCTTTATCATTGTCGGAACATTTACGCTGATTAATATGCGGCTGTCCGGCTCATTTAAGGAGGTTGATTAAATGAAAAATAAAAAGAAAATATCCGCCTCAGAACAACGGACACTGTGGGGAAGCAGGGTGGTCATATGGATCACGATGATCGTGGTGCTGTTTCCGGTCATATGGATTGTTATGTCCTCTTTTTCCGCGGGTGACAGCTTTTTCCTGTCCTCATTGTTCCCTGAAAAATTCAGCATTGAACATTATGTGGAACTGTTTCGGGAAACGGATTTTGGAATCTGGGTTTTTAATTCCCTGAAGTTTTGCTTTATTGTAGCAATCATACAACTTGTGCTTACTTCACTTGCAGCGTATGCGTTTGCAAGACTGCGGTTTGTGGGAAGAAAATATGGGCTGATGGCACTTTTGATATTACAGGTGTTTCCAAACAGCATGGCAGTTGCCGGATACTATATTTTAATTTATAAGTTCGGGCTGGTGGACAACAGCTTTGCACTCATTCTTGTGCTTGCAGGTGGAAGTGCTTACAATATCTGGTTACTTAAATCTTATATCGATGGACTTCCGGTGGAATTGGATGAAGCTGCAATGGTGGATGGAGCAAATGAATTCCAGGTTTTTTATAAGATCATCATCCCGCTTGCAATGCCACAGCTTGCCGTGATCTTCCTGTTTTCGTTTATTGCAACATACAGTGAATATGTGATTACCTCAATCTTTTTGCAGACACCGGGAAAAATGACGCTTGCACTCGGACTGCAGTCCTTTATCAGTGATCAGTTTGCTGCGCACTGGACTTTGTTTGCTGCAGCAGCAGTGATTTCATCCCTGCCGATCATGATCATCTTTATGTGCTTACAGCGATTTATTCAGAATGGATTGGTTGCCGGAGGGGTAAAAGGATAAAATGAAATATCATCGGGGATTCTTCATGAAGATGGCAAAATAGGGACGAATGAGGATTTTTCCGGATTAGCGGGTCTTTTAGAATCTGCAATTTCTGGAGTACGTGCTTCTGCTGCATCGAGTACCAAAATTATGCTTCATCTGGATCAGGGTGGAAAAAATCAGTTGTATACCTGGTATTTTGGTGGATTATTGAAAGAGTCACCAAACTTGGATTTTGATGTATTTGGATTATCTTATTATCCAATGTGGCATGGAACCATGGAGGGGCTTCAGTATAATTTGAATTACTTGGCGACCACTTATAATAAAGAAGTGTGTGTTGTAGAAACTGCGTATGCATGGACAACGGAAGATGGTGATGGTGAAGGAAATGTATTCATTAGTGGAGATGAAGAAGTTGGAGGATATCCTGCAACAGTAGAAGGACAATTTGAATTTATGAATGATCTGGAATCAATCATTTTAAATGTACCAGATGATAAAGGTATTGGATATTTTTATTGGGAACCAGAATGGATACCTGTAGAAGGTGGAACATATGCTACATCTGCAGGGGTTGCGTATAAAAATGATACCGTAACTCCAAGTAATACATGGGATAACATGACGTTGTTTAATTTTCAGGGAAATGCATTAGATTCTATTAAGGTGCTTAATAAACCGTGTGAAAATTTATTGACAAATATCAGTTTTGAACAGAATGGGATAACTATTTCACCGAGTGGATGGAATGTATGGACAAGTGATTCGTCAGATGAAAATACTGTAAGAACAGAATATGGTGATGCATATGATGGAGATTACAAATTAACATTTTGGGATGATAAAGAGTATTCGTGTTCTGTATATAAAACGTATACAAATATTCCGAATGGAACATATAAATTCTCAATTTGGGCAAAGACAAATGGGAAACAGGATGTTTTACAACTTTATGCAAAAAATTATGGAGGAAGTGAGCTTGATACCACGATTGAAACAAGTGACATTAATTGGAATATTTTTAGTATAGACAAGATTGTTGTTACAAATCATACGTTGGAGATCGGGGTTTATTCTGTAGCAGGAGCAAATGACTGGTGTAACCTTGACTTGGCAATGTTAAGAAAAATTGATTAATTATATTTAAAATTTTTAAGGGGATGGTTTTGATCGTCCCCTTAATTTTTGAATTGTTCTTTGACTGGTGGAATCTTATGAAAAAGAAAATATGGAATAGGTGCAGAAAAAATGGTACGTTATGATAAGATTTTTTCTATCATTGATATTAAAGAAGAAAATATGAAAAAGTGGGGGAAGTGCTTCCATTTTATAAGAATGTACAAAAAGAGGGGGTTATTCTTTGGAAGGCAGCTTAAAAGAACTTGCACGATATTAGCACCTGTAGAGCAGAACATAATCTGTTTTACAGGTGCTTTTTTCAATTAATAAGGAACTGGTACTTTCGTCCCTTGGCAAAGTGCCCAATTAAAAGATTAAAAAAAGGATAAAAAACTTTAAATTAAGTAATACTTTACAATGTTTAATTTTATATTAACTAAATATTGACTTAAAATTACTTTGTGGTATACTGAATTTATCAAATAAATAAAGCAATTGCACACTGGTTCCCATATTTTTACTGCACTCCCCAAGTATGCAGTACCCTCTCCCTGAAATATGGGAAGCAGCGTGCAATTGCTTTTTTATTAAGTGAAACCGGATAGATGGAGGGTGCTGGAAGGTTTTTGCAACTAAAATGGAGAAGAAAGGAAAGGTAGAGCAAAAACATGAGAAGGGTAGGAAAACAGATTGTTGCCATCACGCTGGCAGCAGCAATGATGGGGTCGCTGACACCGGAGGCGTGCACATTTTTACAGAACGAGATTGTGTATGCAGCGGAGACAAATGAAGCGTCAGCACCAACAGTAACACGTACAGAACTGTACAAAAATGAGGGCGCAAAAACAACAGAAACCATTGATTTTTCAGAATTGAAAGAAGAAGACTGGAATGGTGCAGGAAAAATTACTTTTGCATATGATGAATCCATCAATGGCTCGTCGGGAAATGTGAATGAAGAGTATGAATTAACTGCAAAGGTAACACTGGATGAAGCATCCTATCAGTCGCTGGCTGCAGATAAAGCGCATCTGAATATCCAGGGTGTAACAAAACTGGGATCAGATTGGGGATGGAACAACAGTACGGATTGCCAGTGGCTGCAGCAGGATTCTTTTACGAAAGATGGGGAGAATTATTCAGCTGATCTGAAAGTAAAGTTTTCAGGAATAACACCGGATACATTGATGGATGTTGAATTCGTTCTTGTGGGAACCGGATTTAAGGGAACTGTGACATTTTCAAATGTAGTTCTCACAAATTTATCAAGCGATAAACAGGAACTGACCAAACAGGAGCCAACCGTTCTTTCTGATTTAAATGATGAATCCCAGGTAAATCTGTGGGCAGGCGAAACCGGATATCAGTATTTCCACGGTGGAACAAAAAATGCTGCTCCGGAACTTTCCTATGACGCAAATGGCGGAGACGGAAGATTAAAAGTAAGCCTGGATTATACAGCCAACTCCGGCGAATCATGGAGTGAGGCAAAAGTGAAATTCACACCGGAGACACCGGCTGATATCAGCAATTATAATCAGGTGAGTGTGGATTTGATTTATCCGGAAAGCAGTAATATTTCCAAGATAAAATTTTTCTCCAACAGCGGAATCAATAAAGATACCAGCATAGATTCGTCCGAGGCAACAGATGCAGGAAACGGATATAAGAAAGTTACAGTTACTTTAGGATTTTCTCCATCTGCCACACCAATGGATAATCTGACAATCGGACTTATCGGAGCCAACAGTTCCTTTGCAGGGGATGTTTATCTGGATAATCTGATACTTTCCCAGAAGGATGCCAGTGGTGATTTTGTGACAATTACCGCAACACCGAATACAGACGGAACACAGGCAAAACCAGAAACGACAGATAAAACTCTGACCATGACAGATCCGGATGCCAGCAATAGCGCAAAGGCATTGTATGCATATCTGCAGGGACTGACCGAAAGTGATCAGGTACTGTTTGGACATCAGAATGATGTGAGCCATTCCGTAGGAAACAACGATCTGGGAGATGTAAAAGATGTGACCGGTTCCGTCAGCGGTATTTTCGGCATTGACTCCCTGGCATTGTTTGGAAGCGAGGCTGGTGGTACGGATGCGGCATCTGCACTGCAGAATTCCATTGACTACAGCAAAAAGGCGGCCAAAAACGGTGCAATCGTTACCTTATCCACCCATATGCCGAATTTCACCAACGCAAAGATTAAAAAGAATGCAGATGGAACCTACGATTTCTATAACTGTGATTTTAATGAAGCAAAAGATTTATCCGGTGATTCGTTAAAGAAGATTTTGCCTGGTGGAGAGAAGAATGAGGTATTTAAGGCATATCTTGATACGATTGCATTCTATGCCAATGCATTGGAAAAAGAGAATATCCCGGTGATTTTCCGGCCATTCCATGAGGATACCGGCGGCTGGTTCTGGTGGGGCAGTGCAAACACCGCAGAAAGTTACAGGAGTCTGTATGCATATACCAGAGATTATCTGGAATCCAAAGGCGTGCACAATATGCTTTATGTGTATTCGCCAAACGGACCGCTGGAGACCGAGGCAGAGTATATGTCGCGGTATCCGGGAGATGCCTGTGTAGACATTCTGGCATTTGATTATTACAACGACTTTAATACTTATCCGGCAGAGAGTGATACTTCATTCTTTGATCATCTGGATCAGACCTGTCGGGTTGTATCATCACTTGCAAAACAGCATAACAAGCTGGCTGCGATTTCGGAGACCGGTGTACGTGTGATGAAAAAGGATGGAAGTGATAACGAAGGGCTTCTTGTAAAAAATAATCCGGTCAGTGAGGCAAAGTCGGGTGTGAACTGGTATCAGAAAGTGAATGATATCGCAAAGAAAAACGACATGCCATATTATATGGTATGGGCAAATTTCAGCGATACCAATTTCTATGTGCCGTATAAATACAGTGATACCATGGGACAGGAAATGATCAATGATTTCATTTCTTACTACAACAATGAGGATTCAGTATTTGGAAACGGTACGAATTTCTATGGAAATATCGATAAGTACGCAGGAGTAAAGACGGATAATTACAAAGATGTCAGCGGATACATGGTAGCACCGTTTGATATGGATACGATTTTAAAGCCAACTGTGTTAAAGGCAAGTGTTTCTAATGCCGATGAGGTATCGTTTGTTGTAAAGGATACGGCAAAAGGCAAACCGTTGACATTGCCGGCTGCGAAAGGCTCCGATGGATTCTATACGGCGCAGCTGACACAGGAGGAAATGGATCAGATCGGAAAAACAGATGTAGCATCCATTACACTTGTTGCAGATGGAAAAGAACTGTCCACGATCACAAATCTGAGTATCGGAAAAGAAAAGGACAAAGCTCCGGCAGGTGTGCTGGAAAATTTTGACTACTATGTCGGGAGTAATGGACTTCTGGATGCAGCTTACGGTGGAAATTCTGCCGCTGGATGCAGTTCGTCCTTTACGCTGGATCAGGAGCATAAGGCAGACGGTACATATGGTGCTGCATTTCATTACAAATTAAAAACAACCGGTTCGGAAGTCTGGACGGGTCTGGTAAATGCAAGTCTGGGCAATACAGATTTTTCAGCCTATAATGCATTGAAATTCTGGACAAAACTTGATGGAAAAGGGCAGAAGGTTGTTGTACAGATCAAGGCAGGAGGAGAAGAGTATGAAGTATATCTGACCAATCTTGCGAAGACAGAAGATGCCTATGAAGTAACCGTTCCATTCTCCGCTTTTAAAGGGAAGACGGGTGGAAAACTTAGTGGGGATGCTTTAAAAGATGTGCAGGCATTCGGACTCTGGTGTAATTCCAACCCGGCAGGTTCCGCGGTAGATGTGGAATCGGTACTTTACTTTGATGCATTCAAAGGAACAACGATCAGTGATGCAGAAGCTGCAAAAGCAGATGCCGATGGCCTGATTGCGGTAAAACAGACCAGCCAGAGTGGAAATAATGGCGGAAATTCTTCCTCCGGCAGCAGCACCTCTGGTGGAAATTCCGGCAGCACAACAACACCGGATACAAAACCATCGGAAACCCGGAAAACGGACAAAACATTTGAGAATATTGCAAAAGATACAAATGCGACACTTACCGTTGAAAAGAACGATAAGGGAGAAGTGACAGATGCCCGGGCACAGCTGGACAAAACAGTAAAGAATGCTTCCGAGACAAAGAAGACTACAATTTCAGCAGATGTGGTTGCAAAATTAGTCCAAGAGGCAGGAACCAGCGACATCACGATTACCCAGACAACAAAGAACGCTTCCGGCAAAGTGATGAACAGCGTATCTGTCAATGCGAAGGATCTGCAGGCAGGCAAAAAGCTGACACTTGTAAAAGTTGATAAAAAGACAGGAGAAAAAGTCCTGATCAGCAGCAGGACTTATAAGGTTTCCAAAGACGGAACTGTGACAGCGGATACCAAAGATGCCGGTGATTATGTACTGCTGAATGAGAAGGATGCAAAAGCCCTGAGCAGTAAAATCTTAAAGAGTATTGCATTAAAGGATACCAAGAAAACGGTTGCAAACGGAAAGAAGGCAAAAGTTACTTTTGATAAGAACCTGAACATGGAAAATGTAAAGAAGATCACTTATACATCTTCCAAAAAGTCGGTTGTAACCGTGAATAAAAATGGTACAATTGTCGCAAAGAAAGCTGGCAAAGCAGTTGTGAAAGTAAAAGTCACTTTAAAGAACGGAAAGACAAAGACTGTAAAGATGACGATCAAAGTGACAAAGTAAATTTACAGGAGTTTCGTCAAAATTTTAATAAGAAAAAGACGGTTTCGCAGGAAATCGTCTTTTTTCTTACCCATAATTGTAAAGAGAAGCGTGTGTGTTTTTTCGGGGGAATTGATTGTAATTTCAGGAACCTTTGTTTATACTAAAATCAATAGAAAAGAGAATGAGAAGGAGAACATTTATTATGGCAGGAAAACACATTTCCATTCCGGCACTTTTAAAGATCGGTGCGGGTGCATTGGACAATCTGGGGATTTACTTAAAAGAGTTACAGTTACAGAAAGTAGTTGTATTGTTTGGAAACGGTCTTGTAGAAATGTTTGGTTCTACCGTTATGGAAGCATTGCAGCAGGAGGACATTGATATTTTAGAATATCAGGAACTTGATACCGTGCGGTTGGAAGATCTGACCAGCCTTGCATTTTCCATGCCGGCGAAGACGCAGGCAGTCATCGGCATCGGTGGCGGAAAAGTGATTGATGGTGCGAAATATTGTGGATTTCTGCGAAATCTGCCGTTTATCAGCATCCCGACATCGGCATCGAGCGATGGCTTTTCAAGTGCCAGTGCTTCCCTTCTGGTGGAAGGACGCCGCAAGTCCGTTCCGGCAAAACTTGCATATGGGATTGTGGTGGATACAAGGATTATCCGCAGTGCACCGGAGAAATTTTTATATTCCGGAATCGGCGATATGGTATCAAAAATTACGGCACTGTATGACTGGATTTTTGAGGAAGAACATGGGTACGGAAAAGTCAATGATTTTGCTGTCATGATTGCAAAGAAAGCAGTCAACAGTTTTGTGCGCACACCGTTTACTTCGATACAGGATGATCTGTTTTTAAAGGAACTTCTGGATTCTCTTGCAATGAGCGGAATTGCAAATGAGATTGCGGGCAGCAGTGCGCCAACGAGCGGCAGCGAACATCTGATTTCCCATGCGCTGGACAAGATGCTTGAGCATCCGCAGCTTCATGGTATTCAGGTTGGCATTGCAACCTATCTGATGAGTGTTGTGCAGGATCATCGTTACCGGAGGGTAGACACAATTTTTATGCAGACGGGGTTCTGGGATTATGTAAAAACACTGGATCTTCGGCGGGAGGATTTTGAGAAAGCAGTTGATCTGGCACCGTCGATCAAACCGTTCCGCTATACGTATCTGCATGAGCAGCAATATAGGGATCGCGCGAAGGAACTCCTGCATACAGATGCGCGGCTGCAGGAAATCCTGAAATAGAGAGGAAAATAAATTACAGGATATACAATGATAAAAGTAGCAATATGTGATGATGATATACAATTTATTTATAAATTGGAACAAAGTATTTTTCGGTTTGCAGAAATGAAAAGAATAAAAGTGGATGTTGACGGTTATACAAGTGGAGCAGAATTTATTCAAAAACTGCAGCAAAGCGAAAGGTATGATTTGTTATTTTTGGATATTGAATTAGGGGACAGCTCGGGGATTATCGTTGGAAACTGGATTCGATCCCAGATCCAATATGAATCCATGCAGATTGTTTTTGTATCGGCAAAAGAAATGTATGCCATGCAGCTTTTTGATCTGCGTCCAATGAATTTCCTCGTGAAACCCATACAACAGGAACGAGTAGATTATATATTAGATGAATATGAAAGGCTGTATCAGTTTCAGCCACATATTATAGAAATTGGGAAAGGAAGAAATTCGATACGGATAGAAGAACATTCTGTTTTTTATTTGCAGAGCCTTGCCAGAAAAATTCAAGTGGTAACAGCAAATGATACATTATGTGTTTATGGAAAACTTTCGGAGGTTATTCCTGCGTTGAATCCGCATTTATTCTGTGTGGTACATAAATCTTATGTCATTAATCTGCGGTATGCAGAATCTTTTCAGAAAGACAGCGTACACATGATCAATGGGGATGACATTCCGGTCAGTCGGTCTATGAAAAATAACCTTGATCATGCAATTGTGGAAAAGATGAGGTGTGGCGGGTGAATAACATAGAAAGAATATTTGAAGCGGTATGTAACATATTAAGTGTGTATGTAAGTTTTAAAGTGACGGATGTTTTTCTGGAAAAGAAAAGAAAACTGCCACGGATGGCAAATATTGTTTATGTGATCGTATGGCTTATTAATACAGTTGTTGCATTTGGTTTTCGAAATGCCATGGGAACTACGGTGAGTATGGTATTGCTTCTCTGGGCGGCAGAAGGTATATTGTATGAAGGAAGTATACTACAGAAAATAATGGCAGGTTGTTTTACAGTATTGCTGGGGCTTACCATAGAATTTATCATGTATTATTATCTGGGAGATTTTTCTTTGTTTTCCGAAGGGCGGGCAATGGGAACCATCACAGGGGCAATGGTCAATCTGCTCATAGCAATGGGAATAAGACAGGTGATATGTCGGCGAAGGGTTATGGAAACACAGAACTATTACTTTATGATTCTTGTATTAGCCGGAAATATTGTCTGGATATATGCTCTTGAGAGTGTATCCGGCGAAAATTCGCCAAAAACAGTATTATCACTGGCTATTATGATCGTTGTAGATCTTGGAATGTTCTATTTGTATGACCGTTTGGGAGAAGCTTATCAGGATAAAATGCAGCAACGGCTTTTAAAGGAACATATGATGGCCTATCAGGAGCAGATGCATATCATGCAGCAGAATCAGAAAAAGCTGGATTCTTTGCGGCATGACATGAAAAACCATATGTATCTTCTGCAGACATATCTTAATGAAGGAAGGTATGATAAGGCACAGGAATATGTAAATAAAATGAGTGAGCATTTGCAGACGGAGCATAAGTATGTGAATACGGGGAATCTGGAATTGGATATGATTTTGAATCATAAACTGGCAAAAGCGGAGGCAATGTCCTGTCAGATTCAGTCGCAGATTGTGATTCCGTGCCAGTTGCCAGTGGATGGATATGACTGGAATGTTTTGTTTGGAAATCTGTTGGACAATGCAATTGAGGCAATGGAGCAGATAAAAGATCGTTTTTTGGAGATTCGGATACAATATGACAGGGGAATTCTGTGTATACAGGTGAAAAATACGTTTGATGGAAAAGTCAATAAACAGGGAGAACGTTTACTGACAAGGAAGAAACAACAGGCATTGCATGGAATCGGTATGCAGAATATTTCGGATGTTGTAGACAAATACGGGGGATGGAAATCTATAAATATCGATGAAAATATATTTGAGGTTCAGATTGTGTTATATCTTTGAAAAAATCCCATGGTGTATGCTATGGGATTTTTAATGCAGATTTTGGCGAAAATCAAACCAATTTTAACATGCAGAAAGAATAATGGGAAAAATGAGGTATAGTATACACAAGAGAGGGGGAATGGCTATGAAAAATATTTTAAAAATAATGCTTATGATGATTGCAATTTTTACGATAGTAGGTTCTGCTGTCTATGCCGCGGAAATACCGGTTTCCGATCAGGATCAGTTAATAACGAGTAGCGATTGGACAGAAATCAGTAATTTACAGGATGAAATGAAAAAAGAAGAGCCGGATGCAACCATCGATTATGACAAGGCATTAAAAGTATATGTGGATTGTAATCTTATAAAATTGCAGACGGCAGATACGAAAAAACTCACAAGTGCTCTGGAAAGTGCAAATTATGTATGGGTCATTCCTTTTAAAATGGAAAAGACATATGGAATGTTTACCGTAGCCAAAGGACTTCCTTTGAGTGAAGAAGCAAAGTCTGTATTGACAAAAGCAGAACAGGAAGAAGTAAAAAATCATGCTGGAAAATGGATGATTACAGAGACAGCAGAACATACAGTGGAACCTTACTATGATATACTTCTGGAAAAACGAGAGGCATTATCGGACTGTACGAGAGTAGTACTGGTGGGAAGTCAACCGGGAATGAGACAGCCGGTTGCACTTGGGATGGATGATGAAACAGCACGTATCTGGATTTCGTTAAGGTATCAGTATCCGGTTATGGAGAAAATTCCGGAAACTCAAAATGTGGAAAGCGGTGTCTATTCATTTGAGTCTGTAGCGGAGATTTCAGATACTTATATTGAAGATTCTGAGGTAAGTACAGGAGCTGGAGTACAGAGCAGAAGTTCGATGAAATATGTGGCTGGCATTGGAATTATAGTGATAGGAAGCATATTAATCCTTAGTGTTTTAAAGAAAAAGAAATTGGAGGATTATGAATGAAGAAAATCAGTCTGTACTTATTAATTTTTACAATGCTATATTGTCTGTGTGCGTGTGGAAAAAATTCTGATGCAAAATCAAACAGTAGAGAAGATGATGGCAGAAAAGAGCAAAAGATAATCATATCATCAATTCAGGTTGCTTCAAATACGAAGGTTATGCGTGCAAAGGTGTTCCTTCCGAACGTAAAATCTTTGGAAGGAACAAATTATTGGTTAGGTGGGTTAGATACTACCAGTAAGGTGGATGTAATAGATACAGGTGATGGTATTCAGATCAATGTGTGCGGCTTTTATTCCGATGATACTGCGTGGAAAAATCCGAAAGTATATAAGGGATTTCAATCACCGGATAATTCAAATACGCCATTAAAAAATGTTTTGGTTAAGGGAAAAGTTGTTCCAATGAAGGAGAAGATGTTAAAAGCGGATGTTAAGAAAACAAAAAAAACAATCCCTGTTGAAATTACACCGTATACGGTTAGTATTTGTCCCGTCAATGACTGGAGAGAAAAAGGGTGTTTTTATCATGTAGTTGCAACAACAAAAGACGGAAAGCAATATTCCATAGGAGAGTTACCTCTTACCGATGACAGAAAAGGAACTGAAAAAAAGAAACATCCTTTCATGGATGGTACAGATCTTGAAGAGCTTGGAGATGGCTATGCATCTGCAAGTGAAATGAAATATTGTGGGGCTCGTTATATTTTCAATCAGAAGATTGATATCACACAGATAGAACAGATAGAAATAATAAAATATAAAATCAGCAGATGATATAGGTATAAAAACAGGTCATAAATTTGTTGACGATGATAGGAAACCATGTTAGGATGATGGTAGAGACTATCAATGAAGTGACAGGGGAATGAGTTTTTGACTCATCCCCCTGTTCTTATGTGCGCCTAGCGGCGCACGTTTCTAACGGGTTAAAGTCCCGAATCCGCCCGGTAGTGGGAAGGA
>ERZ824488.822-NODE-822-length-38233-cov-5.725208_pt1 | contig 38233 bp, 31 predicted proteins | sample MGYA00519936_ERZ824488 | MGnify/ENA primary metagenome ERZ824488 (study PRJEB31778, sample SAMEA3449153) | human gut metagenome | biome: human gut; feature: human-associated habitat; material: faeces | place: United Kingdom | collected 2010/2012 ... | reverse complement strand
GTTTTGCCCCGGATCTGCCGGATGCAAAGGCAGTCCTGAAGTTTATCGTCAAAGCGATCGAGGCAGCCGGTTACGAGGCAGGGACAGATTTTAAAATTGCAATAGATGCGGCGGCAAGTGAGCTATACTGTGAAGAGGACGGCATGTATCACTTTGAGGGCGAAGGAAAGTTAAAAGATGAAGAAGTCTTAAGGGATACGAATGAAATGATCTCATACTATGAGGAATTGATCGAAGAGTTCCCGATCATTTCGATCGAAGACGGGTTAGACGAAGATGACTGGGATGGCTGGAAAGCAATGACAAAGCGTTTAGGCGACCGTGTCCAGTTAGTCGGAGACGATCTGTTTGTAACGAATACCAAACGTCTGGATTTAGGAATTAAGTTTCATACCGGCAATGCCATTTTGATCAAAGTCAATCAGATCGGTACGGTGACAGAGGCGATGGACGCGATTGAACTGGCGCAGAAAAACGGATTTAAAGCGGTGATTTCCCACCGTTCCGGGGAGACGGAGGATGCGTTTATCGCGGATCTTGCGGTCGCGGTGAATGCGGGGCAGATCAAAACCGGTGCGCCGAGCAGAAGCGACCGCGTTGCAAAATACAATCAGCTGCTCCGCATCGAGGAGGAACTGGGCGCGTCCGCCGTTTATCCGGGCAAAAAAGCTTTCCATATCAGCCGCTAAGGCAATCTGCAGACATCTGACCTGAAAACGAAAAGACCTTGGGGAATATCGCCGAAGATGTTCCCCGGAGGTCTTTTTTTCTTGCCTTTTTTCCAGATTCATCGTATCATAAAAAATATATATTAAGGAAGAAAGAAATATGCTCAGTAAATTTAATCAATTTATAGAAAAATGGATGGCGCTGGTTACACCGGCCTGTCTTCTTTTTGGTGTGCTTTTTCCGGATGTCGCGAAGCATGGGCTGCCTTATGTTTCCCTGGTGTTTGCCTTTATGACCTTCACGGGAGCTCTGAAATCGGATTTTCACGATATGGCCCGGGTGCTGAAGCGGCCTTTTCCCCTGCTGGCCTGTCTCGGCGTACTCCATGTGTTGCTGCCGGTTCTGGCCTGCGGCCTGGGACACCTGCTCTTTCCGGGAAATGACGACCTCATCACGGGTATGGTGCTGGAATTTTCCGTGCCTACAGCCGTGGTCGGCCTTATGTGGGTGACGATTTACGGCGGAAACAGCCCGCTGTCCCTGTCTCTGGTCATCGCTGACACCCTTCTGGCGCCTTTTCTGATTCCGACGACCCTTCAGCTCCTTGTTGGTTCCCGGGTATCCATGGATGCGGCGGGCATGATGAGGGAACTTCTTTTTATGATAGCCCTTCCGGCGCTGGCGGCGATGAGTCTCAACGAGCTGACTCATGGAAGAGTGCGGAAAGAATGGCCGTCGAAGCTGGCACCTTTTTCCAAAATATGTCTGATCTTCGTCGTGACCTCTAATTCATCGAAGGTCGCTCCCTATGTGCGGGATCTGACGCCCCAGCGTGTTCTTGTGGCGGCGGCAATTCTCCTGCTGGCGGCCTCGGGTTATGCTATCGGCTGGTTTCTGTCCCGGTTTTTTGGAGGAGACAGGGAGACGGCGGTGTCCATGATCTATGGCTCCGGCATGCGGAACATCAGCGCGGGGGCCGTGATTGCGGCGGCTTATTTTCCCGGGGAGGTTCTGTTTCCTGTGATGATCGGAACGCTGTTTCAGCAGGTGTTGGCGGCATGCTATGGAAAACTCATTGAAAGAAAGTATCATTAACGTAAAAAATGGAGGAAATAACGGTGCCGGATCATCATATGGCCCATACTACGGTCCTTATGTGGGGAAGCCTTTTCTGCCTTCTGGCAGCCTGGTGTATGGGGAAAGATAAAAATTACAACCGGGAGAAAAAGAGATGGATGCTGCATATGCAGCTCTTTACAGCCCTGTTTCTGAGCAGTGAGGCTTTTGCCTGGGCCTTCGATGGCCGACCTGAAAAAACGGCCTGGTGGATGGTACGGATCAGCAACTTTCTGCTGTTTCTGACTTCAGATCTCGTCCTTGTCTTTTTCAACTGGTATGTCGGCTGTCACCTGATGCCTCCGGAAGAGCGGAAGCAGAATAAAAGATACAGACTGGTATCGTATATTGGATTTTTTGCCGCCTTTCTGGTGGTTGTATCACAGTTTACGCATCTCTATTATACTATTGACGAGACAAATCTTTATCACAGAACTTCCACCTGTCTGCTCGCCATGGTGCTTCCGGCCAGCGGTATGCTGCTTGATTTTACTCTGCTGGTTCAGTATCGGAAGCGGATCCGTCGGAGAGATTTCCTGTTTATGAGTTCCTATATTATTCTTCCGACTTTGGCGGCGCTGGTGCAGTTTTTCCATTATGAAGCTTCTCTTGTCAGTATAGCCATCAGTTTTTCTATGGTGCTGATCTATGTTGCAGCCATGGAGGAGCAGAGTGAAGAACTCGAAAAAATGTCAAAAAGCAAGGCCCAGACCGAGGAACGTCTGGAGATCGCCACGATTCTGAACCGCTGCGTCAAGGCGCTTTCCTCGAGCGTGAATGTAGATAAGGCAATTCATCATCTGCTGGAGATCATCAACGATTACTTTGACGCAGACCGGACCTACATTTTCAAACTGGATACGGACCAGGGAATCCTGACGAACACCTACGAGTATGTGAAAGATCAGGTGACGGAGCAGCAGGAGAACCTTCAGGGGATTCCTGTGGAGGTGATCTCCATCTGGATGCAGAAATTTGAGGAGTCAAATGTATACTATATTCCGGATCTGGAGTTAGAAAAAGGAACGCCCCACTATGAGATCCTGAAAATGCAGGATATCAACCGCCTGCTGGCTGTTCCTCTTTTAAGAGATGAAAAAATCGTCGGCTTCATGGGCGTGGACAATCCCAGGAAGCACTACAGCGATGAGACTCTGCTGGCTTCGCTTCAGTTCTTTGTCACCGACAGCCTCACCCGGAAAAGAGAGCAGGAAAAACTGAAATATCTGAGCTACCGGGATATGCTGACAGAGCTTTTTAACCGAAATAAATATATTGAGGTTCTGGAGCGCTACAAGAACCGGCATGTGGAAAAAGTCGGAGTGGCTTTCATCGATCTGAACGGTCTGAAAAAGGTCAACGATCAGAAAGGTCATGAGGCAGGAGATGAGCTGATCCGGAATGCGGCGGCAGTCATTAAGACTTCCTTCCCGGAGAAAGCCTTCCGCATTGGCGGGGACGAGTTTGTTGTTATTGCCGTGGGCATGGAGGAAGAGGAGTTCTTCAGGAAGCTTAAGACCGTCTATGCGAAAATGAAGGAAAAAGAGGTGAGCATTTCCGCGGGCTTCGTCTGGAAAGAGGAGACCATGGATCTGGAAGCGCTGACCAAGACGGCGGATCATCAGATGTACAAAGAGAAAGAAAAATATCACAGAGAGAACAGATACGAGCCCGGGTGATGACATATCCGGGCTTGTCATCTTTTTTCTTTTGTGATAACATACTAATTTAGGAATCTGACGCGTCAGCTGTTTACAGCAACGCGGGGAAAACAAAAGAAAAGGGAGAAACAGAAAAATGGTTGAAATCATAATGGCCGTGAACAATGCGGTCAACAATTTTATCTGGGGTGTTCCTGCCATGATCTGCATTCTTGGCGTGGGTATGTTCTTAAGTATTCGCACGGGATTTCTGCAGATCCGGAAATTTCCTTATGCCATCCGTACCACGATCGGGCGGATGTTTCGAAAAAAGGATGCTTCAGACGGTTCCATGACGCCTTTCCAGGCAGTCTGCACGGCTCTGGCCGCTACAGTGGGAACCGGAAATATCGCAGGAGTGGCGGGAGCGATTGCCATCGGCGGCCCGGGAGCCATCTTCTGGATGTGGTGTTCTGCCGCTTTCGGCATGTGTACCAAATTTGCAGAGGTGACGCTGGCTGTTCATTTCCGCGAGCGGAATAAGGAGGGTGACCTGGTAGGCGGTCCCATGTACTACATCAAAAACGGCCTCGGGAAAAAATGGCAGTGGCTGGCTTTCTTCTATTCGCTCTTTGGCGTGCTGACGGTCTTCGGTACCGGTAATGCCACCCAGGTGAATACGATTACCACCGCAATCGATACGGCTCTGGTCCAGTACAATCTGACAAACCGGACGGCTCTCTCGATGCTGAATCTCATTATCGGTATTTTCATTGCCATGCTGGTGGCCATGGTGCTTCTCGGCGGTGTGAAACGGATCGGCAGCGTGACGGAGAAGCTTGTGCCTTTCATGGCTCTTTTTTATGTGGTCATGGCTCTGGGCGTGGTGTTTCTCAATATCCGGAATGTTCCGGCGGTTTTCGCCTCCATCATCGGCGGCGCTTTTTCACCGAAAGCCTTCACCGGCGGTCTGGTGGGAAGCATGTTCCTGAGCCTGAAAAAAGGCGTGTCCCGCGGAATTTTTTCCAATGAGGCCGGCCTTGGTACGGGCTCCATTGCTCACGCCTGCGCGGACACAAAGAAGCCGGTAAAGCAGGGAATGTTTGGTATCTTTGAAGTTTTCGCAGATACCTTTGTGATTTGCACCCTGACGGCTCTCGTGATTCTCTGCAGTGGCGTTTCCGTCGGCTATGGAAAGCCTGCCGGAGCTGAACTGACGATCTCAGGCTTTACCGCCACTTACGGCGGCTGGTTTTCTGTCTTTACGGCTGTGGCTCTTTGCTGCTTTGCCTTTTCCACAATCATCGGCTGGGGCCTTTACGGCGCCCGCTGCATCGAATATCTCTGTTCCAGTGAAAAAGTTGTCCGTCCCTTCTTTGTGGTCTATTCTTTTGTGACGATTCTGGGTGCGACGATGGAGCTGGGACTTCTGTGGGATATCGCGGACACCTTTAACGGGCTGATGGCGATCCCGAACCTCATTGCTCTTTTCCTGCTTTCCGGTACGGTGGTGAAGCTGGCGAAGGAGTTTTTTGAGAAAGAGAAGGCCTGAAAAAAAGAAAGGAAGTGTTCCCTTGAAGAAAAAATGGATTTTTTTATGTGTCATGCTCCTTCTGCTTACAGGCTGCAGCGCGGGAACGAAGAAGCTGCGCTTCGGAGCGGCAGGGCTTGGCGGCGTGTATCACATCTTTGCAGATACCTTCGCCAATGTTCTGAGCACGGAAAATAATGATTTTCAGATAGACGTAAAAACGACGGCTGGTTCCGCGGCAAATTTAAGGCTGCTGTCAGAGGGTTATATCCAGCTGGCAGTCGCCCAGGCGGACCTCCTCCATGATGCCTGGAACGGCGATGGAAACTTTGCCGACAGGAAAACTTACCAGGGATATGGGGCGGTGGCTGCCCTTTATACAGAAGCCTGCCAGATCGTGGTGAGAGAAGATTCTTCTATTATAAGTATGGATGATCTTCTGGGAAAAACGGTGAGCATCGGAGAGGAAGAGTCAGGTACGGAGCAGAACGCCGGGAAGATCCTGGCGGCCAGCGGCCTGACGGATCAGATGCTGACGGAAGTAAATCTCAATTATACAGACGCAGCCGAGCAGTTGAAAGATGGAAGGATCGATGCTTTCTTCTGTACGGCGGGTGTGGAGACCACAGTTATCAGCGAGCTAGCGAAGCAGTGCGGCGTCCGGCTCCTCAGTCTGGATGAGAAGACGCTGAACAAGCTGACCCGGTCCTATGATTTTTATTCCGAGTATCTCATTCCGGCCGGTACCTATGAAGGACAGGAGGAAGAAACGAGAACGCTGGGAGTCAAGGCTGTGCTGTTGGCCAGCGACAGGCTTTCTTCGGCTCAGGTAAAAGAGATCACAAAGACACTTTTTGACAACAAAGAGAAAGTCCAGTACGCCCTGCCGGTGGATATTTCCCTTGATGAGACGGCAGCCCTGGAGGGAATCACCGTTCCCTTCCATAAAGGAGCGGCCGCATACTACGAGGACTGCGGTGTGGCTCTGGAAGACGGGACGGAGAAAGGAAGCAAATGAAGATTCAGCTGGATATGTATCAGACCATTGCGGCTGCAGTGCTGGTTCTGATGCTTGGAAAATATTTGAAACGTAAGTGCAGTATCCTGGAAAAATTCTGTATTCCCGCTCCGGTCATTGGCGGCGTCATTTTCGCGGTGTTTACCTGTATCTGCTATGTGACAGGTATTGCGGAGTTTTCCTTTGACGATATTTTAAAGGATGTGTGCATGGTATTTTTCTTCACCTCCGTGGGCTTCCAGGCAAACTTAAAAGTCTTAAAGAGCGGAGGAAAGGCTCTGATTGTGTTTCTTGGCCTTGTCATCGGTCTGATTTTCTGCCAGAATTTCCTGGCAGTGGGTCTTGCGAAACTTCTTCAGATCAGCCCTCTGGTGGGTTTATGCACTGGTTCCATTCCGATGGTGGGAGGCCACGGAACTGCCGGAGCTTTCGGACCGATTCTGGAGGATTTCGGAATCTCCGGAGCTACGACCCTCTGTACCGCGGGCGCTACCTTCGGCCTGATTGCCGGCAGCATGATGGGCGGTCCTTTGGGAAAACGTCTGATTGAGAAAAAGAACCTCTTAGACACTGTGGTTCCCGAGGATGACAGCCTTCTGGTGGAGGAGGAGAAAAAACATGAACGCCATGCCAGTATGTACCCCTCCGCTGTGTTCCAGCTCATCATTGCCATGGGCCTTGGAACCATTGTGTCAAGGCTTCTCTCTCTCACGGGAATGACCTTCCCGGTCTATATCGGAGCCATGATCGTGGCCGCCTTTATCCGGAATATCGGCGAATATTCCGGCAAGTTCACGATCTACATGGGCGAGATCAACGATATCGGCGGCATCAGTCTGTCCCTGTTCCTCGGTATCGCCATGATCACCCTGAAGCTCTGGCAGCTGGCGGCTCTGGCCCTGCCCCTTTTGGTGCTTCTGGCTGGTCAGACCGTGCTGCTCTTTGTCTACACGAACTTTATCGTGTTCCGTGTCATGGGAAGCGATTACGACGCTGCCGTTCTTTCTGCCGGAGTCTGTGGCTTTGGAATGGGAGCGACGCCCAACGCCATGGCAAACATGCAGGTGCTCTGTGAAAAATATGCGCCCTCCGTCAAGGCTTACCTTCTGGTGCCGCTGGTGGGCAGCCTTTTCGCAGACTTCATCAACAGCCTGGCGATCACTGTTTTTATCAACTTTATATAATAAAAAAAGAATGTCCGGATGCGGACATTCGAGGGAGGATTTATGTTTTTTGGAAGGAAGAAAAAAGAGAAGGCAAAAACTTCTTACAAGATAGAAAGCGAAAATCTCGCTGTCCCCGAGGTTCATATCGGAGAGGCCCACGAGAAAGAACCGGAGCCGGAGCCGGAAGAAAACATCACTTATGAGAATGTGGCGATTCCGGAAATCCACATTCATAGAAAGAAAAAATAAGATCAGTGAAGTAACCGGTCGATCCGGAGAAAACCCCAGCCCTGACGGCTTCCAGGAAGTTTCAGATCGACAGCGCTTTCGCACATGTGCATTTTGACATCGAGATTGGAAAGATCCGGATGCAGAGAGAGAAGCAGAGCGGCGGCTCCAGAAACCACAGGCGTGGCCATGGAGGTGCCGCTTTTTACTGTGTAAGCCCGGCGGGTGGAAGCGTAGCGGGCGTTGCAGGAGACGATCCCTGTGCCGGGAACCGTAAGCTCCGGCTTTACAATACAGGCGCAGGTGGGCCCGCGGCCGGAATAGCCGGGCTGGATCCGGCTCCTTTTGAAAAATTCTTCTTTTCGCTCGTCGTCGGAGGCTCCGACTGTGATGATCTTCCGACTGCTCCCGGGGCTTGTGATGCTTTCCTTTCCGGGCCCCAGATTGCCTGCGGCGGCTACCACGACAAGGCCGGCGTCCCAGGCGGTTTCCACGGCCTGAATGAGCTCCTCGTCATCTTTTCCTTCCTCCAGAGTGCCGACAGAGATGTTGAGAATCCGGGTGTGATACTGTTCTCTGGTGGCGATGACAAACTCGATGCCCCGGAGGATATCCTGACGGCTGCCGTTTCCGCGGCGGTTCAGGACTTTTACCGGCAGCAGGTGGCAGTCCGGAGCGATGCCCCGGTAACGGCCGCGGGAGAGTTTTCCGTTTCCGGCCAGGATCCCTGCCACATGGGTGCCATGGCCGTAATCGTCGTAGCAGCCGGTCTGTCCGTTTAAGAAATCCCGGAAATCTATTATGCGTTCCTTTAAGTCCGGATGCGGGTAGATTCCGCTGTCCAGGATGGCCGCGGTGATGCCCTTTCCGGTAAAGCCTTTGGTGAGGAGCGGCTCAGCTCCGGTCAGTTTTCGCACGCGATCCATAAATTTCCATCCTTTTTTGTGGAATGCATTTTTTATCAGTATATGCAGGGAGCGGGTCCTAAGTTCAAAAGTCTTATCATGCAAGCATGGACGACTTTGTGAACTTTGTCCCCTGGTATTTTGATATATTTTTCACAAGTTATTTTGAAATGTGCTTGACAATACATGTATAATTGTATACAATGATGCAAAAAGAAACAAACAACAGATGCATAGGAGTGATAGAAAGATGGAAAACCGTCGTGTGACAATGAACAACAAGACAAATCTTCTCGAGCTGGAAGAGCACATGTATCCCCTCGTGGATGTAAAGACCCCCAACGTTTTCCGGAACCTGTTTCCTTACAGTGAGGTTCCCAAGATCGCATTCAATGACCGCGTGGTTCCGCATCACATGCCGGAGGAAATCTGGATCACGGATACGACCTTCCGTGACGGGCAGCAGTCCCGTGCTCCCTACAGCACCGAACAGATCGTAACGATCTTTGATTATCTGCATAAACTGGGTGGCCCCAAAGGCAAGATCCGCCAGTCCGAATTTTTCCTGTACAGCAAGAAGGATAGAGATGCCGTCATCAAATGTATGGAGCGGGGCTATAAATTCCCGGAGGTCACGAGCTGGATCCGTGCCAACAAGAAAGACTTTGAGTTGGTAAAAGACATCGGAATGAAAGAGACAGGTATCCTGGTCAGCTGTTCCGATTATCATATCTTCTATAAGATGAAAATGACCAGAAGAGAGGCTATGGAGCATTACCTCGGTATCATCCGTGACTGCCTGGAGATCGGTGTGAGTCCCCGTTGTCATCTGGAGGATATCACCAGAGCCGATATCTACGGTTATGTGATTCCCTTCTGCCTGGAGCTTATGCGTCTGATGGAATTTTATCAGATTCCCATCAAGGTTCGCTGCTGCGACACCATGGGGTATGGCGTCAACTACCCCGGAGCCGTGATTCCGCGTTCCGTACCCGGTATCATTTACGGTATTATGACCCATGCGGGCGTTCCCAGCGAGCTCATCGAGTGGCACGGCCACAACGATTTCTACAAAGCTGTGACCAACTCCACCACAGCCTGGCTCTATGGCGCCAGTGGCGTCAACTGCTCCCTCTTCGGTATCGGCGAGCGGACAGGAAATACGCCTCTGGAGGCTATGGTATTTGAGTATGCCCAGCTTCGCGGCACTCTGGATGGAATGGACACCAGAATCATCACAGAGCTGGCAGAATACTATGAGAAGGAGATCGGCTACCATGTGCCGCCCAGAACGCCTTTCGTCGGCGAGAACTTCAATGTGACCCGGGCGGGCATCCATGCGGACGGTCTTCTGAAAAACGAGGAGATTTACAATATTTTCGATACGGACAAATTTCTGAACCGTCCGGTGCTGGTGGCAGTATCCAACACCTCCGGCCTTGCGGGAATTGCCCACTGGATCAATACCTACTATCATCTGCCGGATGAGGAGAAGATCAGCAAGGATACGCCTCTGGTAAAAAAGGTCAAAGAGTGGGTAGACCGGGAGTATGAGAGCGGTCGTGTGACGATCCTGACCAATCAGGAGCTTGTGACCGTCATCAGCGATTCCTGCAAGAAGCTGAATATCCCGCTCCCCGGAAGAAAAGGGGCTCCGGCGCTCAAAGAAACTGTTCCGGATTCGGAACTTTAAGGAGGATATGTCTGTGGACGCGACAGATCAGTTTTCCCTTCGGGGGAAAGTGTTTCATACCATACGGGAAAATATATTGAGCGGCCGTTACAAATACCAGGAGGAGCTCCGGGAGAGCACCCTCGGAAAAGAGCTGGGTGTTTCCCGGACCCCGGTGCGGGAGGCGTTAAGACAGCTGGAGCTTGAAGGACTGGTGACGATTGTGCCGAACAAGGGCGCTTACGTCAACGGCATCACGGCCCAGGATGTGGAGGTCATCTACCAGATGCGTTCCCGGCTGGAAGGGCTCTGCGCCCGGATGGCCTGCGAGCGGATCACGAGAGAGCAGCTGGACGAGATGGAGGAAGTGATTCTCCTCTCCAAATTTCATGAGAAAAAGGGCAACTATGACCAGCTGGTAGAGCTGGACAGCCGTTTCCATGAGATCCTCTTTGAGGGCTGCCAGAGCAAACTTCTGGAGCATGAGCTTAAGAACCTGCACCAGTATGTCCAGCGTGTGCGGAAGACTTCCCTGGAGAGCGGCCAGCGGGCGGAAAAATCCACCCAGGAGCATGAAAATATTATGCTGGCCATCCGGGACAAGGATCCGGACCGGGCGGATGAGCTGGCTACCAGACATGTGATGAATACCATCAGCAATATCCGAAACTGTCAGATAGAAACGATCATGGAGGACGAGACAAAATGGAAAAAATAAAGATGCAGACCCCGCTGGTTGAGATGGACGGGGACGAGATGACAAGGATTCTCTGGAAAATGATCAAGGATGAACTTCTTCTTCCTTTTGTTGATCTGAAAACTGAGTATTACGATCTGGGTCTCAAACACAGAGACGAAACTGATGACCAGGTGACTGTGGATTCTGCCAAGGCGGCCATCAAATACGGCGTGGCAGTCAAGTGCGCTACCATCACCCCCAATGCAGCCCGGGTGAAAGAGTACGACTTAAAAGAGATGTGGAAGAGTCCCAACGGTACGATCCGTTCTATTATGGACGGCACCGTGTTCCGTGCTCCGATCGTGGTAAAAGGCATCGAGCCCTGCGTGAAAAACTGGAAGAAACCGATTACTCTGGCCCGTCACGCCTACGGCGACGTCTACAAGGCCTCCGAGATGATCGTTCCGGGACCGGGAAAGGCAGAGCTTGTCTTTACGGCTGAGGACGGAACCGAGACGAGAGAGCTGATTCATCAGTTTAAGGGCCCGGGCGTTCTTCAGGGCATGCACAACCTGAACAGTTCCATTGAGAGCTTCGCCAGGAGCTGCTTCCAGTATGCGCTGGATACGAAGCAGGATGTCTGGTTTGCCACCAAAGATACGATCTCCAAGAAATATGACCATACCTTCAAGGATATTTTCCAGGAGATTTACGACAGAGACTATAAAGAAGCCTTTGAAAAGGCAGGCATCACCTATTTCTATACCCTGATCGATGATGCGGTTGCCCGGATCATGAAGGCCGAGGGCGGCTTTATCTGGGCCTGCAAGAACTATGACGGCGACGTGATGAGCGATATGGTGTCTTCCGCTTTTGGTTCTCTTGCTATGATGACCTCCGTTCTCGTGAGCCCGGACGGCAAGTTTGAGTACGAGGCAGCCCACGGCACTGTACAGCGCCACTATTACAAATATCTAAAAGGGGAGGAGACTTCCACCAACTCCGTGGCTACGATTTTTGCCTGGAGCGGAGCCTTAAGAAAGCGCGGCGAGCTGGATCAGATTCCGGAGCTTATGACCTTTGCGGATAAACTCGAGAAGGCCACCCTTTCCACGATCGAGAGTGGAAAGATGACCAAGGATCTGGCTCTGATCACCAGCATTGAGAAGCCGACCGTGCTGAACAGCGAAGGCTTTATCAAGGCGGTCCGCGAGAATCTGGAGAAAAGTCTTGCATAAAAGATATATCTAATTATAAAGTATGCATAATAACATGTGATTCCGGTCAGAATCCATCCTATACAGCAGGCACAAAGATTCTGTGCCTGCTGTGTTTCTTTTGCGCGAATTGCACAGATAAAAAGATATATCTAATATTATTTTATCGAAAATTCGTATATAGTATTGACAAGTTAATATACTGCGTGGTATATTTGTAACAGTTAATAAAGAAAAGAGAAGATGATTTTTGATGAGTTTTCATTAGAAATCAGAAAAGGGGAAACATTCCATGAGCATCGTTTATCACGAAAAGACCAGAGAATTTCACCTTTACAATGATAAGATCAGCTATATTTTCCAGATTATGCGGAATGGCCAGCTGGGTCAGCTCTATACGGGAGCGCGACTGAGGGACCGGGAAGATTTTTCCCACTTAAGTGAGCTTGGATTTCGGGATATGGCTCCCTGCGTTTATGAGGGAGACCGTTTTTTCTCCCTGGAGGCCTTAAGGCAGGAATATCCGGCTTACGGAACAGGAGATATGCGTTATCCGGCCTATGAGCTGCTCCGTGAGAATGGCAGCCGCCTTTCCGGTTTCGTTTACCAGAGTCACCGGATTTATCCGGGCAAACCGAAGCTTCCAGGACTTCCGGCCACCTATGTGGAAAAAGAAAACGAAGCGGAGACCCTTGAGATCACTTTAAAAGATGAACTCATCGGAACCGAGCTGATCCTCAGTTATACGATCTATGAAGCGTTCCCGGCTGTCTGTCGAAACGCCTGCTTCCGTCAGACCGGAGAGGAGACGGTAGTCCTTGATGAAGCTATGAGCCTTTCCCTGGATCTTCCGGACCGGGATTACGATCTGGTGACACTGACAGGAGCCTGGGCGAGAGAACGTTATGTCCGCACGGAACACTTAAGAGAGGGTGCCCAGGAAGTCTACAGCATGAGAGGCCACAGCAGCCATCAGTTTAATCCGTTCCTGGCGCTGAAACGACCCAATGCGGATGAGAAGCAGGGCGAAGTTCTCGGTTTCAGCCTGGTATACAGCGGCAATTTCCTTGGCAAGGTCAATGTGGACACCTACGGAGTCACGAGAGTGCTTTTAGGCATTCATCCGGAAGGCTTTTCCTGGACGTTGAAACCCGGCGAGAGTTTCCAGACGCCGGAGGCCGTGATGGTTTATTCTTCCGAAGGACTGAACGGCATGAGTCAGACCTTCCATAAGCTATACCGCACGAGACTCTGCCGGGGCAGCTGGAGAGATAAAGTAAGACCGGTTCTCATCAACAACTGGGAAGCTACTTTTATGAATTTTACCGAGGAGAAGATCCTCAATATCTCCCGGACCGCTGCAGACCTCGGCGTGGAGCTTATGGTTCTGGACGACGGCTGGTTCGGCAAGAGAGACGACGCCACCAGTTCTCTGGGAGACTGGTATCCGGACCTTTCCAAACTGCCGGAGGGCATTACCGGAGTGGCGAAAAAAGTCGAAGCCTTGGGCATGAAGTTTGGTCTCTGGATTGAGCCGGAGATGGTCAATCACGAGAGCCGCCTTTACCGGGAACATCCGGACTGGCTCTTGGGCGAGCCGGGAAGACCCCAGTGCCACGGCAGAAACCAGTTTGTACTGGATTACAGCAAGCCGGAGGTCGTAAAAGGCATCGGCGACATGATTGCGAAGGTTCTCCGGGAAGCGCCTGTTTCCTATATTAAATGGGATATGAACCGGAGTATGTCGGAGGTCTTTTCCAAGGGAAGAGACGCGGCTTTCCAGGGTGAGGTATTTCATCGTCATATGCTCGGCATCTATTCGCTCTATGAACGGCTGATCACCGAGTTTCCAGATATTCTTTTTGAATCCTGTGCCAGCGGCGGGGCCCGGGTTGATCCGGGGATGCTCTATTACGCGCCCCAGACCTGGACTTCCGATAACACCGACGCGGTGGAGCGGCTTAGGATTCAGTACGGAACTTCTGTGGTATATCCCTTAAGTTCCATGGGCTGTCATGTATCGGTAGCGCCGAACCAGCAGACCCATAGAAACACTTCTCTGAAAACGAGAGGAGAGACGGCGCTCTTTGGCGTGTTTGGCTATGAGCTGGATCTGAACATCCTGACGGAGGAAGAGAAAGAAGAAGTCCGCCAGCAGATCCGTTTCGTGAAGGAACACCGGAAACTCATTATGACCGGAAACTTTTATCGTCTTATCAGTCCTTTTGAGGGCGATGAAGCTGCCTGGGTTGTGGTTTCCGAGGACAGAACGGAAGCTCTGGCCGGTTATTACCGCCAGCGTCAGCCGGCAAATGGCTGTTATCAGAGACTTCGGCTTTCAGGACTGGATCCGGAGGCGGAATATCAGGTATCGGGTTTTGAGGGAAGCTTTTATGGCGACGAACTGATGCAGGCCGGTCTTGTGACCTCCGATGAAGCCTGCGGTGTCAGCAACACCGGCGTTCCCCAGGGGGACTACCAGTCCAGAGTCTTTTATCTGAAAAAACTCTGAGAAAGATATTTTTCCATGCAAAGCATGGTAAATATAAAAATCTTTTTATAAAAGAGAGGACAAAACTATGAAAAGAAAACTTCTGTCAGCATTACTTGCAACAGCCATGACCATGACTGTAGTAGCCGGAACCGGAATTGCTGTATCAGCAGACGGTGAGGCCGTTGTAAGCACCGTCATGTTCTCCGATCCGGATACCATGGATCCCGGACGTGCAGATGATGATCAGAAAAACTCCATCGTTCTGGAGTGCCAGGAGACCCTGGTTCGTCTGATCGACGGAAAGCTGACCAACGCAGGCGCAGAAAGCTACGAAACTTCTGACGACGGCCTGGTTTGGACCTTCCATCTGCGTGACAACAAATATTCCGACGGAACACCGGTTGTTGCAGAGGACTATGTAAACTCCATCCGCCGTGTATTCGACCCGGAAGTAAACTGCCATAACGCAGGTATCTTCTACTGCATCGCTGGCGGCGAAGCTTTCAACACCGGTTCAGGCGCAAAAGAGGATGTAGGAGCCAAAGCCATCGATGACAAGACTCTGGAGATCACCCTCACCGAGCCGATCCCGTACTTCGCACAGCTTCTGACCTTCGCAAACATCACTCCGGTTCCGGAATCCAAGACCGAAGGCGAGAACAACTCTTCCTACGGAGCAATCGTAGACGATCTGGCTCAGTGCGGTCCGTATTACATCTCCGAGTGGACCCGTGGTTCCAAAGTTGTTCTGAAAAAGAACCCGAACTACTGGGATGCTGACAACATCAAACTGGACGAGATCGACATGGTTCTGGCTCAGGATGAGAACACCAGACAGCAGCTCTTCGATCAGGGACAGATTGATCTGTTAAGAAACGTTCGTACCGAGTATATCGATCAGGTTCAGTCCAAGATTGATTCCGGCGAGATCACCTTGATTTCCGGCCCGCAGCCGAGAAACAGCTACATCTGCTTCAACAACGAAGATCCGGACGGCGTATTCTCAAACGAGAACATCCGTAAAGCCTTTGCGATCGCCTTCGACCGTGAGTCTTATGTAAAGAACGTTCTGAAAAAAGATCAGGCCGCTTACGGTGAGATTCCTTACGGAACCGCTATCGGCGACGATCTGTTCCGTGACCTCTATGAAGAGCCCATGAAAGAGCTCCTTGAGCAGGATCCGGTAGAGCTTCTGAACAAAGGTCTTGAGGAGATCGGCAAAGCAGGCGAGACCCTCGAGGTTACCTTCCTCCAGAGAAACTCTGATAACGAGACCAAGGTTGCAGCTGAGTACTATCAGAACCAGTGGCAGACAAAACTCGGCGTTGTTGTAAACATCGAGACTGCTTCCGATAACTCTTCCTTCAACAACCAGGTTTCCAAAGGACAGTACCAGATCTGCCAGACTGGATGGGGCGCAGACTACAACGATCCGATGACCTTCATGCAGTGCTACACCACCGGCGACGGCAACAACCCCGCATTCTTCTCTGATGCTGAGTATGACGAGCTGGTAAATGCCTGCAAGACCGAGTCTGACATGAAAGTCCGCGGCGAGAACTTCGCAAAAGCTGAGAAAATCCTGACTGTTGATAAATGCGGTATCTCCCCGGTTACCTTCTCTTACTCCAATGTTGTTGTAAACCCGAAACTTCAGGGCGTATACGTCAACGGCGCAGGTGGTCCTTCCATCGAGTTCAGAGATGCATATCTTGCTGAGTAACAGATAATTATCACTAGAGCAACAGATCTCACCAGGTGATCTGTTGAAAGGTGCCGGAACCTGTGGGAGGTAGAGCTTCCCATACGTTCCGGCATTTATAAGTCAAAGATTCCTGGTGTTCTGTATCGCTCATTTTCAAATCGAAAGATGCGCGATACAGAACACTAGGCTTTCACTTAGGAGGTGCGACTAAATGATTAAATACATATTAAAGAAGATCGGTTACATGATCGTAACCCTGTGGGTAATTCTTACCATCACCTTCTTTCTGATGAACTGTATTCCGGGCGACCCCACCCAGGACAGCATGAAAGTTCTTCCGGAGGCCGTAGCCAACAACCTGAAGGCACGTTGGGGCCTCGATAAACCGGTAGGAGAGCAGTATATTATTTATCTGAAGAATCTTCTTCACGGCCAGATGGGAGAGTCCTATAAGACTCCCGGCCTTACCGCAAACCAGATTATTTCCGAGCGTTTCCCGGCTTCTCTGCAGTTGGGTCTGCAGGCCGTGGCAGTTGGTCTGATCCTTGGACTGATCCTTGGTATCCTGGCGGCTCTGCACCGCGGGCGCTGGATCGATTTCCTGACGATCTTCGTCGCCATCATCGGCGTGTCTGTCCCGAGCTTCGTGTTCGCGGCTCTGCTTCAGAAATACGCCGCAGGTTCTTATTTCCCCATCGTCGGCTGGTCCTCCAAGGGTATGGGAGTCGGGCAGATCTTTCAATACACGTTCCTGCCGACGGTATCGGCGTCCATCAGCGGTATCGCAACCTATTCCCGTTTCATGCGTTCCTCTGTACTGGATGTACTGAGCAATGATTACATCCTTCTGGCAAAGTCCAAAGGTCTTTCCAACTTCCAGATCGTAAAACGTCATGTGCTCCGTAATGCCATCACCCCGATCATCTCCATCGTGGCTCCGCAGGTAGCCAACATCGTAACCGGTTCCTTCGTAATCGAGCGTATCTTCTCTATTCCGGGTCTGGGCCGTTACTATGTAGAAAGTGTAAACGGACGTGACTATCCGATGATCATGGCAACCACACTGTTCTTCTCATTTATCTTCATTTTCTGTATGGTACTGATGGATATCCTGTACGCCATCGTAGACCCGAGAGTGAGAAAGAGCATTATTGAAGGCAACAAGTAAGGAGGGTGAGACCAGAATGACAGAACAGAGCGGAAAGCTTACAAAAGAACAGTTCGCCCGGGTAGGAGTGGACGAACAGGCATCAGAGAATCTGGTGCGCCCCAGCATTTCCTACTGGCAGGATGCATTCCGAAGACTCAAGAAAAATAAAGTCGCCATGGCGAGCCTGATTCTTCTTCTTATCATCGTGTTTATGTGCATCTTTGCACCGTATATTTATCCTCATCCCTATGATGAGCAGAACATTGAGTTTACGAACCAGGGTCCCACCCTGCAGCATATCTTCGGTCTGGATGACCTGGGAAGAGATATCTTCGCCCGTATCTGGATCGGCGGCCGTGTTTCCCTGACCATCGGTGTGGTGGGAGCCCTCGTATCCCTGCTGATCGGCGTTCTCTACGGTGGTATCAGCGGTTATATGGGAGGTCTTGTGGATGATATCATGATGCGTATCCTGGAGATCCTCTCCGGTATTCCCTACATGGTTATGGTTATCATCGTAACGGTCTTCCTTGGAAAAGGTATGAGTTCCCTTCTTTTGGCTCTCTGTATTACGAGCTGGACCGGCCTGGCCCGTCTGGTTCGAGGACAGGTGCTGGAACTCAAAGAGAGCGAGTATGTCATGGCTGCAAAAGCGCTGGGTACTCCGACTCTTAAGATTGTCACCAGACATCTGATTCCCAATACCATGAGTATCATCATCGTACAGACCACCTTCTCCATTCCGAGCTTCATTTTCTCCGAGGCTTTCTTAAGCTTCATCGGAATGGGTATCCAGCCGCCGCTCACCAGTTGGGGCGCTATGGCTTCCCTGGGACAGCAGCAGATGGCTTACTATCCTCATGAGCTGATTTTCCCGGCACTGGCTATTTCCGTAACCATGCTGGCCTTCAACCTTCTGGGCGATGGTCTGCGCGACGCATTTGACCCGAAACTCCGTCAGTAAAAAAGAAAGGTGTGTGAAAAATGAGCAATCTGTTGGAAGTAAAAAATCTGGAGGTCTCTTTCCATACCTATGCCGGTGAGGTCAAGGCGGTACGGGGAGTATCCTTTGAGGCAAAAGCTGGCGAATGTCTCGCCATCGTGGGAGAGTCCGGTTCCGGAAAGACCGTAACCTCCAAGGCTGTGTTAGGTCTGATCGCCACCCCGCCAGGAGATGTGAAAAAGACCAGCGAGATCATTTTCGACGGCCAGAATATCATGAACTACAGCGAGAAGGAGTGGAGAGCATACCGTGGAAAAGATGCGGCCATGATCTTCCAGGATCCCATGACTTCCCTGAACCCGACCATGAAAGTCGGCAAGCAGATCATGGAGAGTATCCTTCTTCACAGCAAGGTTTCCAAGGACGAGGCAAAGAAACGTGCCCTGGAGCTTCTGAAAATGGTAAATATTCCGAATCCGGAAGAGCGTATGAACCAGTATCCGTACGAGTTTTCCGGCGGTATGAGACAGCGTGTGGTTATCGCCATTGCCCTGGCCTGCAATCCGAAACTGATGATCGCCGACGAACCCACCACGGCTCTGGACGTGACCATTCAGGCACAGATCATTGATCTGCTGAAAAAGATTCAGAAAGAAAACAATACGGCCGTTGTCATGATCACCCATGACCTGGGCGTCGTTGCCGGTATGGCGGATGATATCATCGTTATGTACGCAGGCCGTATCGTGGAGAAAGGTACGGTTTACGAGATCTTCAACGAGCCGAAACATCCCTATACGGATGCCCTCCTGAAGGCCGTTCCGAACCTGAAAAATGAGAACAAATCAGAACTTCGTATCATTCCCGGAACACCGCCGGATCTGATTGCTCCGCCCAAGGGCTGTGGCTTCGCAAGCCGCTGCCAGTACTGCATGGGTATCTGTAAGGAGCAGTCACCGGAATACACCAAATTTTCCGATTCCCATGAGGCAGCCTGCTGGCTGAATCACCCCATGGCAAAAGAAGTATACGGAATCAAAGACATCAAGGAGGTGTTTGAAGATGGCAAATGATAAAGAAGTGCTGGTTCATGTAGAGCACCTGAAAAAATACTTCAAAGTACATAAAAAGGACACCTTAAAGGCTGTGGATGACGTTTCCTTTGATATCTACAAGGGAGAGACCCTTGGTCTGGTAGGCGAGTCCGGCTGTGGTAAGACTACCTGCGGAAGAACCGTCCTTGGCCTTTACCCGGCTACCGAGGGTGTCATCGAGTACGCCGGCCGTGATGTGACAAAGCTTGGAAAAAAAGACAGCCTGTGGTTCAAAAAGAGAGCCCAGATGATCTTCCAGGACCCCTATGCATCCCTGGACCCCCGTATGACCGTCGGCGATATCATCGGTGAGGGACTGGAAAACTTCGGTCTCCATCCCAATGACAAGCAGGAGCGGATCAGCGAGCTTCTGTCCCTGGTAGGACTGAACAAAGAGCACGCAGGCCGTTTCCCCCACGAGTTCTCCGGCGGACAGAGACAGCGTATCGGTATCGCGAGAGCTCTGGCTGTGGATCCGGAATTTATCGTCTGTGACGAGCCGATCTCCGCTCTGGACGTGTCCATTCAGGCACAGGTCGTCAACCTGCTGATCAAACTTCAGAAAGAGCTGGGTCTGACCTACCTCTTCATCGCCCATGACCTTTCCATGGTAAAACATATTTCCGACCGTGTCGGCGTTATGTATATGGGACATATCGTGGAGCTGGCTTCCAGTGACGAGCTTTACGGAGATCCGGAGCATCCTTACACGAAAGCTCTTCTTTCTGCTATCCCGATCCCCAATCCGGAGCTGGAGCGCAGCAAAAAAGTGCTTCCTCTGGAAGGCGAGGTGGGAAGCCCCATCAACTGCGGACCGGGCTGTCGTTTCGCAAGCCGCTGCAAATACGCTTCCGAGAAATGTAAGAGCGAGACTCCGAAGCTGAAAGAGATCAAAAAAGGCCATTTTGTTGCCTGCCATCTTTTCGACAAATAAGAGCATAAAAAGATCCCCCGGCAAGGTTTTGAAAACCTTATCGGGGGATTTTTCTATCATCACAGGCTGTTTTTAATCTTCCGCCAGTTCTTCCCAGGTTTCGTAGAGAGCCGCAAGCTCTTCGCTGATCTGGGCTTTTTCTTTGCTTAATTTGATGCATTTGCCCACGTCGGTGGCGACCTCCGGGGAAGCTAGGAGAGTGTCGATCTCTGCGTCCCGCTCTTCGAGGGCCGCGATCTGATCCTCTGTCTTTTTCAGGGCATTTTTCCGTTTCCGTTCTTTGGCCTGGAGCTCTTTCTGCTGCTGCCAGTCCAGTTTGGATTCCGTTTCGGTTTTATCAGAGGAGACGGCGGAGGAAGCGTTTTCGCCGGGTACATAGATGGCGGTCAGCTCTTCCTTTTTCTCCAGGTAATAATCGTAGTTGCCGATATAGTTTACCAGAGTGTTTCCAGTGAGTTCCAGAATCCGGGTTGCGGTCTGGTTGATGAAATAACGGTCATGGGAAACGTAGAGGACGGTTCCCTCGTACTGGTTCAGGGCGTTCTCCAGAATCTCCTTGGAGGTGATGTCCAGATGGTTGGTCGGCTCATCGAGGATGATAAAGTTGGCCTCGGAGAGCATCAGCTTCGCCAGGGAGACACGGCCCCGCTCGCCGCCGCTTAAGTCCTGAATCCGTTTGTAAACGTCGTCGCCGGTGAAAAGAAAGGCTGCCAGGACGTTTCGGATCTCGGTGTTGCTCATATTCGGATAGGTGTCGGAGATCTCCTCAAAGAGGGTTTTCTCCATATGAAGAACGTGGTGCTCCTGATCGTAATAGCCGATATGGACCTTGCTTCCGAGGGTGAAGCTTCCGCCATCCGGAGCGAGAAGGCCGTTTAAGATCTTCAGGATCGTAGTTTTCCCGGTTCCGTTGTTACCGATGATAGCCACGCGTTCACCGCGCTTGATCTCAAAATTCAGGTCGGAGAAGAGCGTATGGCCATCAAAGCCTTTTTCCAGCCCCTCTACCTTGAGAACATCGTTTCCACTGATGACGCGGGGAGTCAGATGAATATGGATCTCGGTGTTTACTTCTGTGGGTTTTTCCAGAACCTCGATCTTATCCAGCATTTTCTCCCGGCTCTCGGCCCGGCGGATGGATTTCTCACGGTTGAAGGATTTCAGCTTGGCGATGACTTCCTGCTGGTGCTTGATCTCGCGCTGCTGGTTTAAGTAGGCGTTGATCTGGGCCTGGCGCACCTGAGCCTTTTTCATGGAGTAATCGGAGTAGTTGCCCATAAAGGTGGTGACATTTCCCTGATCGATCTCGACGATTTTCGTGACGACGCGGTTCAGGAAATACCGGTCATGGGCCACGATGAGCACAGCTCCGGAATAGTTGAGCAGATAGGTTTCCAGCCAGGCGATGGAGTTCATATCGAGGTGGTTGGTGGGCTCGTCCAGAAGGATGAGATCTGGATGGGAGAGCAGAAGTTTTCCTAAGGCCACACGGGTCTTCTGGCCTCCCGAGAGCGTGGAGACCTTTTTCGTAAAGTCTTCCTCGGTAAAGCCCAGGCCTTTTAAAACGCCGGTGATCTCACTCTGGATCGCGTAGCCGTTCTCACGCTCAAACTGGGAATTGAGTCGGTTATAGGTCTCCAGAACGTTTTCCAGTGCTTCGCCAGAGAGAGATTTCATCTCCAGCTCCAGTTCACGGATTCTTTTTTCCATGGCGAGAAGCTCTGCCTTCACGGAGAGAAGCTCGTCGTGGATTGTGTTTTCCGAGGAGACTGCGTCGTGCTGGGCCAGATAGCCGATGGTTTTTCCTTTTGCGAGGATCACCTCACCGCTGTCCGGGTCCAGCTGATGCATGATAATTTTCAGAAGGGTGGATTTTCCCGCCCCGTTGATGCCTACAATGGCCGCCTTTTCACGGTCTTCGATATGAAAAGAAGCGTTTTTCAGGATGACATCGGTTCCGAAAGCTTTTTGAATATTCTGACATGCCAGTATCATGGGATTCACTTCTTTCTAAAATATATTTGCGTAATTTCGCATAATCCTTATTATTTTAGCACATCTTGAACGCTTCGGCCAGCTTATTTTCCATGAAAAAAGACGAAAATGGAAAAAATAACTGGACGGATGGGGAAAATTGCGCTAAGATTTATAGACAGCAGTAAGGTGAAGCGACAGAGTATACATAAGATCAGGAGGAGAGAAGATGAAAAAAGTTGTAAAATTCGGCGGTAGTTCTCTTGCCAGCGCCGAACAGTTCAAAAAAGTAGGAGCGATCATTCGTTCCGATGCAGGCAGACGTTTTGTGGTACCTTCCGCGCCGGGCAAACGCTTTGACAAGGACACGAAGGTGACAGATATGCTTTACGCCTGCTATGCCCTGGCAGCAGAAGGGAAGGATTTCGGCAGGGAGCTCCGTCAGATCGAGCAGCGCTATCAGGAGATCATTGACGGCCTGGAACTGAAACTTTCTCTGGAAAAGGAATTTTCCCTGATCCGTGAGAACTTTGCAGGCAAGGCAGGAAAAGATTATGCCGCATCCAGAGGCGAATATCTGAACGGTATCGTCATGGCGAATTATCTGGGATATGAATTTGTGGATGCTGCAGAAGTGATCGTTTTCTGTGAAGACGGAAGCTTTGATATGGACAAGACCACAGAAGTTCTGGGCGAACGGCTCAAAGATATGAAAAATGCCGTGATTCCGGGCTTCTACGGCGCTCTGCCGGACGGTCATGTCATCACCTTTTCCAGAGGCGGTTCCGATATCACCGGTTCTCTGGTTGCTGCTGCCATCCATGCAGATATCTATGAGAACTGGACCGACGTTTCCGGTTTCCTTGTTACCGATCCCAGGAGCGTGGTAAATCCCGAGGTCATCGAGACCATCACCTACCGTGAACTCCGGGAACTGTCCTACATGGGAGCCACCGTACTCCATGAGGAGGCCATCTTTCCTGTACGAAAGGAAGGCATCCCCATCAATATCCGCAACACCAACGCGCCGGAAGACAAGGGTACCCTCATCGTGGAGAGCACCTGCCGGAAGCCGAAATACACGATTACCGGCATCGCTGGAAAGAAGGGGTTTGCTGCCCTCAACATCGAGAAGGATATGATGAACTCCGAGGTGGGCTTTGGCCGGAAAGTGCTGGAAGTTTTCGAGAAAAACGGCATCTCCTTCGAGCATATGCCCTCCGGCATCGACACCATGACGGTCTTTGTCCATCAGAGCGAGTTTGAAGAGAAGGAACAGAAAGTTCTGGCCGGTATTCATCGGGCAGTCAGCCCGGATTCTATCGAGCTGGAGTCGGATCTGGCCCTCATCGCTGTGGTGGGAAGAGGCATGCGTTCCAACCGCGGCACGGCCGGACGTATTTTTTCTGCCCTGTCCCACGCGAACGTTAATGTCAAGATGATCGATCAGGGTTCCAGTGAGCTCAACATCATTATCGGTGTGAAAAACGAAGACTTTGAGCCGGCGATCCAGGCCATCTACAACATCTTTGTCATGACGCGCCTTTAAAAATCAGTGTACTTTGTACCATTCGAAAGATTTGATATTTATTTGACAATCTTAAAGGGATTGGATATAATATGGAAAAAGACCTTTTGGGTCTTTGAGGAACTAGGAAGGATGGTATAAAGTGGAACGAAAAACGATTTCGCGGGCAGTGATCAAACGTCTGCCGCGATACTATCGTTACCTGGGAGATCTTCTGGAAAGCGGAGTCGAGAGGATTTCATCCAACGAGCTGAGTGACAAGATGCAGGTGACAGCATCACAGATCCGGCAGGATCTGAACAATTTCGGCGGCTTCGGCCAGCAGGGCTACGGCTACAACGTACAGCATCTGCATACGGAAATTGGAAAGATTCTGGGATTGGACCGTACCTACAATATGATCATTCTCGGCGCAGGTAACTTGGGACAGGCGCTGGCAAATTATTCTAAATTTGCCCGCTGGGGATTTAAGGTGATTGGAATTTTTGATGTGGACCCGGAACTTGACGGGAGCATGGTGCGGGATATTCCGATCCGTATGGTGAGTGAGCTTCCTCGGTATCTGAAAGAAAATGATGTGCAGATCGCAGCTTTGACGCTGCCCAGAAACCAGGCGAAAGCCATGGCGGAGCTGGTGACAGCCAACGGCGTGAAGGCGATCTGGAATTTTGCTCATACGGATCTGAAGCTTCCGGAGGATGTGATCGTGGAGAGTGTTCATCTTTCTGACAGTCTCATGCAGCTTTCCTACAATATGAGCAATTATAAAGACAAGACCCAGAAAAAGAGCAGGACAAAAGAAAAGTAAAGAAAACGACGCGGTAAGACCCTGTTTTAGCGCGTCCTTTTCGTGTCTAAAAAGGGGGTTTTTCATGGAATATCTGGTATCGGCAGAGGAAATGCGCCGGGCGGATCACTGTGTGATCGAGGAGTATGGAGTTCCCTCCTTGGTCCTGATGGAGCGGGCGGCCTTAGCCTCTGTGGAGCTTATGGAGCGGGAAGGTTTTGACCTTTCCCGGGTGCTTGTGGTTTCCGGAAGCGGGAACAACGGCGGCGACGGCTTTGCGATGGCAAGGATTCTTTATCTGAAAGGCATTGAGGCGGAGCTCTGGTTTGTCGGAAATCCGGACCACCTCTCAAAGGAGGCAGCCCTCCAGAAGAAAATCTGCGAAAATTATGGCATGAAATTTGTGCGAAATCTTCCCGTCGGTGAATATACTACTATTGTGGATGCCGTTTTCGGCTCCGGCCTCTCCCGGGAAGTGAAAGGAAGCTACCGGGAGGTCATCGAGAGCATCAACCGCCATCCGGCGAAGGTTTTTGCTGTGGATATCCCTTCGGGGATTTCCTCCGATGACGGTAGCGTCCAGGGAACAGCCGTCCGGGCGGCTGTGACCGGAGCTCTGGCTTTCCGGAAGCTGGGCCATGTGCTTTATCCAGGGACAGAGTATGCCGGGCGGACGTTTCTTCTGGATATCGGCATCACAAAAGAAGGCTTCAAGGGGCAGTTTCCCAGGGTACAGGCTCCGGACCGTGGGATTTTTTCTCTGCTTCCCACAAGGAAAGCCTTCGGAAACAAAGGAACCTTCGGAAAAGCCTGTCTCATGGCGGGCAGCCGGAATATGGCGGGAGCCGCCTATCTTTCCGGAAAAGCGGCAGCCATCACGGGAACTGGCCTGGTCCGGGTCGTGACGGAAGGCTGCAACCGGGAGATTCTGCAGACACTTTTTCCGGAGGCGGTTCTGACCACGGAGGAAATGCTCTCCGAAGAAACGCTGGTAAATGCGCTCTCTTGGGCGGATGCCGCAGGGATTGGTCCCGGCCTTTCTACCGGAGAAGCTGCGGAAAAAGAGCTCGCCTGTGTGCTAACACAGGCCAAAATCCCGCTGGTGCTGGATGCGGATGCCCTGAATATTTTATCAAAGCATCCGGACTGGTTGAAAAAAGGCGATACGCCGAAAATCCTGACGCCCCATATGGGTGAGATGGTGCGGCTCTCCGGTCATTCCATGGAGGAATTGAAGCAGAAGCCTCTGGAACTGGCGGCGGCCTACGCGAAGGAACACGAGGTAATTCTGGTCTTAAAGGATGCCAGAACTGTGGTGACAGACGGGGAACGCATCGTTCTCAACACTACGGGAAATAATGGGATGGCCACCGGAGGCTCGGGAGATGTGCTGACAGGCATCATCACCGGTATTCTGGCTCAGGGAATGGCCCCCTTTGAGGCGGCAGTTTCAGGCGTTTATCTCCACGGCCTGGCAGGGGACCGGGCAGCGGAAAATACAGGGGTACGGGGGATGCTTTCCACAGATCTCTTGAAAGAACTCCCCGGGGTACTGAAAGAAGGATAACAATGAATCAAATAGAAGCAATGCGTATCTATGCGGCCATCGATATGGACGCATGCAGAAAAAATATCGACGCCATGCTGGCAAAGCTCCGGCCGGAGACAAAGATGACTCTGGTCATCAAGACCGACGCTTACGGCCACGGAGCTCTTCCCGTCGCGAGACTGGGAGAGACGCTCGATCGGGTCTGGGGCTATGCGGTGGCTACGTCCCAGGAAGCCTTTTCTCTTCGGAGAAACGGGATCAAAAAGCCCATTCTGATCCTTGGCTACACCTTTGAGAGAGATTATCCCGAGATGGTGGCTCAGGAGATCCGTCCCGTGGTTTTCCGCTATGAGACCGCTGAAATCTTTTCCAGAGCGGCGAAGGAAGCCGGGAAGACCGTACATATTCATATTGGCCTGGATACGGGCATGCACCGGATCGGTTTTCCGGATACGGCGGAGAGCATCAAAGAAATCCAGAAGATTCAGCAGTTGGAAAACGTGGAGCTGGAGGGAATCTTTACCCATTTTGCCAGAGCCGACGAGGCGGATAAGACCTATGCGAGGGCCCAACTGCTCCGTTTCGTGAGCTTTGTGACAAAGCTGGAAAGAGCAGGCATCACCTTTAAGCTGCGCCATGCGGCCAACAGCGCCAGCATTATGGAGTTTCCGGAAGCCCAGATCGACATGGTCCGGGCAGGCATCACGATCTACGGCATTTACCCTTCCAGAGAGGTGAAGCCGGAAAATCTGCCGCTGGAGCCCATGATGACGCTCAAAAGCCGGATCGTTTTTATCAAGGAGATTCAGTCGGGAGACGCTGTGAGCTATGGCGGCACCTTCGTGGCGGAGAAGCCCATGAAGATCGCTACGATTTCAGCCGGGTACGGGGACGGTTATCCCCGGAGTCTTTCCAACAAGGGCTACATTCTGATTCACGGGAAAAAAGCTCCGATCCTGGGCCGCATCTGCATGGATCAGTTTATGGTGGATGTGACGGAGATTCCGGAAGCGAAAGAGCTGGAGGAAGTCACGCTCATGGGAAGAGATGGGGAGGAAGTACTTTCCGTCGATACCATTTCAGAGCAGGCAGGCAGATTCCCCTATGAATTTGTCTGTGATATCGGGAAACGGGTTCCCCGGGTCTATTACCGGGACGGAAAACCCGTGGAGATCGTGGATGACCTGAGAAAATAGGAGTCCAAAAGCCAAAAGGATACAAAAGCGCATAAACCGCAGGGATTATGGAAATACTGGTCATTATCAAATCAGGAAGCGGAGTGTGAAATGCGTGGTTATTCGAAGAGGCGATGTTTTTTATGCGGATTTAAGACCGGTGGTTGGTTCCGAACAGGGGGGCATCCGGCCGGTGCTCATCATTCAGAACGATATCGGGAACCGTCATAGCCCTACGGTGATCTGTGCGGCCATCACTTCCCGCATGAACAAGGCGAAGCTGCCGACTCATGTGGAGATTGACGCCAGAAAATGTGAGATCGTTAAGGACTCAGTGATTCTTCTGGAGCAGCTGAGGACCATCGATAAAACCCGCCTGCGGGATCGGGTCTGCCATCTGGACGAAAGCGTGCTGAGAAGAGTGGACCACGCCCTTATGGTAAGTCTGGAACTGCCTACATAAACAGGATTCTTGACGAATGGGCGGGAAGATGATATATATTATTAAAGAGACATATGAAGAAAAAGTAAAAGGAGTAGAAATTTCATGTCAGGACATTCAAAATTTGCCAATATTAAGCACAAAAAAGAGAAAAACGATGCAGCAAAGGGAAAAATTTTCACCATCATCGGCCGTGAGATCGCAGTCGCAGTAAAAGAGGGCGGCCCGGATCCGGAGAACAACAGCAAGCTTCGCGACTGTATCGCAAAAGCAAAAGCCAACAACATGCCGAACGATACCATCGACCGCGGTATCAAGAAGGCAGCAGGCGATGCCAATGCAGTCAACTACGAGCACGTTACCTATGAAGGTTACGGACCCAGCGGAATTGCTATCATCGTTGAGGCACTGACTGACAATAAAAACCGTACCGCAGCAAACGTAAGAAGCGCATTCACCAAAGGAAACGGAAGCATCGGTACTCCGGGCTGCGTATCCTACAGCTTCGATGAGAAGGGACAGATCATCATCGACAAGGAAGAGTGCGATATGGATGCTGACGATCTCATGATGCTGGCTCTGGACGCAGGCGCAGAGGACTTCTCCGAGGAGGAGGACAGCTACGAGATCCTCACCGCTCCGGATGATTTCAGCGCAGTCCGCGAGACCCTGGAAAAAGAGGGCGTTCCGATGGCTGAGGCCGAGGTCCGCATGATCCCCCAGAATTATGTGACCCTGACCGACGAAACCGCTATTAAGAACCTTCAGAGAACACTGGATCTTCTGGATGAGGACGACGACGTACAGAACGTATTCCACAACTGGGATGAGTAAAGAACCGGATACAAAGGGAGAAAGATTATGAGCTTTTATACGACCGCGATTGAGGGCCTTCCTGGCATGCTCCTGGATGTGGAGGACCCCATCGGAAATTTTAAAAGAAAGCGTTATCCGACAGCTTTTGAAGCTTACTATGAGCAGCACCTCGGTACTCTCGAGGCGCTGGAGAACGGATATCAGCAGGTGATCGACAAAGAGCAGTATCTCACCAATATGGCGGAGGCTGTAGCTGCCGGGGCGGAGGAAGCTCTGATGCGTGAGAAAAAGAAAAGCAAGCGTGCCAATCTTCTCGTGGATTACAATCTTTCCCTGGTGGTATACCTTTATCCGGCAGTCCTGAAATATGAGGGAGAATCCGGAAAGCTTTTTTCCGAGAAACTCTGCGTTGCTTGGAAGCAGCATTTCCCGGATACCAACGTATCCCCGGCTACCTTTGAGCAGATCAATGGCGGTTTCAAACGGAAATTCTGCTACATTACGACGGCGGCCTGCACGACGCTTGGAAAACCGGACGACTGCTACGAGTTGAACTGCTTCCGGAATTACCGCGATACTTATCTTCTGACCACAGACGAGGGCGAGGCCATCGTACAGGAATATTACGATATCGCGCCCACGATTGTGAAACATATCAACCGGGCAGAAAATTCCAGAGAGATCTACGCGTCCATCTGGGAAGAATATCTGTCCCCCTGTCTTCATCTCATCGAGGAAGACAGAAAAGAAGACTGCCAGGTGCTCTACACCAAAATGGTACGGAACCTGGAAAAGGAATACTTTTACAAAAATTAAGAGCTGTCCGCTTTCCTGAAAAAGGAGGCGGGCAGTTTTTCTGTCCTGTCTAAAATTTTCATTTCCGGAAATACTCTTAAAAAATGGCAGCGATGCTGGAAATGAGGTAGAAAAATGGCAGAAGAAAAGCGAAAAGAAAAAACGGAGAATGAGCGGGAAAATTTGAAGGAATTTGGCGAGGTGAAGATGGAAGACCGGATTCATCTGATCTCTGTCATCGGCGAGATCGAGGGACACGAGTGCCTTTCCGCCAACACCAAAACCACGAAATATGAACATGTGCTTCCGCAGCTGGCGGCCATCGAGGACAGCGACGAGATCAAAGGCGTGCTGGTGCTTTTAAATACCGTGGGCGGGGATGTGGAGGCGGGACTGGCTATCGCAGAGATGCTGGCCTCCTTAAGTAAGCCTACGGTTTCCCTGGTGCTGGGAGGCAGCCATTCCATCGGTGTTCCCATCGCAGTCTCCACGGATTATTCCTTTATTGTGGCCACCGGGACTATGGTGATTCATCCCGTGCGGATGAACGGCACCGTTATCGGGGCGCCCCAGACCTACGATTATTTCAAACAGATGCAGGATCGGATCCTTGGCTTTATCGCGGATCACTGCAAGGCAAAAAGAGAACGGCTTGAGGAGCTCATGCTTGATACGGGCATGCTTACCAAAGATCTCGGCACGATTCTTGTGGGGCATCAGGCCGTGGAAGAGGGAATCATCGACGAAGTGGGAGGCATCCGGGACGCCGTTGCAAGACTTCGGAAAATGATTTGTACATCTTGACAAAATATGTTATACTAGATCTATATGCCTGCCGGTTTCTCTGAAACCGGCGGCGATCTGCTGGGAGAGAAAAAGTCAAGGAGGAACGGTTATGTCATTGCTTCAGGCAATTTTTTTAGGAATCGTACAGGGAGTTACCGAGTTTCTTCCTGTCAGCAGTTCCGGCCATCTGGCCATATTTCAGAATATTTTCGATATGAAGACGGACGGCGGACTGCTGTTTGACGTCTGCCTGCATATTGGTACGCTGGCGGCGGTCTTTATCGTTTACTGGAAAGATATTTTCAAGATGATACGGGAGTTCTTTCGCATGTGCGGGGATATCATCAGAAACGTCAAGATTTTTTACCGGAACCGGCGCTATGACGAAGCTCTCCGCTATCATCGGATCATACATAACAACTACCGAAAATTTGTTCTGCTGGTACTGGTATCCACGATTCCCACGGGTATCATTGGCGTGATGGGAAAGGATCTCATCAGCTTTGCCTCCACAACCCTCATTGTCCCCGGTGTCTGCCTGCTTCTGACAGGTCTTCTGCTTCTGGTGGCAGACCATTGTAAGGATGGAAAAAAGATCCCGAAGGATATCAGCTACAGCAACGGTTTTCTCATCGGTATTGCTCAGGGACTGGCTACCCTGCCGGGACTTTCCCGTTCCGGTACCACCATTGCCGCCTGCCTTTTAAGCGGCTTTGACCGGAGATTTGCAGTAAAGTATTCCTTTATCATGTCCATTCCGGCAGTTCTTGGCGCAGCCGTTCTGGAGCTTAAGGATATCGGTTCCGAGACGATCTCCGGCGGCCTGGTGACAAACTGTGTCGTGGGCGCTATTGTGTCAGGCGTGGTTGGTTACATCTGCATCCGCACGATGCTGGTGGTTGTGAGAAAGAAGAACTTCAAGGGCTTTTCCATTTACTGTTTCGCAGCGGGTCTCGTTGCGATCATCGCTCATTTTATCGTATAAAAGTAAGAGGAGATATTCATGGCAGCAAAGAAAGAGACAGAAACCCAGAAAACCACCGGGAGAAAGCAGACGGCTTCCAAGAGGCCGTCTGCTTCTTCGGCGAAGAAAACATCTTCCGCTCCCAGGGGAAATGGAAAGGGACAGCAGAAAAAGAAGGAGAGTGTCTTCGGCTTTCCTTTTGCACAGGAGGTGATCCTCTGGGGGACGCTGGCCCTCTCTGTGATCCTCTTTATCAGCAATTTCGGAATCGGCGGCTTCGTAGGTGATGCCATCAGCCGGTTCTTTTTCGGCGTGTTCGGTTTTATGGCTTATCTGCTGCCACTGATCCTGTTTTTCATGGTGGCTTTTCTTATAAGCAACAGGAACAATCCTCTGGCCTGGATGAAGGCGGCAGCGGTGATTCTTCTGGTGATTTGCGTCTGCACGGTGGTGGAACTGGCTTTAAATTCCTATCAGGCAGACAGGGATTTCCTGGATTTCTATAAAGTCAGTGCAGTAAACAGGAGCGGCGGCGGCCTGGCTGGCGGCGTGCTCTGTACCCTCGTCTGCCCGGCTTTCGGCGTGGCAGGAGCTTATGTGTTGGTGGTAGTCCTCATGATCCTCTGCATGGTGCTGATTACCGAGCGGTCTTTCTTTGAGGATTTTCGTAAGACAGGCAAAAAAGTATACAAAAACGTGTATGAAAATACACGGGAAGATGCGGCCATCCGCCGGGAACGGGCGGCGATCCGTGAGGAAAAGCGCCGGATTATCCGTGAAGAACAGCGGAAAATGCAGCGGGAACAGCTGGAAAAAGAGAAGGATCAGCTGAAAACTCTGCCGGAGACCCTGCGGAGAAATCAGAAAGTCAGCGGCGTAAACCTGAATGGCCTTGTTCCCCGTTCCATGCCGCTGGAGGAAGTGCATGAGATCGTGCCTCCGGTGCCGAAAACACGGCCTGAGGTGGAAGAATTGAATCTCAAGGTCATGGATCAGGCCATCGGCGGCAAAAGCTTCCAGGTGCCCCCGAGAGAGCGGATTCCGAAGGCCAGCCCGAAGCTTCCCTTTGTAGATCGGAAGTTCCCGGAACCGGAGATTCAGGAAGTGGAGGAGGAAGTGACTCCTGTTTCCATTCACGAACAGCGGCCGAGCTCCTTTGAGGAACAGCTACGGATCAACGGCGAGTTGGTTTCCGCAGCGAGAAATCAGGCGGAAGAGCAGGCACAGGAGCCGGAGGATGGCGGAGAATTTATGGAAGCAACTGATGAGCTTTACCAGCCCTTAAGACAGCCGGTCTTCTTACAGCGGGCCGATGAAGCAGAAGATGCCGATCCGGAAGAGATTTTCCGTGAGCGCTGGGGGACACCGGAAGACCCGACAGCCGATGGACTGGAGTTCCACAGAGAGTTTCAGGAGGCAGAGGAGATTCCGCCCTTTGGAGAGGAAGAGACGGAGGTACCGGAAAGTTGTGAGGATGCCAGTATGGAAGAGGTTCCTCATGAGGAAAATCCGGAGGTTTACGGGGAAGCAGAAAACGACACAGGTGCAGACGAAGAGCCTGAAGAACCTGAGCCCTTCCGTGATCCGGGAGACATGGAGGAGATTACAGCGCCTTCCACGCGATCCTCCGATAGCATTTTCCGTGAGGATAACTCCCTGCGGCCCACATCAGCAGGCGCTGTCTTCCAGGATGCGCCGCCTGCTCCAGGTGAAAAGCAATTCCGCAACCCGAAATCCAGCCAGGAAGAGCAGCAGAAGAACCAGGAAAACGTGGCAAAAGAGATCGAAGCCTCCAATCAGGTCATAAAGAAGGAATATGTCTTCCCGCCGCTGGATCTCTTAAGCAAACCCAAGAGCAATCCGACAGTAGGACGGGATCAGGAGCTTCGGGAGACGGCAGCCAAGCTGCAGCAGACGCTTCACAACTTCGGCGTGGGCGTCCGTGTCACCAACGTAAGCTGCGGCCCCTCTGTCACCCGGTATGAGCTGACCCCGGATCAGGGCGTGAAGGTCAGCCGGATTGTCAATCTTTCTGATGACATCAAGCTGAATCTGGCGGCGGCCGATATCCGTATTGAGGCACCGATTCCCGGAAAAGCGGCTGTCGGTATCGAGGTGCCGAACAAGACCAACAGCCCGGTGCCCCTGCGTGAGCTTCTGGAAACGAAGGAATTTAAGGAGCATCCCTCCAGTCTGGCCTTTGCAGCCGGAAAAGATATCGCAGGCAAGCCTGTGGTAGCCGATATTGCCCGGATGCCTCACCTTCTGATTGCAGGCGCGACCGGTTCCGGTAAATCTGTCTGCATCAACACGATCATCATGAGTCTTCTTTACAAGGCCAAGCCTGAGGATGTAAAGCTCATCATGATCGACCCGAAAGTCGTGGAACTCAGCGTTTATAATGGCATTCCTCATCTTCTGATCCCCGTTGTGACGGATCCCAAAAAGGCTTCCGGAGCCTTAAACTGGGCTGTGGCGGAGATGACCGGCCGATACCAGAAGTTCGCGGAATATAACGTCCGTGACCTGAAGGGTTATAATAAGAAAGTGGAAGCCATCAAGGATATTGCGGACAAAGACAAACCAGAAAAAATGCCACAGATCGTCATTATCGTGGACGAGCTGGCGGACCTGATGATGGTAGCACCCGGAGAGGTGGAGGATGCGATCTGCCGTCTGGCCCAGCTGGCCCGGGCAGCGGGCATCCATCTGATCATCGCCACCCAGAGGCCTTCCGTCAACGTTATCACCGGTCTCATCAAGGCAAATATGCCTTCCCGAATCGCTTTTTCCGTCTCTTCCGGTGTGGATTCCCGGACGATCATCGATATGGTTGGAGCGGAGAAACTTCTCGGAAAAGGAGATATGCTGTTCTATCCCCAGGGCTACCAGAAACCAGCCCGGGTGCAGGGTGCTTTTGTCTCCGATACGGAAGTCAGCGATGTGGTAGAGTTTCTCACCAGTGAAAACGGTGTCTCCCAGGGAAGCGCCGATATCGAGAGCAAGATCACCCAGGCCCAGAGTATGGGCTGCGGGGACAGCTCCGGTGAGAGCGAGATCGACGAGTACTTCGAGAAAGCAGGCCGCTTCATTATCGAGAAGGACAAGGCTTCCATCGGTATGCTGCAGCGTCTCCTGAAAATCGGCTTCAACCGGGCCGCCCGGATCATGGACCAGCTGGCGGATGCCGGCGTCGTCGGTCCCGAGGAAGGCACGAAACCCCGGAAGATCCTGATGTCTATGGAAGAATTTGAAGATTATATCGATAACTATGTATGATTAATTGTACATTTTTGTTGATTAAAGTATTGATATTTTTATGGCATTGCTTTATACTTGTTGGGAGCGTAAAAAGTGCGCTATATGAAAGACAGTAGGATGCGTATATGCAAGTACAATGAGGTATGTACTGGCATATGCGTGTCACACAGGCCTTTTATCATAGAGAGGGACCTTTTATGGTTTCCCCTACCATTCTGTGCGGAGCTCTCTTCCGAGTCCCGTGCAAAATAAGAAGAGGAGGAGCATTATGTACAAGATCAGAAAAGCGGAAAAGCTTACAAGCAACATTTACTCCATGGTTGTAGAAGCTCCGCGTGTTGCCGAGCACTGCCTGCCCGGACAGTTCATCATCGCAAAGATGGATGAGGAAGGTGAGAGAATCCCCCTGACCATCTGTGACTATGACAGAGAAGAAGGAACCATCACCATCGTATTTCAGCCCATCGGAGCTTCCACAGAGAAGTTTGCAACTCTGAAAACCGGTGATGCTTTTGAAGATTTTGTAGGTCCTCTGGGACGTCCGTCTGAGCTCTGCACGGATGATCTTGAGGAAGTGAAGAAGCTGAAACTTCTGTTTGTTGCCGGCGGCGTAGGTACCGCACCGGTATATCCCCAGGTAAAATGGCTTCACGAGCACGGAATTGATGCAGATGTGATCGTTGGTGCAAAGACCAAAGACCTGATCATTCTGGAGAAAGAAATGGAGGCAGTTGCCGGAAACCTCTATATCACCACCGATGACGGTTCTTACGGAAGAAGCGGACTGGTAACCAAGGTGATCGAGGATCTGGTAGCAGAGGGCAAACAGTACGACCGCTGCATCGCCATCGGACCGATGATCATGATGAAATTTGCCTGTCTGACCACCAAGAAACTGAACCTCCCCACCATTGTCAGCATGAACCCGATCATGGTAGACGGTACCGGTATGTGCGGCGCCTGTCGTGTTGCCGTAGGCGATGAGATCAAATTTGCCTGCGTAGACGGACCGGAGTTTGACGGTCATCTGATCGACTTTAACGTTGCCATGAAGAGACAGGCCATGTACAAGACAGAGGAAGGCCAGGCCCTTCTGAAACTGCGTGAGGGCGATACCCATCACGGTGGATGTGGAAATTGCGGAGGTGACAAATAATGGCAGACGTATTAAAGAAGGTTCCTGTAAGAGAGCAGGCTCCGAAGGTTAGAGCAACAAATTTTGACGAAGTATGTCTTGGTTATAATAAAGAAGAAGCAATGGAAGAGGCCAGCCGCTGCCTGGGCTGTAAAAAGGCAAAATGTGTAGAGGGCTGCCCGGTAAGCATTCATATCCCGGATTTCATCCATCAGGTAAAAGAGGGAAATATCGAGGAAGCTTACCGCATCATCTCCGAGTCCAGCGCACTTCCCGCTATCTGCGGCCGTGTCTGCCCCCAGGAGAGCCAGTGTGAGGGTAAATGTATCCGCGGTATCAAAGGAGAGGCTGTTTCCATCGGTAAACTGGAGCGTTTCGTAGCTGACTGGGCCCGCGAGAACGGTATCAAACCGACTGCTCCGGCTGAGAAAAACGGCAAGAAGGTAGCCGTCATCGGTTCTGGTCCTTCCGGACTGACCTGTGCCGGCGATCTGGCAAAAATGGGTTACGATGTAACCATCTTTGAGGCTCTTCACAAAGCCGGCGGCGTTCTGGTTTATGGTATTCCGGAGTTCCGTCTTCCGAAGAGCGCTGTTGTAGAGAAAGAGGTTGAGAACGTAAAGGCTCTCGGTGTTAAGATCGAGACCAACGTTATCATCGGTAAATCCACCACCATCGACGAGCTGATGGACAAAGAAGGCTTTGAAGCTGTCTTCATCGGTTCCGGTGCAGGTCTTCCGATGTTCATGGGAATCCCGGGTGAGAACGCCAACGGCGTATTCTCTGCCAACGAGTTCCTGACCAGAAACAACCTGATGAAAGCTTTCCGTGATGATTACGATACACCAATCGCACACGGCAAGAAAGTTGCAGTTGTTGGCGGCGGAAACGTAGCTATGGATGCTGCAAGAACCGCTCTTCGTCTCGGCGCTGAGGTACATATCATTTACCGTCGTAGCGAAGCTGAACTGCCTGCCCGTGCAGAGGAAGTTCATCACGCAAAAGAAGAGGGTATCATTTTTGACCTTCTGACCAACCCGAAGGAGATTCTCGTCGACGAGAACGACTGGGTAAAAGGTATCCGTCTGGTGAAGATGGAGCTTGGCGAGCCGGATGCATCCGGAAGAAGACGTCCGGTAGAGATTCCGGGATCTGAGTACGAGATCGATGTAGATACCGTTATCATGTCCCTTGGTACTTCTCCGAACCCGCTGATTTCTTCCACCACCATCGGTCTGGATACAAACAAGAGAAAATGTATCATCGCTGATGAGGAGACTGGTAAGACCAGTAAAGAGGGTGTATATGCCGGTGGAGATGCCGTAACAGGCGCAGCTACTGTTATCCTTGCAATGGGTGCAGGTAAAGCCGCTGCCAAAGGTATCGACGAGTTCCTGAAGAACAAATAATAAAAACAAGGTTCTGTAAAAGGCAGGGTATATGGCGGTTGCGCTGTGTACCCTGTTTTTGCAGTCAGAAAGGAGTGTTTTTTATGGTAACGCATATCGTTATGTGGAATTTTGACGCTTCCCTTACAGAAGAGACGAAGAAACAGGCTGCAGCTGAGATGAAAGAGAAGCTGGAAGCCTTAAAAGAGATCGTTCCCGGCGTTCTCTCCGTAAAAGTCATCACAGAGCCCCTGGTCTCCAGCACCAGAGACATCGCCCTTATCGGTGAATACGAGGACGAAGCCGCCTTAAAAACCTACGCCAGCCATCCGGAGCATGTGAAAGTTGTGGAGACGATTATCAAAAAGTACTGTACCGACCGTACGGCTTTTGATTTCTGAAAAAGGAACCCGTATCTATGAAAATAACTGTCCTCTGCGTGGGAAAGATCAAAGAAAAATTTTTCGCGGATGCGATCAAAGAATACAGCAAACGGCTGAGCCGCTACTGCAAACTGGAAATCGTGGAAGTGGCGGATGAGAAGACGCCGGACGGCGCCTCCGACCTGGTAGTAAGCCAGATCAAAGACAAAGAAGCGGAGCGCATGGAAAAATACCTCCCTGATTCCGCCTACGTCATCGCTCTGGCCATCGAAGGAAAGAAGCTCACCAGTGAAAAGCTGGCCGAAAAAATCGATACGCTTGGAATCACCGGAACCAGCCATTTGGTTTTCCTGATCGGCGGTTCCTTAGGTATGAGCGACCGTCTCCTCAAACGGGCCGATTACCTCTTAAGCTTCTCCGATATGACCTTCCCCCACCAGCTCATGCGTGTGATCCTTCTGGAACAGATCTACCGAAGCTACCGGATCATCCACGGAGAACCCTATCATAAATAGAAAAACAAAAGGCGCCGGAAGGCGCCTTTTAAAATGTATAGGGGTTACGATATAGTTTAATACTAATAGATACATTAATAATAAATAATAGCTTGTTATTGCTATTTAATAAATCAAACAGAAAATAAAATCAAAAAACTGGGATTTTTAAAATCTTTATTCAATAATATATGCCTAATAATGAATTAATTGGTTTAATAATGCTTTTTGATTACTTTAGTGTGTCATTTTCGAAAGCATCATATTTAAGAAGAGGATCATCATCATCTGGGATACCATCAGCTATAAAATCTTCATCTAATGAATCATCTAATATATCTATATCATCTAACACATCATTAGTAGAATTTATAATATTGTTAATAGCTTTTGCTTCTTTCATATACTCATCGAATGACATGGATAATAGCATAGAATTTATGTAATGGCAATTCAATTGGTGAGACGGTTGTTCTTTTGTCCCAACAAAAACCAGATGACACGATAGAGATCGACTTAGACCTGGACGAGCTGGATGCCACCAGTGCCGAGTTGAAAGCAACCTATCAGGAAATCAAAGATTATGTGCTGAAAG
>ERZ824488.821-NODE-821-length-38235-cov-5.462022_pt1 | contig 38235 bp, 33 predicted proteins | sample MGYA00519936_ERZ824488 | MGnify/ENA primary metagenome ERZ824488 (study PRJEB31778, sample SAMEA3449153) | human gut metagenome | biome: human gut; feature: human-associated habitat; material: faeces | place: United Kingdom | collected 2010/2012 ... | reverse complement strand
TTGTAATTGGATTTTCTTTTGTAATGACCTGTTTCTGAAGCCATCCCATTGCTTCTTCTTCCGGTGCATTGACTTTAACCGTAAGGATTTTTTCTTTCTCACCACGATTCAGGGCAAGCACACGATGTCCCGCAAGCTTTTTGATCGGCTCTTCAAATTCATAATACATTTCATAAACAGACTGAGCCTTTGGATCCTTTGCCACAGAACTGATAGTTCCTTTCTTTGTGGTCAGATCCCTGATGCGGATACGGTAATCCGCCTCATCGGAAATCCGTTCTGCCAGAATATCCTTTGCTCCTGCAATAGCCTGCTCCACGGAAGTCACTTCTTTCTCTTCGGAAAGAAAAGCCTGTGCTTCTTCTTCCAATGGTTTTTTGGTCATCTGAAGGCTGATAATATTTGCCAGGGGCTCCAGTCCTTTTTCTTTGGCAATGGTTGCCCTTGTACGGCGTTTTGGCCTGTAAGGGCGGTACAGATCCTCTACCACCACCAGAGTCTGTGCTTCAAGGATCTGTTTCTTCAGCTCAGCGTTTAGCTTGCCCTGTTCTTCAATGCTGGCAAGCACCTGTTTCTTCTTATCTTCAAGGTTACGCAGGTAATTCAGCCGCTCATAAAGATTACGCAGCTGTTCATCATTAAGGGCACCGGTTGCTTCCTTACGATATCTGGAAATAAACGGAATGGTATTGCCTTCATCGATCAGCTGTACTGCCGCATCGATCCGCCAGCGTTTTACATCCAGTTCTTCTGTCAGTCTCTGATTAATATCCATTCTTTTTAGTTCTTTCCACTTTCATAGGCGTTCTGCACCCGTTCGGTCAGCACTTTTCCACCGTTTGCATACCATTCTGCCACAAAAGTATCAAAGTAATCCACTGGTTTCTCCCCACTAATGATCTGAAGAAATGCTTCCTGTTCCAGTTCCTGTAATTCTTGCGGAATTTCTGCATTTACATTTTCCAGAGGCAATGTCGATGTACTTGTTATTCCTGCCTTCTGCAGTTCCCCCACAGCCTGAATTCTTGACGCATACGCCGCCCATCCATTCGCGGTTGTCAGCTGTCCATTCAAGTAAGATTTGCATGTATTAAAATAAGACTTTTCCAAACCGCTAAGCTCTGATACATCAAGCGTCTTATCCAGTGCTGCCTGAATATGTTCTGTCGTACGGTAAAGTGCATCCTCATAATCCACATTAATATTCAGTGGCCGGGCCGTCGGATCTACATTAATAGAAAAATAATCATTCACTTCTCTTGCCGCACTATCATTTGCATATCTAGACTGATCAAAAATCGCACTCACATACTTTGCTACAATTTCCGGATGCTCATATCCTTTACGCACCACCACATACATCCACTGGTCATACGATTCAAAAACTGATATCTTCTGCGTCTCATTTACCTGTTCTTTGTCTAAAAGATACGGTTTCCACTCTGCATTTGAATCGACATTATATGCTGCACTCAACGGGTTATTCGGAGCCCACCAGCGTCCACAGATAGCACCGCAATGTCCGGTTTTTAACAAATCATCTATGTTTTCCGTCTTTCGTAGCAGGAATCTCTGGTCGAGTATCTCATCCTCATATAGATTGTGAAGTTTCAAAAGCGCTTCTTTTGTTTCCTGTGTTACTGACCCATAAACTACATTTCCATTTTTATCCAGGATCCAGTGACATGGCATTGCACCGGCATGTATAAAAGTTGCATCCACTCCATAAGTCTGATCCGCACCGGCAACCACGTCTGTACTACAGGCAAGGCCGATTGTCTGACCGTCTCCTGCTGCATCCTGTTCTACAAATGCCCGGATCACTTCCAACGCTTCTCCTACTGTTTCCGGTTCCTTTAATCCCAGCTTCTCAATCCAGTCTTTCCGCAGCCAAAGAAGCGGAGTTCCATCGTCAATCACCGTATTCGGAAATGCATATAGCTTTCCATCCACGGTTGCAGACTGTAAAAGAGAATCTCCATAACTTTCATACATTTCTTTGATCGTATCTGTCGTACACTCTTCATACGTTTCTGTAAGTTCTTCGATCAGGCCTGCTTCAATCAGGCGGAGCAGGTTATCTCTTCCCTTCACAACAAGCACGTCTGGAATATCACGATCTTCAATCGCTACATTGACCGCCTCTTCATAAGTATTGCCATCCTGCAATTCAAAGACATCTTCATTCTGAATATTAAGTATTTTCTTCAAATATCTCGTATATGCATTATTTTCGTACGTATTTCCTACAGGAAGATTCGAATTATTCGCCCCTGCAATCTTGCCAAGTGTATAGGTAACAGTCTCAGGATATTTCCCAAGTGGTGTATGCATCGCTTTATACATCAGCTTTCTTTTCACTTCAACTGCATTGCTTGCACCAGACTCACTTTGGGATGCTTCTAACTGTTCCATCTGTCTTTGACTTTCCTTCGTCTCAAAATAGGTTCCGCACCAAAGCATCAGCAATAAAATTAATGCAAGCTGGGCTGAGAGAATTCGCTTTTTCATATCGTTTTTCATAACACCTTCGCCTCCGTGTTCTTCGGAATTCGGATAAAGACCCGCGTTCCTTTTCCTGGAGTACTTTCTATCTTCATCTCACCTTTTTCTCCATAAAGGACATGGATTCTGTCACAGACATTTCGCACACCATAACCGGAGGACTGATATGTCAGAATCTGATCCGCCTTCTCCTGCGTCATTCCCGCACCATTGTCCCTGATTTCAAAGAAAATGTGCTCAGCCTCTTCACGAATCGTCAGCCACAACGTCGGATTCTCATTATCTGACACATCAATTCCATGATCGATTGCATTTTCTGCAAGTGGCTGCAGGATCAACTTCGGTATCAGATAATCATTAAGACCATCCGAAATCTGTTCAACCACACGGAACTCGTTATCATGCATAACAAGTTGGATTTTGAGATATGCACGGATGTTATCAATTTCTTTTGCCACTGTAGTCATTGTTTCACCACGATTTAGGCTTGTCCGATAATAAGTAGACAGTGCCAATGTCACATGACTGATTTCATCCTCCCCCGCTTCAATTGCTTTCCAGTTGATGATTGAAAGCGAATTATAAAGGAAATGTGGATTGATCTGTGCCTGCAGTGCTCTCATCTCACTGTTCTGAAGCTGGATCTTACTCTCATATACTTCTGAGATCAAATGGTTCATCTGATCCATCATGCGCCGAAATGACCGGATCAGCACACCCACCTCGTCTTTGGATTTACTCTGCACGGTAACTTTACGAAGTCCCATATTGATCAGGTTCATATTTTCAGTCAATAACTCCAACTGCGATACCATACGGAGAGAAAAAACATATCCCAGAAAACTCAGAAGAAGAACACTGATCAAAATAATCGGAATATTTTTGAGCAAAAGCTTATGGATTGCGTTTTCACTTACTTCCTTTGGACGATAGATATAGAAATTCCATCCTGTATCCTTCATTGTCCGCTGTACCAGATAATAATTCTCACTGATATCTTTCGGACTCTCAATATCCTTCGGACGATATTTCTTATCCATAGAACACTCGGCATAGACAATATTTCCATTATCATCCTGAATCATGCCTCCTGTATTATCTGTAAGCTGGCTCATGAATGGTTCAAGAACTTTTTCATAATCCAGACGCATCTCCAACACCGCTTTGATCGTATCATTGTCATAGAATTTCCGACTGGCAATGATTGATTTATTCACACCGCGAGTGATGCTCCACTGCATTAATGTTCCCTCATTCAACCTGGAATACCACTGTTGATTCTCCGCTTCCGACATTGGAAGAAGTGTATCTCCATGTGGCACTTCTATATTGTCAGAATATAATGTAATGCTCTGGATCTCTTTGTGATAGATCGTCGGCATCTGCAACAGTGGATCAGCCACCTTCACATATTTCAAATACTTCTCATAATCCGACTCTGTCTCCACATCAAAAATATTCCTGAGATTTTGAGAATAAGACAGATAATCAACCAAGTTCTTATAGATCTGAGACTGATTCTCAATCGAACTCACTGACTGTTCCAACATTTTCTCCAGATTGTACTGTTCCTTCTCTCGCAATTGATTCATCATGCCATACTGCATGGAAAAAGCAAGGAATCCTACCGGAACCAGTCCTGCAATCAGCATCAAAACAGACAGTTTTTTACGAAATTTCAGATTTTCAAATCGATGGATCAACTTCCGTATTTGTTTTTTCATCCGCCGCTATTCCTTTCCTGCATGCTTCCGGTGTATCTCCGAAAAACTCTCTGAAACTTCTGCAGAAGTATGAGTTATTGGAAAATCCTACTTCTTTCGCAATTTGGGAGATTTTCATATTCGTTGTCTCTAAAAGCTCTTTTGCTTTATTCATTCGCACTTCACGGATAAAACGGTTCAGTGTCATCCCTGTTTCTTCTTTAAATACAGCACTTAAATATCCCGGTGACAGAAAAACCATTGCGGAAAGTGTCTCTGCTCCCAGATCCTTTTCCTTATAATGGTGATAAATATATCCCTTCACGGTTGTAACTTCTGATCGGAACCCATCTTCCTGCTCTTGTATGCAATGTTCATATTCCTGAAGTACTTCTTCTACTATAGCAATCACATCATTAAGGTTTCTGCAACGATATAATCGATCCACTCTCTTTGAAAGCATCTTTTCATCCAGCCCTTCCATCTGGTCGAGCAATTCTTTCATAATTCCAGAAAATACAAACTTTACATACATATCCGAAAATTGCTTATGCGCACGATATTTTTCTTCCAGTCTCTGAAAATCCTGACGGAGATGTGGCAGATCTTTATATTGAATATCTTTCGTAATCTGTTCCATGATTTCAGAATCTTCTGCCGGATCAGCTTTCTTCTCTTCCTGCTTCTCCCCGTGGAAAAACAGGTGCTGACGTGGCTGATAGAACTGCTCTTCTAACATTCCTTCCAGCACCTTAAATTCCTCTGCCAGATTTTTTCCATCTTCGATTTCCTCACTGACTGCAAAATAACATTCACTGTCAAACTGGTGCGCAAAAAAACGGTACATTTTCTCTACGATTCCATGATAATCTGCATATTTTTCCGTGAACAAAAAGATGGATTCGTTCGAATTCAGATTCACATAATGAAACTCTCTCTGCACCTCTTCCTTCAGGCTCATCAGGAAATGTTCCTCTTCCGTTTCGAAGAATCCATTTGAGGCACTGACAAGAACCATACGGGTAAATTGGGACAGATCATCTTCCATTCCATCTGTAAGTTTCTTAAACTGAACAAAATCTTCCTCTTTTCCCCCATACAGATATTTCAGTAAAAAGTATTTTTTCAGATAATCTTCTTTCTTTTCCTGCTGCTCTTTTTTCTCTATCTTAGAAGAAATATTTTCCATCACTCGTTGAAAAGTCTTATGGAATTCCTCCGGATCAACCGGCTTCAGAACATAGTCCACAACTCCATACCGCAATGCTTCTCTTGCATAAGAGAAATCATTATATCCGCTGAAGATCACGATTTCCATATCCGGATGATCTTCTCTCACTGCTTTCGTCAGCTCCAGTCCATTCATATAAGGCATCTTTACATCCGAAAATAAAATATCCACATGGTTTGATTCTAATACTCCCAGTGCATCCTTTCCATTCGTTGCTTCTAGGATCTGGAACTCTCCTTCCTCCCTCTTTAACAGAAAGCGGATTCCCCTTCGCTCCAGTTTTTCATCATCCACGATCAATATTGTAATCATTTCCCCACGCCTCCCTCACGTTCACTTTACATTTTCACTATTCCTTTTATAACGTCCGAAAACAGCAGGGAATGTTCACTCACTCTCTGCTGTCTTTTTTTAATTTTTATAATTCTATTTTAATTCATTTTTTAGACAATGTCCACACTAGCCTTTAACCGCTCCGGCTACAACACCTTCGATAATATATCTCTGGCAGAACAGGTAGAAGATGATAATCGGCACAATTGCAAGAACCAGAGTTCCCATCATTGCTCCCATATCTACAGAACCGTATCCACCTTTCAGATACTGAACTGCCATCGGCACTGTCTTATATTTTCTCTGATCCAGTACAAGTGATGGAAGCAGGTAGTCGTTCCAAATCCACATTGCCTGAAGAATTGTAACGGTTACGCAAGTCGGCTTTGCAATCGGAAGTACAATTTTAAAGAATGTCTGGATTGGTGTACATCCATCAATCATTGCAGCCTCTTCAATCTCCAATGGAATGGATTTCATGAACCCGGTAAACATAAAGACGGAAAGTCCTGCACCAAATCCAAGGTAGATCACAACCAGTCCCCACGGATTTCCCATATGAAGCATATTTGCGATCTTGGATAATGTAAACATTTCCATCTGGAATGGCACGATCATTGCAAACAGGCAAAGCATGTAAAAGATCTTTGTAAATTTTGTCTTCACGCGGCAGATATACCATGCACACATGGAGCAACATAAGATAATCACTGCTACAGATAAGATTGTGATAAATAAACTCCATCCAAATGCCTGAATCAGCCGTGTCTGCTTAATACCACGGATATAGTTCTCTAATCCGACATACATCTTTCCGGTCGGTATCTCGAACGGTGCTTTACTGATATAGACTTTTTTCTTAAAGGAGTTGATAAATACCAGTATGATCGGATACAGATACAGCAGGCTGAGTAATGTAAAAATAACGGTTAATAATGTACCATGTTTTACTTTTTTATTCATTACTGCTGCACCTCCTTTGATGTTGTCAGTTTATTCTGGATCAATGCAATCACTCCTACGATAATAAAGAAGATAACTGCTTTCGCCTGTCCTACACCTTCCCAGCCAGTTCTTCCATAGAATGTATAATAGATATTCAGGGCAAGCATTTCTGACATCTTGTCCGGTCCACCGTTTGTCAATGCAAGGTTCTGGTCGAAAAGTTTAAATCCGTTTGTAAGTGTCAGGAAAGTACAGATTGTAATGGATGGCATAACCATCGGAATTGTAACATATCTTAAAAGCTGTACTTTATTCGCTCCATCAATCTGTGCTGCCTCGATCAGCTCTCCAGGAATATTCTGGATTCCTGAGATGTAGATGATCATCATGTATCCAACCTGCTGCCAGAGCATCAGGATAACCAATCCCCAGAAACCATATTTTGAAGAATATGTAAGTGTTTTCTGGAAATGTGCCAGAATACCATTTAATAACAGCTGCCATACATACCCAAGTACAATACCACCGATCAGGTTCGGCATAAAAAATACAGTACGGAAAATATTGGTTCCCTTAATATTCTTTGTCAAAAGCATTGCTACCGCAAATGCAAAAATGTTGATCAATAATACTGTCACAATTGTAAATAATGCGGTAAACCAAAGAGAGTGAAGAAAATCTCCGTCTCCAAGGATCTTTACATAGTTGCTAAGTCCAATAAATTTAGCGTCTGTCACCGTTGTGAACTTGCAGAACGAAAGATATACGCCTAACACAAACGGTGCAAGGAAACCTATCGTGAATGCAATCAGCGTCGGCAATACAAATACCGGAAAATATCTCTTTATTGCTTTTTGCATGTTCTTCTCCTCCTGTCTTTCTTTTCTTTAAAAAGCCTTTCTGCGCCTTTGCTTTTCACAATTCTAATTACATAATTTCAGCCTGCCCCGGTATGCTCGTTGGCAGGCTGTTTGATCTTCTTCTCTATTTCACAGCCTTTTTATCTGCCTATCCTGTGAAAAGTCTTTTTTATTCGTTTGCTGCTGCGTATTCTTCAGCCCATCCATCAACAAATGCTGTCTGTACACTATCCCATGCGCCTGTACCCTGTGCATAGTTCAGAAGAGCTCCACCAAGATTGTTTTTCCAGTTCTCAGATGGCATTGTTGTAAAGTTCCAGCTTACTGGTGTCTTTCCTGCCTCTGTATACTCAGCATTTGCTTTTACAAGCGGGTTGTCCGGAAGGTAATCTGAGAATGTTGTGAACGGTGTTACAAATCCCATCTCGTTAGCCAGCATGTCACGACCTTCATCGCTCTCAACTACCCATTTCATAAAATCAAGTGTTGCCTGAATGTCTTCTTCTGAAGCGTTCTTATTTACACACCAGTAGTTCTCAGATCCTGTACAAAGTCCCTGATTTTCTTCTCCATCAACTCCGATGTAGATTGGAAGCATTCCCATATCTTCATCTGCTACTTCATTATCTTTGATATCATTGTAAGCCCATGTACCATTCTGATAGAATACTGCTTCACCAAGTGCAAATTCACTTGCTGCGTCATCTCCTGTCTTAGAAGAAATCATAGATGGTTCACATGTAGAGTTGTTCAGATACAGATCCCAGATCTGTTTGTAGTTGTCAAGGTATGTTCCTTTGATTGCATCTGTGCTGTCAATTCCGTCTGCCTTATACTCATAGTAGATTGGAAGATTTGCAAGGTGTGTCTTGAATCTCCAGTCAGAGGAAGAATCCATTCCTGCTGAAGTAAAAGCTCCTTCTACTCCAAGATCATCTTTGTGTGCCTGAATCTCTTCTGCAACTGTCTTAAGTGCCTGGAAGTTATTCAGATCATCAATTGATTTGATACTTGCATCCGGCAATTCGAAGTATTTGTTCAGAAGAGCTTTGTTATAGATCAGACCATAAGTCTCAATAACATAAGCGATTCCGTCTACTGCGTCGCCATCTTTTAATATATAATCGTCAGACTCGACATCTTTATAAACATCGCTGTCTGAAAGGTCATAGCAATAATTTTTCCATGTAGCAAGTCCAACCGGTCCGTTTACCTGGAACAATGTTGGTGCCTCATCTTTTGCCATCTCTGATTTCAACTGTGACTCGTAAGTTCCTGATGCTGCTGTCTGTACATCAACCTGAACACCCGTCTCATCTGTATACTCTTTTGCAAGTTCTACCCACTGGTCAGCCTGCTCTGGTTTAAAGTTCAGATAATAAACTTTTCCGGATGACTTATCTCCTTTCGCTGTTTCATCTCCGCTTGATGTGGCTCCACATCCTGCAAGCATTCCTCCTGCCATTGAAGCTGCAAGTACAAGTGCAAGAATCTTTTTCTTCTTCATAATTGAATCCTCCTTTTATGATTACTTGTCTTTGTTTTTCTTGATGATGTTATTATAAGAAAAAGTTCCAAAATAAGATATAATAAAATTCCAAGAAACATAACACTATTTCAAGATTATTGTAATTTTTGAAGATTTTGTGTATGATACAAGAGTTCGCCAAGAACCAAAAGTGAAGTTTGAAACAAATAAGTAGAGAACAGCCACGAAATAGAGGGTATAGCAAACAAACCACCAGATTAGCTGGTTTTGAAAATTGAATATATAAACGCAACACCTAATTAGGAGACCGGCGAAGGCTCATCTTTAATGAGATACCCTCGTTGCCTTAGAAGATTAAGTGCCTGTGAAGTTGTAAGAACTTTTTCTTTTTTCACAGGACGTGATTCAAGAAAACCATCGGATGTATAAGGTTTTAAATCTGTGAGTATGTGCCAGATAGCGGTCAGGATCATACGGCAGCGTGCAATAATGGCTTTCTTGTGGCCGCGACGTGTTTTGATACGCTTATAGCGGGTGGTAAATTCAAAATGTTTCTTCGATTTGATTAAAGCATTTGCAATCTGTACCAGAACTGGTTTAAAATAAGAACCAGCACAGGAAATCCGAGTGGATTTGATTTTACGGTCGCTCTTATCATTTCGGGAACAACATCCAGCACAGGAGACGAGGTGTTTTGCTGTGGGGAAGACAGGCATATCACCACCAATCTCTGAAAGCACCTGAATTGCAGTCATTGGATTCTTATCGAATCCAGGAACCGTTCTTATTAAGTTTAAAGCAGCCTCGTATTTATCACTGAAACGAAGGATTTCCTGTTCTACTTCTGAAATGTGCTTTTGAAGTTCGTCTATGTGATCAAGGCACTGTCTGAGCTTTACAGCCTGTTCTTTCGAGATATTACCATCAACGGCCGCCTGAATTTCTTCTATTGGAGTTTTACAGCGGCTGTCAACAAAGGGTGACACATCAAATTTTTCCCCAGGGTGCTGCAAAATCTGTTCCGTAATGGAACGGGAAGATTTCCCGAATACATCAGAAAAGACATCATCAAGCTTCAGATTGGAAACAGTAAGACAATTTTGGGCACGATTCTTCTCACCGGTAATCATACAGGTGAGTTTGAAACGGTATCTTACGAGATCCCTGAGTTCTCTGATGTCAGCAGGTGGAATAAAAGAAGGTTTCACCATGCCGCACATGTATAGATCACCGATCCATTTGGCATCTTTGCGGTCGGTCTTGTTTCCTTTCATGGGTTTGGTGTATTTCGGATGGGATAGAGTAACCCGGATTTTGTGTTGCTCTAAGATATTGAAAACAGGGATCCAATACTTGCCGGTAGATTCCATACAGACATCGTTACAGTTGTATTTAGCAAGCCAGACACACAGCTGATGCAAACCTTTAGAAAAGGAAGAAAAGCGAGCCTGCTTATACTCTGTACGATTATTGGAATCCGTGATACCGATACAGGCATAAATCCATGTTTTGTGGACATCAAGTCCACAGCAGTTAAATTTAAAAATTTTAAAAGACAAGTAACTACCTCCTGATAGCATAATGATAAAACGGACAGTGACTGGTCATCCGGCGAGATCGAGTCGACTTCGGAAGAGATAAGTTTCCGGGCTACAGTTATGCGCCACTCATTGATGCCTTAACGGATGACCGACAACATATAAATATGCGAGGTTGCCGCTATACAGCCCCGCCACTCACCTCCACGTGTTCTGTAGTGTGTCAGTCTTATGGAACCATCATATCAGAAGGGAACAAAAATAGAAAGTGAAGGTAACCAACACGTTTCATGGCGCATTGGTGGCTTTCGCAGAAAGACGGGAAATAAATATGGATAAATCCATGTTCATAATAATTCTTTCTCCATAGTCAGATAGTTCAGCTAACCTAAACCAAAACAAAAAACTTCATAAACAACGTCATGGCGAAGCCCCCTTCGCTCTTTTGTTATGTCATTTTTTATTTCCAGCCCATTATACACTATTTCTGACGATTTGAGAAATTTCCTATAAAGCAAAAAAGGCTCGGTGGGTGCAACACCGAGCTTTCGTTTTTCTATTAGAAACTATCTGACAAATCAGAGCTTTAGCAGGTTGCAAGAAATAGATCGGCTTTAGGTTCTGCAACCGAACGGTTAATATAAACAAGATTGAATTCACCAGTGATCTCCATGTCCTCCACTCTAAATGTTGCCAAGTCATTTCGGCAGTGGCTAATTGGTTCATATGCAAAAGTAATCAAATGATCCATTGCAACCAAGTCGCAAATAATAGAAAAATTACTGATGGACGAATGCCGACTGAAGCTGTCCAGTGAATAACCTCTTGCGGCCACGGCTTGTTTCTGAAGCATGTGTGTTCCGGAACCTTTCTCACGCACAAGCAGGCTTTCCTGAAGAACTTCCTCAAGAGAAACGGTTCTGCCTGCAAAAGAATGACGACGGCTGCATATGCCCAAAAAGCTCTCTTTTTTATAGAGGCGGTGCGGATACTTTTCTTTATCGAACACGCCTTCAATTATTGCAAAGTCCAATTCTCCTCGTTCGAGCATAGCAAGCAATGTTTCGGTATTGTCGACCAGCAGATCAATCTGGTGATTTTCTTTTTTAGGAATTGGCGTACCGTTGGCACGAGAACATATTCTCCTATGGTTTTGGTGGCTCCCACCCGCAGATGCAGCATATCGGTTTGCGCAAATCCGGCGCGGAGGTCATGCTCTGCTGCCCGTGTGCTGTCGATATGCCGTTTCAGCAGCTCTGCTTCGGGCGTTCTAGGCAATTGATGCCCATCATAAACAAAGAGCTTTACGCCGTAATAATTCTCTAGATAGTGGATGTGCTGCGTTACGCCGGGCTGAGTCATTTGCAGACGCTCGGCAGTGCGACGGTAGTTCATTTCCTCGTACAGGGTCAGAAAGGTTTCCGTTCGGTAATCAAGCATAACGCACCGCCCATAATTTGAGATTAACAGGTAATAATAAATGATAATTTCATTTTATCACACGGATGTGATATAATCAAGCCTGTTATCAAGCGAAAAGGAGATTCACCATGAAGATCATAAAGCTGCTACCCGGGATTGTGCTGCCGATCATCGTCGCGCTGCTGGTGGAGATGGGCATGGGAATCGTGTAAGAAAGCTACAAGACAATTGAGCAAAGCCACAGTTCAAAACAAAACTGTGGCTTTTGTCTTTGGATTGAGGAATGGCGTTACGTATTTGCTCGAATTACGCAGCTGATGGATGATGCAATTCTGGATTTCCGTCTTGGGAAATACAGCCCCAATCGCCGTAGAGAATCCCGTCAGATTATCCGTGCAGGCGATGAAAATGTCCTCCACGCCTCGGCTTTTCAGCCCGTTGAGTACCGTTGCCCAGTACTTGGCACTTTCGTTTTCTCCTACCCACATCCCCAGCACATCTTTTTTCCATCCAAATTGATACCCAAGGCGATATAAACTGCCTTTTTCACGATCTGTCCTTCGCTGCGGACGTGGTAGTGGATGGCGTCCAGAAAGGCCACAGCGTAGACCGCCTCCAGGGGACGCTGCTGCCATTCCTTGGCAATGGGGAGAATCTTATCCGTGATCCGGCTGATGGTGGTATCTGATACCTCTATGCCGTAGATATCCTGGATGTGCGTCTCGATATCCCCTGTAGTCATGCCTTTGGCATACATGGAGAGAAGCTTTTCCTCAATGTCCTGGCTTACACTGGTCTGATTTTTCTTGAGTATCTGAGGCTCGAATTCACCCTTGCGGTCACGCGGAACTGCTACCTCCACATCGCCGTAGCTGGTTCGAAGCGTTTTGCTGCTGTGTCCGTTGCGGCTGTTATCGGTATCTTTGTTTCGATAGTCGTACCGTCCGTAGCCCAACTCGTCATCCAGCTCTGCCTCAAGACCGCTCTCCATGAACTCCGCGATAGTCTCCTTAAACAGATCCTGAATGTCATCCATGCTACTGATGTTGCTGCTTAGCAGCAGCTCTCGTATTTTTGCTCTGCGCTCGTTTTCTTCCGGGCTTCGTTTTCTTCTTGTCATCTGTTTTCCCTCCTGTTTGATGTCTCTATTTTACACCTTGCTTTGGAGGTTTACACAGAATTTGGGACGGTCTCTTCGCCTCCGCACCAACTCATTTGTGCGGTATTGCCTTATAAGTAAGTTGATATGAGTCTGAAATGAACTAAATTAGAAAACAGTAAGCAGCATTTACAAATCATTAATTGCCAAATACTGCTTGCTTCTTTGTTAGTGTTATGCAAATAGTGTAGAATATTAAAAAGTCTACTGGCGTAAGGCAAAACTTCGGCATAGTCATTGCCAATTCTTCCTAGAATAGATGAAAGGTGTACACTAATGCATGGACGGCTTTTATTATCAACGTTTCTAGCCGACAACAAGTATTTCATGTGCCGAACTCCGATTCATCCGGATCGTTTGAGGGAGCCAGTCAGCCGCAAAAGGTCATCTCCCATCATGTGCAAGCTGAGTTTTACTGCTAAGCGACCGGAAGAAAGAAACGAATGCCAATATAAAATTCTGCTCTATCGTATGGTTAAGCAGTTGATGAGCGCAAATTTTTCAACTGCCATTCATGGCCGGTTACGCATTCGCCAGTTTGGTAAAAAGGTCATAGAAAATGGGATTCCGGTAGCAGGCATAGGCTTCCCGGATGAAATGGCGCGTCTCATCGTGAGCCCAATGGCTGTCGTCCGTCAGGAGGGGGCTGTGGACCAGTCTGGTAGGGACCCACTCTGGATTCAGAAGCCATGCGACGGTGGACACGTCCCAGATCTCCTTTCCCCAGGCAAAGTGATCCGGATGATACGCTGAGAAAAGTTCTATGAGGGCATCGCACAGGGCGTTTTTTCCGCCGATGCAGGACTGCAATTCCGGCACGGAAGTCAGCAGATGAGAAGCCACGCCCCGGCAGGGAACGAGGGTCAGGGGAACGCCACTGTCAAACAGCACGCGCGAGGCGTGAAGGTCCTGAGAAAGATTAAATTCTTCCGCCGTAGGATAAGCCAGCACATGTCCGCCCAGCCATATGACCGCAATTTTATGGGCGATACGAGGCTCCAACAGCAGGGCGGAGGCGATGTTGGTGCAGGCGGCGATGGCGCAGACATAAAGAAGGTCGCCTTCCTCTCGGGCCATTGCTCGATGGATCAGATCCTGGACGGCCGGGCTGTCCACCGGCGTGTCCGGGCCGGGCATGAATTGGTCAGCGCCGCGATGGACGAGCCCCTCCGGCACCCGCCGGATCTTGCCAAGCAGACGGACGATCTCGTTATAGCTACGCTCCATACCGTCCTTTGGGCCGGTGGAACGGTCGTTATAAAAAGGGGCGGCATAGATCGCTTCCACATGCAGGCGTTCTGGGGAAAGTAAACTATAGGCCAAAGCAAACTGATCATCCACTTCGTTGTAGGTATCGGTATCCAACACCATGTCCAATTTTCCTTTTGGAAGAGAAAGTCGGCGGATCATTTCATCTTCCGGTATTTTTTCCCAGGATCGAGTTTCCTTTGTAAACCACATATTTAAGGCCTCCTAAATTAGAGTAATGGAAGTGCTGTGATTATAAAAAGAATTATGATTGGGTGTCAATAAAATAAGTGTGACACTTTTTGTGCGGAAAAAGCACGGATAGTACAAACGACAGTCTCACTTTTTTCATTGCCTAAAAGGTTTTTTCGGAAGATAATGGAGCTGAAATGAGAGAGAAAGAAAAGGAGGTGCCTGCGCGACAAGGACATCCGAAAAGGAAAGATACTATCCAGAGTCGCCGCTTTTTTATCTGTACGCCAAAGCCGGCATGGCGGGCAGAAAGAAAGCGGAGACGGAGATCTGGTAGTAAATAGAGAAGGGAGAAAGAATAGAATGAAAAAAATCCTTGCATTTTTACTCATGGCAATGATGCTGTTTTCCACTTGCGCGTTCGCAGAGGGGCAGGACACCTTCAACTCTGTGGATAAGGACATCAGCGGTGAGCTGACGCTGTATCTGTATTATGCAGACTCTGCGATCGCGACCATTGACGAGACCGTGCGCCGCATGAATGAAAAATACCCGAACCTTAAATTCAACATCGAACATCGGGCGGATTCCGATGGCACGGCGCTGAAAACCTGGGCGGCGGTAGGTGAGCTCCCGGATATTTTTGAGATCCCCTCCATGGATACCTACAACACGCTGCGGAAAAACGGCGATCTGTATGCCCTTGACGATGCGGTCAAAGCAACGAAGTATTATGACCTCTATATCAACGGCCATGAACTCTACGAAGTTGCCCACACTGATCCGGACGATGGAAAGCAGTATACCTACGGCAACGACCCCACGCAGGTGCTCACTGTTTTTTACAATGTATCCGTGCTGAAGGAACTGGGCCTGAGCGAGCCTAAAAATTATGAGGACTTTAAGCACTGCATCACGGTCCTGAAGGACGCCGGCAAGATCCCCGTCGCGTTGTTCGGGGCGGAGCAGTGGCCCGCGATGGCGATGTACGATCTGGCCTGCGTGGCGGAGGGCGCTTATGAAGCGAGCAATGCCGTGAACGACGGGAAGGTGAAGTACGGCGACGATGAAGCCTATTTCAAGGCTGCGAAAAAGCTGGCCGAGCTCGTGAAAATGGGCGCCTTTGGGACCGGTGCCCTCTCCACGAACGCCTCTCAGGCTTTCGAACTGCTGACCAGCGGTCAGGCCGGATTCCTGGTGAACGGTTCCTGGCACTGGGGAACGGTGGAAGAAGAAGGTAATGGGGACAAGGTCGGTTGGTGCCACTACAACGTCTTTGCGGACGCGGATAAAGCGGAAGAAACGAAGACCCATTGCGTGGGCGGCACGATCAAGCTGAACAATCTGTCCGTCAGCAGCCATCCCGCCAGCGGCCTGGACCCGGAAACCGTGGCCCGGCTTGGCATGGAATTCAGCTATATCGGCGCCTGCGTGGGCGGCGAAAAAGGCTACCGCACGATGGCGATCGGCGATTATCACCTCAAGGGAAGCGCCGGTTATATCGACTTTGATAAGACCTACGCAACGTTTACCACGTTTACGACCCTGCCTCAGGATATGTCCGACGGCCAGCTGGTGGCTGCGCTTGGAAATGCCATTGAAATGATCATTTCCGGCAATTCCACCGCTGAGGACTTCATGGCGGAAATGGCCGACAGCGGCTATTGATCCCATGGCTTTCCCTGTTACGGAGCCGGAACCGTTCCGGCTCCGTAATCTTAGGAAAAACGGCTATTGAGAGTGAAACACACAGCGCTAAAACGGACAGGAGAAAAATGCATGAGTCCCATTTATAAAACGAGGAAAAGCAAAATATGGATCGCTTTTTTTTTGGCCCCTACCGTCCTAATTTTTGTGGCGATCGTCATTATTCCTTTATTTCAGTCCTTTTATTATAGTTTTTTTGAATGGAATGGGATCTCGACCGTGGCCTTCCGTGGGTTGGAAAATTATAAACGGCTTCTGAAAGCCCGGGAAATGGCCGTCTCCATGAAAAACAGCGTTTTATATTCTCTGGAATTGACAGCCTACCAAGTCGGACTTGGAACGCTGTTTGCTTTTATCTTTTCTAGTGTGAAGATCCACGGAAAAACGCTTTTTCGGAATATTTACTTTATTCCGGTCCTGCTGTCGGCGTCGGTCGTGTCGCAGCTTTGGATATGGATCTATCACGGGGATTACGGCCTTATCAATAAGCTGGCGGAGGCGCTTGGGTCCAGCTGGCGGCAGCAATGGCTGACCAAAAAAGGCAGCGCCTTAACGGCGGTGGTACTGGCGGAAAGCTGGAAGGGCATGGGCTACCATATGCTGATCATTTATGCCGCCATGAAAAATATTCCGAAAGACTATTTGGAAGCGTCCTATATGGACGGTGCCTCCCCGGCGCGTCAGTTTTTTTCGATCATACTGCCATTGGCGGCGCCGACGATCCGGATGTCCGCGGTCATGTGCCTGACCTTTGGCTTCCGTGCCTTTGAAATGACGTACCTGATGACCGGCGGAGGCCCCGGCATCTATACTTATAATCTGACGATCCTGATGTACAAAGCCATGTTTACCATGAACGACTATGGTTATGGAAGCGCCATTGCCATGGTGATCGTCGGGTTGTGCGTCTTTTTGATGGCTTTTATCAACCGATTGACCCGCCGCTTCGATGAGGTCTATTAAGGAGGAACGGATCCTATGAAACAAAAAGCTAGGATGGTCGGAAAGGGCCTCGTTTATATGGTGCTGATTACTTACGCAGCGATCTCTCTTTATCCGCTGATTTGGCTGTTTTTATATTCGTTCAAAAACAACGAAGAAATTTTTGTGACCAACCCTTTCGGGCTGCCCAGGGTCTGGCGGGGAAGCAACTATGTGGAAGCGGTGACGCGCTTTAACATTATGGTCTATTTTAAGAACAGCATGATCGTTTCCGTTTTGACGATCCTTTTGCTGATCCTTTTTTCCATGATGTTTTGCTATGTCATTGCCAGGATCCAGACGCGTTTTACCAAGTTGATGCATTCCACCATTATGTCCGGGATGTTTATTCCCATTCAGGCGGTCATGATCCCCTTGGTTATCATGGTCAGAAGATTGGGGATCACCAACTCGCTCTGGTCCGTCATTATCCCTTATGTGGCGCTGGGGTTTCCCTTTGCCTGTATGCTTTTGTATGGGTTTTATCTCAGTATTCCCATTGCGCTGGAGGAATCGGCCTATCTGGACGGGGCTTCCTTTGGAAAAACCTACTTTTCCATCATTTTCCCTCAGATGAAGTCTCCGATGCTGGTGCTGGTCATTTACGAATTTATGAGCTGCTGGAATGAATTCAGCCTTGCCAAAGTGCTGCTGACCAAGGACGCCATGAAGACCCTGCCGTTAGGGCTGGCCGGTTTCTGGGGACAATACTCGACCCAATGGGGCGTGATCGGAGCAGCGCTCGTCATTGCCAGCGCGCCGGTGCTGATCGCCTATTTGTTTTTCAGCAATCAAATTTCAGACGCAATGGCGACCTCCGGCATGAAAGGCTGAAGCAGGCGGTTTCGGGCGTATCCTCTGGCACAGTTGTTTTTTCAGGTGTACAATACTTCCGGGTCGAAAGCGACCACCACATTCCGGGAGGGCGACGAGAATGGGCAGAAGTTCCTTAACGAAAAAGGTGTGGCTGCTGATCCTGGCCTGCAGCGTCGTGCTGGCGGTTTCCCTCTATGCGGTGTTGAACGGCTATTACCGGCGGGTGCTGCTGCAAAATGCGGAAAAGCAGTTTGAGTATGAGGACCAGCTTTGCTACGACCACATTGAGACCTATACGGCTACCGCAAACAGCTGTTTGAATACGGTCATTTTGCACCTGAATTCCGCCATGGACGCGTCGGACCTGCAGAATCATATCCCTCGCGAAAGAACGGCCACCCAGAAAAAAATCTATCATGCGCTGCTGAATACCTTCAAAATGTTCAGGGGGCCGCTGGAAGTCGCGATCGTTTGGGACAATGGTAAATTTTTTTATCAAAGCTCGGATTATTTTATGGGCGACGGCGAAAAAGAACTGATCCAGCAGCTGGACTGTCTGAATATGAGCAGCAAAGGCATATGGCTCACGCAAGTTGGCGGCGAAAAGCTGATGAGCGGAAACGGCCTCTACGCTGTAAAGCCTTATACGGAAATTGAGACCGGGATCCGTACAGGTTATGTGATCCTCAAAATGGATGAAAAGGCGGGGATCTTTACAAATGCCGACCGAAGCCGCACTATCTATCTGTTCAGCCCGGAGGAAATGCTCATCCAGACCAGCGACCCGTCTGTGCAGGATCATCTGTTAGCAGAAACGGGATATCAAGCCCGGCTTGCCCGTTCTCAGGCCATTTACCGTCAGGTGACCACCCAAAAATACGGGGAAGAAGAACTGTTCACTCAGAAAAAATTGAAAAATGGCTGGCAGGTATTGATCGTCACTTCGCTCCGGGAGACGGTCCAATCCCTAAATAAAACGCAGCTGTTGGTATTTGCCATCGCCGCGCTGGTCATGTGCGGGATGATGTGCGCCGTCGGCAGCTGCCTGCATTATTTTGTTCGGCCGATCCGCCAACTGTCGACCTATATCTTAAATACCCGGGAAGAAGAACTGCCGACGGCGTTTCAGGGGACGTATCAACAGGACGAAGTCGGGGTCCTGATCGAAAATTTCAATCAAATGCTGGAAAAAAATCAGCTGCTGTTCGTTCGCGTGATCGAAGAAGAACAGAAACGAAAAGAACTGGAGTTTTCCCTTCTTCAGGCCCAGATCAAGCCCCATTTTCTTTATAACGCGTTGGATGCTATTTATTGCTTAAACGAAATGGGCCGCTGCAAAGAAGCATCCTCCATGACGAAACTGCTGTCGGAGTATTACCGGCGCGCGCTGAACAACGGGCTGGAAAAGGTGACATTAAAAAAAGAAATGGAATTGACGGAAATTTATCTTCAGATCCAGTCCGTTCGTTACCCCAGTATCCTTTCCTACCGAATGGAATGTGAAAAAAGCATCGAAGCCTTTGAGATCCCAAAACTGACGCTGCAGCCGCTGGTAGAGAATGCGATCTATCACGGCATTAAGCCGCTTGGAAGAAAAGGGACCGTGACCGTTCAGGCATGGCTGGAGCAGGAAACGGTCAAAATACGCGTGGCGGACAATGGCGCGGGCTTGAACGCCGGCCTGTTTGAGCAGTGCGTCAGCAAGGAAAGAGGGTCGGAAAAGGGCTACGGCCTGTTTAATTTTGCCGAACGTTTGCGGTTATGCTACGGAGATAAATGTACCATCACGTTGGAGCAGGCAGATGAGGGTACCTCGATTCTGATCGCTGTTTGCGGAGGTCTCAGGGCGGTAAACGGAAAGGAAACACTGTGATGTATGAGGTTTTGCTGGTAGACGATGAAGAAATTTTTTTGGAGTATATGCAGCAGGCCATTGACTGGCCGGCATATGACTGCCGCATTTGTGCCAGCCATACGAATGGACTGAAGGCTTTGGAATATATCATTACTAACCGGCCCGATATTGTCTTTTTAGACATTAACATTCCGAATATGGACGGGATCGAAGTGTGCGAAAAAATACGCGCGGCCGGTCTGGATACCAGCATTGTGATCACGACGGCCCATGATGAGTTTTCTTTCGCATACAAGGCGATCAAAATGGATATCGTTGATTATATGCTCAAACCGTTTACCACCCAGGAACTGGAGGATGTGCTGCAAAAAGTCCTCAAACGTCTTCCATCGAAGGATTTTTCGTTCCATTCCTCCGAAACTGCAAAGCCGAAAAAAATGAAAGAACAATGGCTTCTTCAACAAATTGAATATTATATTGCTGCTCATTATACAGAGACAGACCTGACAATTGGAAAGATAGCAGAAGCATTACGGTTTGAGAACAGTTATCTGCGACGAATTTATAAAAGAGCAACTGGGATTACCATCACACAAAAAATAGAAATGCTTCGTATTCAACAGGCGAAGGAATTATTGGAATCCGGCTCTTACAGTAATCGAGAAATTGCCGAAAGGGTAGGCTACTCGGATCAGTATTATTTTAGCAAGCGTTTCAAACAACTTTGCCAGGATACACCGACTGACTATCGGAAGAAAAACTAAAAAAGCAAGAAACATTCCTTAAATTTCTTGGCTCTACTCCCGAATTAGTGGAAACATGATTTAAAAGGGATCAGGAACCGGCAGTTTCAGTTTACCAGCAACCAGGTAGATCATGGCAGCGAAGCCCTCAAAGGTGTTATATCCTCTGGCCTTCCTCTTCGCCGCCTGGATCATGGAGTTGATTCCTTCGCAGACCGCATTGGTTAGGCGCTCATGAAAGTAATGCAGGATTTCCCGCTCGTGGTTCATGAGCGTTTCAGCTGCATCCTTCATAGGTGTACAGTGGGCGAAGAAATCATCAAGAGTATGGACAGAATTACAGCATGGTATCGAGTTTAATAATACTGAACTTTTTTCCATAAATTGAGGGTATTTCAAAAACGTGATTTCGGTCAACTTGCTAATTTTGGCGAATGATCCGGGAAAATGTCCCACCGCCAAAATTAGCTCTGCTAATTTCCTGCTAATCGCACTAGGGTAAAAGAGGGGTTTTGGGGAGGAAATGCGAACGTCCGGAAATTTTTAGAAACCAAGTAATATCAAGCACTTGCGGCACGTTGGAGGGCAGCGAAGGCGAACACTTTTTTCGTCTCCTAAGCGACAGGCCACTGGTTCGACTCCAGCCGGGGGTGCCAAAAACCCGCCGCAAGCTGTTCATCGGCTTGCGGCGGGTTTTTATTTTTTTCTGGAATTACAATGTTTCCTTCAAGTCGTCCGGCAGTTTTCGCCGCCACCAGCCCGCACGGTAGGCGACGATGGTCATCAGCATACTGCTGACCCAGGACAGCAGCAAGGAAGCGTAAAGCATATCCGGGTTGCCGTTGGGCCATACGTCGGAACGGGTCAGGTAGGCCAGCAGATAGGCGAGGGGCATCCGCAGGATCACGGTGGAAATGATGCTGATCCACATGGGGATCATGGTTTCGCCCGCGCCGCGCATTTCGCCCTGCAGCACCTGACTGACCGCAAAGCACAGATAACCAACGGCGAGCCAGTGCAGTCCCCGCTGTCCGATGGCCAGCACGTCCTCTGTAGTGGTGAACAGACCGATCAGGTTATGCCCGAAGAGCAAAATGCACAGCACCAGTACGGCAGCCACGCTGAGCGCCAGCAGCATCAGGTCTTTCGTGCCCTGATGGATCCGATCTGCCCGGCGCGCACCGATATTTTGCCCTACATAGGTGGTGGCGGCAGTGCCGAAGGTAAAGTTGGGCATCATGGCAAAGCCGTCCACACGCATGACGGCCACACTGGCAGCAATGACGGACGTGCCCATGGAGTTGGTCAGACTTTGGACGATAATAGCGGAAAGGGAAAAAATCGCCTGTGTAATGCCAGCAGGAACCCCCAGCGAACACAGCCGCCTAATAATGGACCAGTCGGGTTTCAGCGTCTGCCGGTTCACGTCCACCACACGGCGCATCCGGCACAGGCGAACCAGGCACATGACCCCGGACACGGCCTGCGCGATAATGGTCGCCCAGGCTACGCCCGCTACGCCCATGCGGAACTGGCTGACGAACAGAATGTCCAGCACGATGTTCAGAAGGCTGGCTACCAGCAGAGAGATCAGCGGCATCAGACTGTCGCCCAGCCCGCGCAGCACACCGGCCAGAATGTTGTAGGCCGCGCCGCCCAGAATGCCGATGAAGATGATCTGCAGGTAGATGACGGCCCCTTCCAGCACGTCTGGGGGCGGCGATACCAGCGACATCAGCCATGGGGACAGGGAATAGCCCACAAAGGTCATGAAAAGACCGCTGATGACCGTCAGCAGAATGGACGCGCCTACCACCCGGCTCAGGGTCTCCCGATCGTGCGCGCCGAAATACTGGGCGGATAGAATGCTGGCGCCCGTGGCGATGCCCATGAACAGAACCAGCAGCAGGTTTAGGATGGGCCCGGCGGTGCCGACGGCCGCCAGCGCCGTATCGCCGATATACTGTCCGACCACAATGGAATCCACCGTATTGTAGAGCTGCTGGGCCAAATTGCCCATCAGCAGGGGAATCGAAAAACGAACCAGACTGTCCATGGGACGGCCAACCGTCATGTCCTGTACGCCGAACCAGCTTTGCAGCCAGCCGGTCTTCTTCTGCTGCATTGAAAAATCCTCCTCTGTTTTGCCTGACATTCATTGTAACAGCAAGGAAAAGGAATGGCAAGGGGAAAGTGCTTTTTCCCACGGCGTTGCGGACAGGGGAGCGCCCGGCCTTGCAAACCATCCGTTTTGCTTCTATAATCATAAGGCGAAACGCAGCGGCGTTTCGGAGATTGAACGCAAGGGAGCCGACATAGATGCGCAGCGCGTTTTACGAAAAAAAGTCCCTTCCGGCCCAGTTGATCTTTTCTCATAAGCTTGGCGACGCTCCCCATCTGCACAAGGAGATCGAGATCATCTATGTGGCGGAAGGGGAGGCCGTGGCCCACGCAGACCGAAACTGTGAAAGCATCTGTAAGGATTCGCTGTTCATCAGCTTTCCCAATCAGATTCACTTTTACGAGTCCTGCCATCCCGGTGAGTACTATATTCTGATTGTCCGACCGGAGCTGTTCTTCGGGCTGAGCAGCACCTTCCGGGATTACATCCCGGAGCACAACACGTTCGCGGAGGCGCAGGAACTGTTCCCGTATATTCATCAGGCTTTTTCGGCGGAAGGGGAATACCGGGACACCATGATTGCCGGGAGCCTTTCCATGATGATGTGCCGTCTGCTGCCCCAGCTTTCCCTGCGCAAAAAGCTGGAGAGCGGCAATTCCACGCTGCACAGCATTCTGGAGTACTGCAGCCGCAATGCCTCCGGGCCGCTGGAATTGGAAACTGTGGCGGAAGAAATGCATTTGAGCCGGTTCTACGTTTCCAGACTCTTGAGCCGGGAACTGCGCATGGGGTTCAGCGAGTATGTCAACCTGCTGCGGGTCAACCGGGCCTGCGACCTTCTGAACGATACCGATAAAAAAATAGCCGACATCTCGGAAGATGCCGGCTTTTCGACGATCCGTTCCTTCAATCGCGCTTTTGCGCGGCATATGAACATGACGCCGATTCAGTACCGTAAAATGCTCAGAGAGGCTCAGGCCAAAGACTTGAGGTAGTTGATGCTCATTTCAGCGCATTCCATGGGCGTCTTGTCCATGCTGGGCTGATCCTGCTCCACAACGACCCATTCCGCGCCCGCATCCTTGGCAGCAGCCAGAATGGCGGGAAAGTCCTGCTTGCCATAGCCGACGGGACGGAATTCGAACTTGTTGGATTCTTCTTCCTTCTTGTCGTCGTCAATGCCGATCAGAGCGTACATATGCTCGCTCTTTTCGCCGGAGAAGTCCTTCAGATGCACAATGTGAGCGCGGCCGGTGTACTTGCGCAGGTAGGCGCCGGGGTCTTCCCCGGCCACCTTGACCCAGCAGGTGTCCACTTCGGTCTCCAGAATATCAGCGGGAACTTCCTTATAAAGGATGTCCAGCGCGTATTCGCCGTTCAGCTTCACAAATTCGAAGTCGTGGTTGTGGTAGCACAGCTGCATTCCCAGTTCCTTCGCTTTCTTGCCCAGCAGCTTCGCGCCGTCGATGACTTCCTGGAACTTGGGCTGGCCGGGACGGTATTCCTCGGTCAGATAGGGGATCACGACAAATTTGCAGCCGATATCGGCATACACCTTCAGCACGCCGTCGGGATCGTTCATCATATCCACAAAGGGAACGTGGGCAGACAGGGGAATGAGGCCGATCTCTTTGCACAGGTTCCGAACTTCTTCCGCGCCGTGGCCGAACAGACCGGCAAACTCAACCGCGTCATAGCCCAGCGCCTTTACCTTGCGCAGGGTGCCTTCAAAATCCTTTTCCAGATCCTCACGGACGGAATAGAGTTGCAGACCAATGGGAAAATTCATAGCGATTTCTCCTTTTTACAGGGCGATCAGATTTCGGGGATGTTGATCTCCACTTCGTGGCCGATCTCGTTGGATTTGAAGATACCGTCGATGATGGCCTGATTGTAGAGGATCTGGCTGGTGGGCACGGGAGCCTTGCCGCCGGTGATGATGGCATCCAGGAAGGAACGGATCTTCTTGTCCCACAGGTCGCTCTTGTCCTCGATCAGCGGAATGGTGGTCTCCACAGGAGCGCCGGCCACGTCGTGGTAGAGGGTCATGGGCTTGTCAAAGCTGCCGTTCCAGCATTCGGTGGAAGGAATGCGCAGGCCGCCCTTGGTGCCCAGAATCAGGGTGTCGCCGGTGGTGTCCATATGCATGTACCAGGAAATGCGGAAGTCAACGATCACATCGCCGTCCAGACGGATGTAAGCGGAAGCAAAGTCATCCACGGAGAACTTCTTGGCGCATTCGGGCTTGCCGACAGCCGCATAGGCTTCGGGGGTCTTGCCGCCGAAATCGCTGGCGCGGCCGGTGACGGTCAGGGGCTTGGGATAGCCGATGGCGTTCAGCACCATATCCAGCGCGTAGCAGCCAATGTCGCCCACAGCGCCAATGCCGGCCTTGTCGTTTTCGATGAAGGTCTCGGACCAGCTGACCGGGATGCCGTGACGGCGGCCGCCGCCGGTCTGGATGTAGTACACGCGGCCCAGTTCGCCGGACTCGACGATCTTCTTGATCATCTTCATGTTGGCGTCCAGACGGGGCTGGAAGCCGACGGACACGATCTTGCCGCTCTTCTTTTCAGCCTTGCAGATTTCCACGGCTTCGTCCAGCGTGACGGTCATGGGCTTCTCCAGCAGCACGTTCAGGCCATGCTCCAGAGCGTAGATGGTGCACACGGCATGGTTGCGGTTGTACACGCACACGCTGACAGCGTCCATGGGCACGGTGTCGATCATCTTCTTGTAGTCCTCGAAGGTGGGGGCTTCCACATTGTATTCCTTCAGGAATTTCTCGGCCTTGCCAGGGATCAGGTCGCAGGCGGCCACGATCTCTACATCAGGCTGATGCTGATAGGCGCGGATGTGGCTGTGGGCGATTCCGCCGGTGCCGATGATGCCGATGCGCAGCTTTTTATCGCTGTAAACGGCTTCTTTTTCGGTCATATCGGTGCTGAAGTTGTTCATATCAAGAGCCATGTCTGTTTCCTCCCTTTAGTCGTTTTCGAGGGGTTTCTTTACGTGCGGACATTCGAGCGCGTCTACGCGGCGAATGGGAGCAGCCCAATGGATGGCGTTGCGGATGACCTGAAGAATTTCCGGCTGATAATAGATGGGGAATTCCTCGTGGCCGGGCTGGAAGTAGAAAATGCGTCCGTTGCCACGGAAGAAGCAGCAGCCGGAGCGGAACACCTCGCCGCCCTCGTAGTTGCCGATGAAGACCAGTTGGTCAGGTTCGGGAATATCGAAGGGCTCGCCGTAGGTCTCCACGTGGTCGATCTTGATGAAACGGCCGATTCCCTGCGCGATGGGATGAGAAGGATTGCAGACCCACACCAGCTCACGCTCGGAATCCTCGCGCCAGGTCAGGTTGCAGGTCGTGCCCATCAGGCGGCGGAAAGGCTTGGAATGATGGCCGGAATGAAGGAAGATCGCGCCCATGCCCTTCAGCACGGACTGCTGCACCCGATCCACCACTTCGTCGGGCACTTTCTCATGCGCCATGTGGCCCCACCAGATCAGTACGTCGGTCTCATCCAGCACCTGCTGGCTCAGGCCGTCGGGCAGATCATCCAGCGTGACCGTGCGGACGCTGATCTCGTCGCTTTCCAGTCCTTTTTTCAGCGCGCCGTGGATTCCTTCGGGATAGACGGCACGAACCGAGTCGGACGTTTTTTCATGAAGACCTTCATTGTATACCGTTACACGAATCAAGGTCTGCACCTCCTGTGTTTTTAATGGCGCGATATTTCAAAAGCTGTTATGTCATTGAAATACCGCTCCTCTTATTCACCGCCATTATACAAAACGAGCTATGAAGACTCAAGTCATTCATAGCTCAATTTATAGACATATTTTGCACTTGAACGTTAAGGCCGGGTGACGTTCTTGATCCATCGGTCGCCCCGGAGCCGCACCATGGCAATGATCCATTTGAAGCACTGGTCGATCCTCGTGCAGAGGAACACCAGCGGCAGGGGCAGTTTCCAGACAAACGCGGCCAGATAGGTCAGCGGCAGCACCACCAGCCAGCCGCAGATCATGTCCACGGTCATCACGAAACGGCTGTCGCCCGCGCCCCGGTTGATGCCCACAAAGCAGGAGGCGTGATAGGTGGTGCCCAGCAGCGTTACCGCGCCGATGGCGATCATCTGAGAGGCAAGCGCTACCACGTCCTGCTCCTGCCCGTAGAGGGAAATGAAGGGCCTGCGCAGGCTGAACACGATGGTGCACATCACCACGCCCACACAGGCGAAAAGCACCTGAATGGTCTGGGAATACTGGCGCGCCCGGGCATAGTCCCCGGCGCCGACGGCCTTGCCCACCAGCACGCACGCGCCGCCAGCCAAAGCGAAGGTGAACATGGTGCCCAGGTTGATCATGGTGTCGGTGATGTTCATGGCGCTCATCATGGTTTTGCCCAGATAGCCGATGATGGCCATTTTTAGGAGCCCCACCAGCGCCCACTGTGCATCGGTCAGACCCACTGGCAGACCGAATTTGGCATAGTCCCGCCAAGCCCAGCTTTCATGTTTGAGCAGCTCCTTCGGCTGGATGGAGATCGCCTTCTGCACCCGGAAGCAGTAGACCCAGATGACGACCAGTTCGATGATACGGGCCGCTACCGTAGCAATGGCCGCTCCCTGAACGCCCAGCGCGGGCAGACCAAACAGACCGAAGATCAGCAACGCGTTCAGGCACACGTTGGACAGCAGGGAGATCACCGCGGCGTACAGCGTCATCTTGACCACTTCCACGCCCTTCAGACAGCCCGTCAGCGCGCTGGACAGGGCCAGCGGCAGATAGGCCAGACAGGCGATACGCAGATAGGAAATGGCGATGGGGGTCAGCGCGGCCTCCTGCCGGTCCAACACCACGGAGATCACGGCGTGGGGGAAAAGCTCGATGACCGATACGATCACCGCCGCGAACAGCAGGCAGACGGAGGCCGTCACCGCGAACACCCGCTTGACGGATTCCGTGTCCCGCTTGCCCCAGTACTGGGAGATCAGCACCATCGCGCCGCCGCCCAGCCCGGACAGCGCCGCCGTCACAAAGGTGCTGACGCTGTTGGCCTGCGAGACCGGGGCCAGCGCTTCCGCATGGAAACGGGACACCATCACGTTGTCCGCCATCAGCACCAGCAGGGAGATGAGCGACTGCAGCGCCGCCGGCAGCGACAGGCGCACCAGCGTTTTGTAAAAATCCTTATCCTTGACAAAAAACGAGGGCTTCACCCAAATCATCCTTTCCAGAACCATTGACGCGCGTCAGTATAGCACAGCCGCGTTTTTTCGGCAAGAACCTGCCCGAAACGTTTTTTATCGTCAGGCAGGAAATGACGAAGAGGATAGAGAATATTCTTACAAAACCGAATGCAAACGACACAGGAGGATTTTGACTATGACGACGCAGGAAAATGCCATCCGCCGCGGCGAGTGCTGTCTGGGTATTGAGCTGGGCTCTACCCGCATCAAGGCGGTTCTGATCGACGAAACTCACGCCCCGGCGGCCATGGGCGTTTACGATTGGGAAAACCGGCTGGAAAACGGCGTGTGGACTTATCATATGGAAGACGTGTGGCAGGGGATTCAGGACGCGTTCGCCGACCTGCGCGCAAATGTGAAACAGCAGTACGGCGTGGAACTGACCCGTCTTGCGGGAATCGGCGTCTCCGCCATGATGCACGGTTATCTGCCGTTTGACGCGCAGGGCAAGCTGCTGACCCCTTTCCGCACTTGGCGCAATACCATGACGGCGAAAGCTGCCGAGGACCTGACCGAGCTGTTTCAGTTCAACGTGCCCCAGCGCTGGAGCATCGCTCATCTGTATCAGGCTATTTTGAATGAAGAACCCCATGTCAAAGACGTGGCCTTCCTGACCACGCTGGCCGGGTATGTCCATTGGAAGTTGACGGGCCGGAAGGTGCTGGGCGTGGGAGACGCTTCCGGCATGTTCCCCATCGACAGCGATAAACTGGATTATGACAGCCGCATGGCGGACATTTTCGATGAAAAGGTCGCCCCCCTGCATTTTGGCTGGAAGTTGCGGGAGATTCTGCCTCAGGTGCTGAATGCGGGCGAGGAAGCGGGTACGCTGACGGAAGAAGGCGCGAAGCTGCTGGATCCCACCGGCCAGCTGGAAGCGGGAGTTCCGCTCTGCCCGCCGGAAGGCGACGCGGGCACGGGCATGGCCGCCACCAACAGCGTGGCCGTCCGCACGGGTAACGTGTCCGCGGGTACGTCCGTATTCGCCATGATCGTGTTGGAAAAGCCCCTGAGCAAGGTCTACCCGGAGATCGACATGGTCACGACCCCCTCCGGCAAGCCGGTGGCCATGGTTCACTGCAATAACTGCACCAGCGACATCAACGCGTGGGCGGATATGCTCTATGGCTTTGCGGGCGCAGCAGGGCTTGAAATCAAGAAGGGCGACGTATACACCACCCTGTTCAACGCTGCCATGAAGGGCGAAGCGGACTGCGGCGGGGTGTTGCACTACAGCTATCTTTCCGGCGAGCCTATCACCGGCATGGAGGAAGGCCGCCCCATGATGGTTCGTCTGCCCGACACTTCTTTCAGTTTTGCCAACTGCGCCCGTTCGCTGGTGTACGGCGCTATGGTGACGCTGAAACTGGGCATGGACATTCTGGCTGGGGAAAACGTGCGCACGGATTCCCTGCTGGGACATGGCGGCTTCTTCAAGACCCCCGGAACCGCTCAAAAGCTACTGGCCGGGGCGCTGAATACGCCGGTTTCCGTGATGGAGACCGCCGGGGAAGGCGGCCCTTGGGGCATGGCGTTGCTGGCAGCTTACCGGGTGCATCGCGAAACGGACGAAACACTGGAGGATTACCTTGCCCATCACGTCTTTGCCGGGGCCAACAGCGTGACCATCGAGCCCGACGCCGAGGACGTGCAGGGCTTTGCGGCCTATGCGCGTTGCTTTGAAGCAGGGCTCTCTGCCGAGCGGGCAGCCGTTTCGGCCCTGAAGGTTTGAAACCATCGTTTATCATGGAAAGAAGGAATTACTCGTGCTGAAAAAACTGAAACATGCGGTTTATGAAGCCAATATGGAGCTTCCTCACCGGGGACTGGTAACGTATACGTGGGGCAACGTTTCCGGCATCGACCGGGAGCGGGGACTTGTGGTCATCAAGCCCTCCGGCGTTTCCTACGACGAGCTGACCCCGGACGATCTGGTGGTGCTGGATCTGGACGGCAAGGTGGTGGATGGCAAACTGAATCCCTCGTCGGATACCAAGACCCATCTGGAACTGTATAAGGCGTTCCCGGAGATCGGCGGCATCGTCCATACGCATAGCCCCTATGCCGTGGGCTGGGCGCAGGCCGGACGGGATATTCCCGCCTATGGAACGACCCACGCGGACTACTTCTACGGCCCGGTTCCCTGCTGCCGCAGTCTGACGGAGCAGGAAGTGGAAGAAGACTATGAACGCAATACCGGGCTGGTGATCGTGGAGACCTTCCGCCAGCGGGAACTGGATCCTGTCCATGTGCCCGGAGCCATTTGCCGCAACCACGGCCCCTTCACATGGGGCAAGGACGCGGCACAGGCGGTGTATCACGCGGTCGTGCTGGAAGAAGTAGCAAAAATGGCGGTCTACACCACGCAGATCGCCCCGGACGCTCAGCCCGCGCCGCAGTATGTGCTCGATAAGCACTTTCTGCGCAAGCACGGCCCCAATGCCTATTACGGTCAGAAGAAAGACTGACGCAAAATCCCCGGCGGAGTTTCTAACAGCTCCGCCGGGGATTCTTTCTATATAAAAATGTGAAATGAAAGGTGCTTTTGTCAGAATACGGGAATCTCGCCCGGATAGTTTGCCGCCTTTTCCAGAAGCGGGCCTTTGGCTCCCATGGTAAAGGCGATATCGCTGCTGCGGATGGAAAGCAGTTCCATTCCCGGTGCCAATTTCAGAAATTGCATCGCCGGTTCGGAAAGCGTCAGCATTCCGTCGGGAGAAATGGCCGTCCAGCCGTACCAGCGCCCTTTGTAAGGCAGAAACGCGCCTTCCCCGGCGGTATAATCCATCAGGGCGGGCATATCCGTAAAAATGTGCCCAAGCTTCGACGGCAGCAGCAGCCCTTTGCGGGTGACGCAAAAGCCGCCTGTGATTCGGCTGCCCGTGAAAAGATAGACTCGCCCTTCTGATGCAATCTGATATTCCTCCACGGCCTGCGGGGAAAGCTGAAGGGAGCCGTCTTCCCGAAGAAGGGATTTTCCGAAAATAAATTTTCCGCCTTTGGTCATTTGCGGCATGAGGTTCATCCTCCTTTAGAAAAGCGCCTTTTCCCGCAGGTTGCCCTCGTAGGGGCCTTCCTTGCAGCGCCCCGCCAGATGGAAACCGGCGCTTTCGTAGTAGTGATTCAAAAAAACACTGTAAATAGAACAGTCCAGCCGCAAAAATTGTTTCTGCTGACGAAGGGCAAGCGCTTCCGCCTCCCGGAGCAGCTCCCGTCCGACCCCTTTTACGTACGGGTCGGTAACCAGATTGTGAAGATAAAACGCGGAGGCGCTTTGCCCGTCCGGCCAGCGATCGTCAGCCGAAAGCAGCACGACGGCCCCGGCAATCCGTTCCTTCTCTTTCAAAACATACAGCCGTCCCTTTTCCTGCTGGCTTTGATAGTAAGAGAGCGGGTAAACGTCGAGATAGTACTGGTCCCACTGACAGATGTGTTTTTCCTTCATCCATGCCACCCGCCGGACAAACAGGGAAAATACGCCCGGAACCTCCTCGGGTTTTGCCGGTTCAAAACGATAAGTCATTTGCAACGCCTCCTTCGATCTCCGAATGGGAAACGAGCCACAGTATCGCACGAAAAGCCCCGTGAAACAACGACGGCTTTCTTTTGCATTATCCCTTGAAAAAAAGAACGAAATGCATTACGATAATCATGAAATATTTTGCCTTTTGGAAAGATGGGGCAGTGGGAAAAGCGGCAAAGGGCCGCCCTTCCCAAGAGGAGGAATGGCGAAACATGCAGTGGCGTGAAATCATTGTACATACCACCACCGATGGCGCGGATCTTTTGAGCGAGCTGATGATGGAACTGGGCGCGTCGGGAACGGAAATCGTAGACCGGGCGGATGTGCCCAACCCGGACAAGCCCGGCGTTTATTGGGAGTTGTACGATAAAAAGCTGCTGGAGGATATGCCCGAGGATGTGCTGGTGAAGGGCTGGTTTGCGCGGGACGAGCACGAACAGCAGACGGTGGAAAATCTGAAAGCCCGGCTGGAAGAACTCAAGGCCGACAGCTTCGGCGTAGAGATGGGTACGCTCCGGGTGGACGAGGAAAATGTCAAGGACGAGGATTGGGCCGAGGAATGGAAGAAGAACTACAAGCCCTTCCGCATCGGCTCCCATCTGGTGGTGAAGCCCACGTGGGAGAAATACGTGAGCCAGCCCGGCGATCTGGTGATTGAGCTGGATCCCGGCATGGCCTTTGGTACCGGCACCCATGAGACCACCAATATGTGTATGCAGCTGTTGGAACGCTGCCTGAAGCCCGGCCTTCGGGTGATGGACGTGGGCACCGGCAGCGGCATTCTGGCCATCGCCGCGGCCAAGCTGGGCGCGCAGAACGTGCTGGCGATCGACATCGACCCGGACGCGGTGAAGGTAGCGAAAGAAAACGTAGAGCTGAACCACGTGACCAAGCAGGTGCGCGTGGTGGTGGGCGACCTGTGCAAGAGCGAAGCCATGCCCTGCGAGGTGGCTGTGGCCAACATCGTGGCCGACGCAATCTGTATGCTGGCCGGCCCCATGACCCGTCATCTGGTGAAGGGCGGTCTGCTGATCTGTTCCGGTATCATCCGGGAGCGGGAAGCGGACGTGCAGAAGGCTGCCAAGGAGGCTGGCTACCGTCAGGTGGACCGCATCGAAAAGGGCGAGTGGGTCGCTTTGTGCCTGAAAAACGAGGCCTGACCGATGCATCGTTTTGTGACCGAAGAAAAAATATCCGGCGTGGGCGAAAAAATTCTCCTCGGCAAAGAGGAAAGCGCCCATGCCTCGAAGGTGCTTCGCTTGCGTCCCGGCGAGCCGGTACAGCTGATCGACGGAGAAAACCGCTATGACGCAGTATTGACGGATGTCTCCGCCGAGGGAACACGGGCCCGCGTCACGGCCCTGTGCCCTTCGCCGGAAACGACGGCACAAGCAGTTCTCTGGCAGGGCCTTCCCAAGGCGGATAAGCTGGAACTGATCGCTCAGAAGGCCACGGAACTGGGCGCGTGGGAAATTTGGCCGGTGGAGATGCTGCGCAGCGTGGCCCGGCTTGGGAAAAACGACTCGAAAAAGCAGGAGCGTCTTTCCCGCATCGCGCTGGAAGCCGCCAAGCAGAGCGGACGCGCTCATGTGCCGGAGGTGCGCGGAGCCGCCTCGTTTGAAAAGGCGTTAAAACGGCTGGAAGAAGAACCCTTCGACCTGATCTTGGTGGCTTGGGAGGAGGAACACGCCCTGCCGCTGAGCAAGGCGGTGGAGAAATACCGCCAGTCCCATGACGAACTCAAGCGGGTGCTGATCGTGATCGGCCCGGAGGGCGGCATCGACGAAGCGGAACAGCAGCGCCTTGCCACGCTGGGCGCGCAAAGCGTAACGCTGGGCCCGCGAATCCTCCGCACGGAGACGGCGGGGCTTTGCGCCCTTGCCGCTCTCTGGACGGCCATGGGCGAAATGTAAACCAATGCAAGGAAGGAAAACGATCATGGTGAAAACCGTCGCAGCTGTTACGCTGGGCTGCAAGGTGAATCAATACGACACCGAGGCCATGCTGGAGGCTTTTGAGCGACACGGCTACCGTATCGTGCCGAACGGGTCGCCCGCGGATGTTTATCTGGTCAACACCTGTACCGTTACGGGCACCGGCGATAAAAAGAGTCTGCAGCTCATCCGGCGCTGCCGCCGCCGTAATCCGCAGGCGGACGTGGTCATCACCGGCTGTCTGGCTCAGCGAATGGGCGAGCAGCTTCGGGAGACGGGCGCACGGCTGATCCTCGGCACCCAGTATCGGGGACGGGTCGTGGAACTGCTGGAACAGGCTATTGCGGAAAATATCCAGATGGTGGCGGTGGAAGGCATCGACAACGCCCCCTACGAGCCGCTGTCCATCCGCAGCCACGAAGGTCATACTCGCGCGGTGATGAAAATTCAGGAGGGCTGCGATAATCATTGCACCTACTGCATCATCCCCTCGGTTCGGGGCGGTATTCGTTCCCGGCCCCTTTCCGCCATAGCGGAAGAAGCAGCGGCACTGGCAAAGGCCGGATTTCAGGAACTGGTGCTCACCGGCATCCATCTGACCAGCTATGGCCGCGATCTGGAGGGCAGGCCGGGATTGGCCGAGGCAGTGAAAGCCGCCTGCGTGCCGGGCGTGAGCCGGATCCGGCTGGGTTCGCTGGAGCCGAGAGTAGCCACGGAGGCGTTCGTGCAGGAGCTTTCCCAATGTCCGCAGGTATGCCCTCAGTTTCATCTGGCGCTGCAAAGCGGCAGTGACGCGGTGCTGCGGCGGATGAAACGCTGTTACAACACCGAGCAGTTCCGTCAGGCGGCGGCCCGTCTTCGCACGGCATGGCCGCTGGCCGCCTTTACCACCGATGTGATCGTCGGTTTTCCCGGCGAAACGGAAGAAGAATTTGCCGAAACGGTCGCTTTCTGTCAGAAGATCGGCTTCGCCAAGCTGCACGTGTTCCCCTTCAGCCCCCGGGAGGGGACCCCCGCCGCCGTCATGGACGATCAGGTGCCCGAAAACGTGAAGGCAGAACGGGTGCGGCAGCTGATTGCCGCAGGGGACGAACTGGCTCGGCAGTACCGGGAGCAGTTTTTGGGAAAAATCGTGCCGGTGCTGTTGGAAGATCAAGCCCCGGACGGCAGCATGACCGGCTACACGCCCGAATACATCCATGTACTGGCGGACGGCGGCGAAAGCGGCCAAATCGTGAACGTACGTCTGGAATCGTTGACCGAAGAAGGAATGCGCGGCACGCCTGTGGAATGAAAAAACGGAAAGGAAAATCTTTTTCCGGCAGAAATCAAGGGAGGTTTTAAGATGCAGGATTGTCTGTTTTGCAAGATCATGGCGGGTGAAATTCCCTCCAAGAAGGTATATGAAGACGAGGATACGTACGCCTTTTACGACATTGCGCCCCAAGCGCCGGTGCATGTGCTGGTAGTCAGCAAGCACCACACGCCGGACGTGGCCCACAATGCCGACCTGACGGATCACCAGCTGGCAGCCTGTCTGCGCACCTGCGCCAAGGTGGCCAAGGAGCTTGGGTTGGAAGAGGGCGGCTACCGCATCGTCAATAACTGTGGTGAAAACGCCTGCCAGACGGTCAAGCATATTCACTTCCACGTTTTGGGCGGTGAAAAGCTGGCCGAGCGCATGGCCTGAGGTTTGGCTGTTGAAAAAAAGAATGACCCCGCTTCTTTCCAACTGGATCGAAGCGGGGTCTTGCTGTTTCTAAAGTTGTACGGAAGGTGGTCCAGTCAGGCTTTCGCGGCCTGATCCGCCTCTTTCAGCAGCTTAACGATGGGCAGATGCTGGGGGCAGGCCTTTTCACACTTGCCGCAGGCCACGCACTGAGAGGGGTCTTCCTTGTTTTCCTGACGGCGCGCCATGCTCCTTTTCAGCGTCTCCTGGCGGTCGAACATCAGAGACTCGTCCCAAGCATGGAAAATATCGGGAATGTGGACGTTCCGCGGGCAGGGCTGGCAGTAACGGCAGCCGGTGCAGCCGGTCTTCATACGGCTCAGATAGGCGGCCTTCACATCGGCGATTAACTTCTTTTCCGTGTCATTCATGCAGGTCTTTTCTGCATGGGCAAAGATGCGCAGGTTGTCGTCCAGCTGCTCCATGGTGCTCATACCGCTGAGGATGGTGACCACCTCGGGCATATCATACAGGTAGCGGAAAGCCCATTCCACGGCGGAACGCTTTTCCGGGAAAGCGTCGTACAGCGCCGCCGCTTCCTTGGGCGGACAGGCCAGCGCACCGCCGCGCAAAGGCTCCATGATGACGATGCCAACACCCTTTTCCCCGGCGTCGCGAATGCCCTGCAGGGTGGCCTGATTATCGCCATCCAGCACGTTCATCTGCACCTGCGCCAGTTTCCAGTCGTAGTCGTTCAGAATTTCCACGAAGGTCTTGTAATCGTCGTGAAAGCTGAAGCCGGGATAGCGCACTTTACCGGCCTTCACGGCCTTTTCCAGAAACTCCGGGTAGTCCAGCTTGCGCATTTTTTCCAGCGCTTCTTTGTCCATGGCGTGAAGCAGATAAAAATCCACGTGATCAGTCTTGAGCTTGGTCAGCTGCTCATCCAGAAAACGCTGCATATCCGCTTTCGTTTCCAGCAGCCAGAGGGGCAGTTTGGTGGTCAGTGTGACGCGGTCACGGTAGCCATCCTGAAGGGCAAGACCCACGACGGTCTCGCTTTCGCCATCGTGGTAGGGGTAGGCCGTATCCACGTAGGTAACGCCGCTGTCAATGGCGTGGCGTAGCATGGCGATAGCCTGCGGACGGTCGATGACCCGCTTTCCGCCGTTTTCGACGGTAGGAAAGCGCATGCAGCCGAAGCCGAGCCGGGAGACAGTTCGGTCAGTGTGGGGGAAAGAAGCGTTTTGCATGGCAGGTTTCTCCTTTCGTAGAGAAGATGGGGGAGGATTCAAAAAGCACGCCGCAGGGGAAAAGCTCTGCGGCGTGCTTGAACAGACGTTGCGCTTACAGCACGTATTCCTTCCGGCTGGCAGGACGGCTCTTCATCTCTTCCGCCTTCTTGGCGTACTTCTCGGCCGTGTTGCCCAGCACTGCGTAGCTGGCGATCTTGCTGCCTTCCACGCCGGGCTGGTTGAACGCGTCCACATCCAGCAGCTCGCCGGCATAGGCGGTCGCCATCTCGAAGAAGAACAGCAGCTGACCGATGGTGTAGGGGTTCACTTCGGGCAGAGTGATGGTCTGGCTCATGCGGCCTGCACGATACAGAGCATACTCAGTGCCGCGGCGCTCCGCGTCGATCAGGGCGTTCAGCGTCTTGCCGCCCAGGAAAGCCACATCCGGGAACTCTTCGCAGCCATGGCTGATCTCGTATTCGTTGCGGAACTGGCCAACCTTCAGGAAGGTGATGACCTTGTCGTAGGGGCCTTCGGTGTAGAGCTGCAGCTGGCTGTGCTGATCGGTCACGCCCAACGCCTTGGTGGGAGTCTGACCCACGTTCACGGCCATGCCCTTGCGGGTCACATTCTTGCCGAGGCTCTCTGCCCACAGCTGGCAGAACCAGTCGGCCATGTACTTCAGGCTGTCCGCATAAGGCATGACCACCTGAATGTTAGCCTCCATATCCTGCATGGCGATGTACTGCAGCACCGCTTCCAGCAGGGCGGGGTTCTTCCACACGTCGTCGCTCTGGCAGCGCTTGTCCATGGCGGCGGCGCCTTCCAGCATTTCGCGGATGTCAATGCCGCACACAGCCGCGGGCAGCAGACCCACAGGACTCAGCTCGCTGAAACGGCCGCCTACGCTGGAGGGAATATAGAACAGCTCGAAGCCATGCTCCTTGGCCAGCTTGATCAGATTGCCCTTTTCGTGGTCAGTGGTGGCGATGATGTGCTTCTCCCAGCCTTCGCCCACTTCCTTCTTGAGCATTTCAGAAACGATCAGATACTGGCTCATGGTCTCGGCGGTAGCACCGGACTTGGTGATGACGTTGAAGCAGGTGCGCTTTACGTCGATGACGTCCATCAGAGCGGCCATGCGCTCGGGGTCGATGTTGTCTTCCACATACAGACGGGGGCCGCCGCGCTTTTCAGCGGGCAGTTCGTTATAATGAAGATGATTGAGAGCCTGCTGGATGGCGATGGGGCCCAGCGCGCTGCCGCCGATACCCAGCACCACAAACGCGTCAAACTCATTGCGGACGCGAGCGGCCACAGTTTCGATCTTCTCTACGATTTCCTTTTGATTATAGGGCAACTCCGTCCAGCCCAGCCAGCCGGTGCCGCGATTCTGTGCCACATTATGCTGAGCGGCGGCGGCAGCCTGCGCCATGCCGTCCACATGGTCAGCGTCGATTCCGTACTGGAAACCGACAACATCGCTCATCATGTGGTTGATGTCCAAAACGATCGGTTCATGATTGACCTTTGCCATAATCCCGTTCATCCTTTCCAAATGGGGTATCCTTAGTATTGTCCCCGCGGTAGTATAACATATTTTGTCGAACATTGGAAATGTTTTTTGCACCCGAAATTCTGCGTTTCCTTTCCACATTTTGCCAAATTGGCATTCATTCGCCCAAATGATCCTTTCTGAAAAAACTGAACGCAGTGTAGGACTACAATACATCTTGGACAAACACAAAAAAGGAAAGAGAGATAGGG
>ERZ824488.819-NODE-819-length-38265-cov-19.611568_pt1 | contig 38265 bp, 45 predicted proteins | sample MGYA00519936_ERZ824488 | MGnify/ENA primary metagenome ERZ824488 (study PRJEB31778, sample SAMEA3449153) | human gut metagenome | biome: human gut; feature: human-associated habitat; material: faeces | place: United Kingdom | collected 2010/2012 ... | reverse complement strand
CCAAATGGGAAAAGAAAGACCCGGAAAACGGGCGGTATATGTGGGACTTCTCCGTTATCAAAGACCTTTTGATGAATCCCGTCTACACCGGGGCGATTGCTTCCCAGAAAAAGGACTACCGTTTCAAAATCGGCACGATTGGGGAAAAGAAGCCGGAGGACTGGATTGTGGTGGAGGGACAGCATGAACCGCTGATTGACCGCATGAGCTTTGACATTGTGCAGAACAAGCTGAAATCCCGCCAGCGTCCGGGGCAGACCAATGAAATCAGCCTGTTTGCCGGACTGATAAAATGCGGCGAGTGTGGGAAGTCGCTGACGGTACGCTACACAAACGCAAAACATCCCCAGCGGATTTATTCCTGCAAGACCTACAATGCCTTTGGAAAGAACCACTGCACCCAGCACCGGATTGACTATGACACCCTTTACAGCCATGTGCTGCGGAAAATCCGGGAATGTGCCAGAGCTGCCCTGATGGACGGGGAAGCGGTTGCCGACCGCCTGACCAATACCTGTGAAGCCGAGCAGCGGGAACAGCGGGAAGCAATGGAACGCTCCCTTACAAGGGACGAGGAACGGATTGAGGTTCTGGACAAAATGGTAATGCGGCTTTATGAGGATATGATTGCAGGGCGTATCAGTGAGCAGAATTTCAACACCATGCTGGAAAAGACACAGACCGAGCAGACGGAGCTTAAAACAAAAGTGTCCGAGGGCAGAAAGCGGCTGTCCGATGAAGTCCAGCTTGCCAATGACGCAAAACAATGGGTGGAAGCCATTCAGGAATACGCCAACATCACAGAGCTGGACGCAGCCACCCTCAACCGCTTAATCAAAGAAATCGTCGTGCATGAGCGCATTGACGAAGATAAAACAAGACACATTTCTATCGAAATTCATTTTAATCTCAAACCCATCCCGGAGGTGGAACAGGTCACTGCCTGACCTGTCCCGCCGGGACGGTTCTCTTAAAAACACCATATAGATTTTTTGTACGCCGCCGCCCGCCATCGAGCAGAGTTTTACACCTAATTGGGGATAAAACAGCTCATGGCGGGCGGTGGTGTGATCCTGCTGGGCATGACCCTTGTACCCCTGCTGGCAACGCTGTTTTAAGGTAGCCGCCTATGGGGATTCTCACCGACTGGATTACAGAATGGCTGAGGGGCCTGCTCATTGACGGGATCATGGGCAACCTGGAGGGCCTTTTTACCAACCTGAACAATCGGGTCGGAGAGATCGCAGTAGAGGTGGGGACATCCCCGGCGACATGGAACGCCGGGGTGTTCTCCCTGATACGACAAGCTTTCCGAAACGGTTGTATTGCCAATAGCCGGGATCGTCCTCACCTTTGTCATGTGCTACGAGCTGATTCAAATGCTCATAGACCGGAACAATCTGCATGACATCGACACCTGGCTGTTTTTCAAGTGGATCATTAAAACCTTTATCGCCGTGACGATCCTCTCCAACACCTTCAATATCGTCATGGCGGTGTTCGACGTGGCCCAAAGCGTGGTAGCTCAGTCTGCGGGGCTGGTACAGGGCACCACCGACATCACCCCGAATATGCTGGCAAATATGCAGGCGACGATTGAGGGAATGGAACTGGGCCCGCTGCTGGGCCTGTGGATGCAATCCTTTGTGGTCCATCACACCATGACAGCCCTGAACATCTTTATTTTTGTGGTCGTGTACGGCAGGATGATCGAGATATATATGCTGACGAGCCTTGCCCCGCTGCCCTTCGCCACGGTGGTAAACCGGGACCTGGGGCACATGGGGCATAACTATTTCCGTTCCCTGCTGGCAATCGGCTTTCAGGGGCTGCTTATCATCGTGTGCCTTGCCATCTACGCGGTGCTGATACAGAGCATCGCCGCAGCCGGGGGCACGGACATCTTTGAAACCATCTGGACGGCCATCGGCTGTACGGTGCTGCTGTGCTTTACGCTGCTGAAAACCGGGTCGCTGGCCAAGGCCGTGTTCGGCGCACATTAAAACATTGAAAGGAGAACCGCATGAGCAACGAATTGGAGAAAACCGCACAGGCGACGGATATGAAGCTGGATGTGGATGTTCGTCTGATCGAGCCCAGGGGGAACCTGATGGGCTTTGCCAACGTGACCGTCAACGACTGCCTGCGCATCGACGATTTCAAGGTATTGCAGGGCGAAAAGGGCCTTTTCGTGGGGATGCCCAGCAAGGCGACCCAGGGCCGGGACGGCAAGACGGCCTACTATGACACCGTGCGGCCCGTTACAAAGGAATTTCGGGCGGCGCTGACGGAGGCCGTGGTAACGGCCTATTCCGTGGAGGTGGAGAAGTTGCAGAGCCGGGCGGCCAGCCTTGCCAAGCCCTCCATCTCCCAGCAGCTCGCGGAGGGAACGAAGCAGGCGGCAAAGGAGAACGCGGAGCGTCCCGCCCCTGCGAAGTCCTCCAAGGCGAGGGCTGAACGCTGACTTCTGGCCAAGTTGGCCCGAAGTGGGAAAGGGGGCAAAGCAAATGACACGAAAAAGCTTCGGCTACGGAGCCGCCTGCTACTACGCCGGAAAGCTGGTGGGACGCTGCACCCTGGCGGACGCGCAGGGCTATGAGCAGCTTATGAAAGCCTGCGGCGGCAACGCTGCCCGCGTTTTGCAGGAATACGCCTATTTCTCCCCGGAGCTGCGGGGCATTTTGGAGAAGGTGGCGGCGGTACAGGCCAAGGAGAGCCGTGCCGCCGGGATCTTCCAATCGCCCAGGCTTTCCCCGTGGGGAGATGTTCAGACCAGCGACACCCTCTGCCCGGGAGTGTTCATGGTCAGCACGGCCAGTCACGGCGGGACGATGGTAGCCCTGGACATGGCGGCGATCCTCTCGCCCGCCGCCCGGAAATGCGGCCTGAGAATGGGCGATTATCTCTGCTTTGAGGAGGACTGCGACGAAAATATCGTGCTGCGGGAGCTGCTGGACAAGAAGCTGTGGCAAATCCCGGACCGTATCCGGGACAAGGCCGCCTTTGAGGAGAACATCAACCGCGCCCTGCGGGAACACCACCCGGAATACTGGCGCTCGCGGCAGCAGGGGCTGGAACGGGAGCACACCCGATCCGGCCCCTCCCGGGGCGCGGAACGCTGATACACTTCGGGCCATGTTGGCCCGAAGTCAGGAAGGAGGTATTTCTATTTGGCCTATGTAAACGTACCCAACGACCTGTCCCGAATCAAGACGAAACTCGCCTTTAATCTGACGAAACGGCAGCTTGTGTGCTTCGGCACGGCGGCTGTCATCGGCATCCCTACTTATCTGCTGGCCCGGTCCTCCATCGGAGGCACCGGGGCCATGCTCCTGATGATCGCCCTGATGCTGCCTTTCTTCTTCCTTGCCATGTACGAGAGGGACGGCCTGCCCGCGGAAAAAGTGCTGCGGAATATCCTGCGGGCCACGATCCTGACGCCTCGCGTCAGGCCGTACAGGACGGAGAATTTCTATTACTATCTGCACAAACAGGGAAAGGAGGCGTCGAAGGTTGCCCAAGGGAAAAACAGCACCGCCCCAAAGAAAAAGTAAGTTCCGCAAGCGCGGACCGCAGACGGCACAGCAGACCATCCCCTATCGGGAAATGCACCGAGACGGCATTTGCCGCATATCGGAGGACTACTACACCAAGACCATTGAATATGAGGACATCAACTACGCCGTGGCCTCTACGGAGGACCAGGGCATTATCTTTGACGGCTACTGCGGCTTTCTCAACTACTTCGACGCCACGCTTCCGTACCAGCTTTCCTTTATCAACCACCGTTCCCGTCCGGAGAGCCGGTACAGCGTCAATATCCCGCCCCAGGACGACCAGTACAACAGCGTCCGGGACGAGTACACCGGGATGCTGAAAGGTCAGATCGCCAAGAGCAACAACGGCATCGTCCGCTCCAAGTACATCACCTTCGGCATCCACGCCGCCGGTATCCAGACCGCCCGGCCACGGCTGGAGCGTGTAGAGGCCAATATCCTCAGCAACTACGGGAAGCTGGGCGTCCAGGCCCGCCCCCTCAGCGGCAAGGAGCGCCTTGCGCTGCTCCATAGCCAGCTTCGGCCCGGCAGCCGGGAGCCCTTCCGCTTTTCATGGGACATGATACCCAAGACCGGCATGGGGACAAAGGACTTTATCGCCCCGGACAGCTTTGACTTCCGGCAGGCCCGCCTGTTCCGGGTGGGGACGACCTGGGGAGCCGCCTCCTACATGCAGATCATGGCCTCGGAGCTTTCCGACAAGCTCCTTGCGGAGCTGTTGGAGCTGGATATGGAAATGACCATCACCATGCACATCCAGACCGTTGACCAGTCCAAGGCCATCAAGCAGATCAAAGCCAAGATTTCCGACATCGACAAGATGAAGGTGGAGGAACAGAAAAAAGCCGTGCGGGCGGGCTACGACATGGACATCCTTCCCCCGGACCTCGTAACGTACAGCAAGGACGCGGCGGCTATGCTGGCCGACCTGCAAAGCCGGAACGAGCGCCTTTTCCTGCTCACCTTCCTTGTGGTGAACACGGCCAACACCCGGCAGCAGCTTGAAAACGACCTGTTCACCGTGGCGGGCATCATGCAGACCTACAACTGCTTTCTGCGGCGGCTGGACTTCCAGCAGGAGCAGGGCTATATGTCCTCCCTTGCCCTCGGGTATAACGGTATCGAGATACACCGGGGCATGACGACAAGCTCCACCGCGATTTTCGTCCCCTTTATGACCCGGGAGCTGCGCATGGGCGGCGAGGCCGTTTACTACGGCCAAAACGCCCTGTCCCATAATGTCATCATGGCGGACCGGAAAAAGCTGAAAGCCCCCAACGGCCTGTACCTCGGCTCCACCGGCAGCGGCAAGAGCTTCGCCGCCAAGCGGGAGCTAATCAATGTGTTCCTTGTGACAAAGGACCGGATCATCGTCGTTGACCCCATGGGAGAGTACGCGCCCCTTGTGCGCAGGCTGGGCGGGCAGGTCATAGACATATCCCCGGACAGCCAATGCCATATCAACCCCATGGACATCCAAATGAATATGGCCGGGGATGAAAGCCCGCTTTCGCTGAAAGCGGACTTTTTGCTTTCCCTCTGCGAGCTCATTGTAGGCGGAAAGGACGGCTTGCAGCCCGTGGAAAAAACGGTCATTGACCGCTGCGTGCGGCTGGTGTACCGGGAGCTGGCCCTGGGCCTTGAAACGGCGAAAACGCCCGTCCTGCAAGACCTGTACGACCTGCTTTGTCAGCAGCCGGAGCCGGAGGCCCGGCGGATCGCCACGGCGCTGGAGCTCTACTGTACCGGCTCGCTCAATATGTTCAACTTCCCGACTAACGTGGATTTGAACAGCCGCGTTACCTGCTTCGTGCTGAAAAACCTCGGGGAAAACCTGCGCAAGATCGCCATGCACGTTACCAACGAGCTTGTTACCTCGGCGGTCAACAACAACTTTCAGAACGGCGTGGCGACCTGGTGCTACTTTGACGAGTTTCATGTGCTGCTAAGGGACGCACTCACCGCCAGCTACTTTGTGGCCGTGTGGAAGATGCTCCGCAAAAAGGGCTGCGTACCCTCTGCCCTGACGCAGAACGTGAAGGACCTGCTTGCCAGCCGGGAGATCGAAAACATCCTGGAAAACACGGATTTCATGGTGCTCTTGTCACAGGCGCAGGGAGACCGGGCCATCCTTGCAAAGCAGCTCGGTATCTCTGCCCATCAGCTTTCGTACATCACGCAATCGGAATCCGGCAAGGGCCTGCTGTTTTACGGCAATACCACGATCCCAGTCATAGACCGTTTCCCCCAGGATACGGAGATTTATCGTCTGCTCACGACACGCCCGGAGGACATGAAGAATGACGCCGCGGGATAAGACAACTTCGGGCCAACATGGCCCGAAGTCCAATCGAAGCAAATTCCATCAGGAGAGCAAGAGACCGCGCCCGTCCTCCCGTCTGCGGCGGGAGGACGAGATGCCGCCTAAAGGAGAGAAAAAGGCCGCCGATCCCAAGGCTGACAAGCGATTTGAGACAGCCGGGAAAAAGGCAGAAAAGACCGGGGCCAGGCTGGAAGCCGCCAAGGAAAAGCTGGCCGCCCAAAGGCCCGTCAAGCGTCCCGGCCCGGTAAAGCTCGCCGCCACCGCCGCAGGGCATCAGGTACACCGCTTTGTCCACGGGAAGATCCATGAGGTCGAGCACGAAAACGTAGGCGTGGAGGCAGCTCATCGGGTGGAGCTGGCCGGAGAAGGCATAGGCCGTACCGGGGCAAGAGCTATCCGGCGGCGTATCCGGCAGGCCCCGGCCCGGCGGGTGCGCCGCTGGGAGCGGCGGGACATCCGGGCCAAGGCCGAATATGAGATGCAGAAGCAGGTCCGGGAACATCCCGAACTCAAGAAAAACATCCTCTCCCGCTTTTGGCAGAAACAGAAGCAAAAACGGGAGTACGCCAAGCGTGCCCGGGAAACAGCGAAAACGGGAGCCAGGGCCGCCAAGGAGACAGCGGTCACGGCGAGCCGGATCGCGGGAAATACCGTCGCCTTTGTCAAGCGGCATCCCGTAGGCGTGGTGATCGCCCTGTGCTGTGCGCTGCTGCTGGTGTCCCTGCAATCCTGCCTTTCCACGGTGGTGACGCTGGGGAACGGGACGCTCACCGCCGTGGCAGCCAGCACCTACCCCTCCGAGGACGGGGATATGCTGGCCGCCGAGGCCGCCTATGTGGGGATGGAAAACGAGCTGCGCGCCTATCTGGAAAGCTACGAGCAGACACACGACTACGACGAGTATCACTTTGATCTGGACGACATCGAGCATGACCCCTATGTGCTGATCTCCATTCTGACGGCATGGCATGAGGGCGCATGGACGATAGACCAGGTACAGGGCACGCTGCAAATGCTCTTTGACCGCCAGTACATCCTGACGGAGACCGTGGAGGTCGAGGTGCGCTACCGCACAGAGCAGCGGACGGGCTATCGCACCTATACCGATCCCAGCACCGGGCGGACCGTGACGGAGGAATACGAGTACGAGGTACAGGTCCCCTATAACTACTACATCTGCACCGTGGAACTGGAAAACTTCAATCTCTCCCATCTGCCCGTTTACATCATGGGCGAGGAAAAGGTTGGCCGGTACGCCCTGTATATAGCGACCCTCGGCAACAGGCCGGACCTGTTCGGCGGCAGGCCCCTGACGCCCACCCTCTACGACATCCCGGAAAGCTACCTTTCCGACGAGACCTTTGCCGCTATGATGGCCGAGGCCGAAAAGTACATCGGCTATCCCTACGTTTGGGGCGGGAGCAGTCCCAAGACCTCTTTCGACTGCTCAGGCTTCGTGTCGTGGGTCATCAATCACAGCGGGTGGAACGTGGGCCGCCTGGGGGCACAGGGACTTTGCAATATCTGTACCCCGGTATCCGCCGCCAATGTGCGCCCCGGCGATTTGGTGTTCTTCGTGGGCACCTATGACACGCCGGGCGTTTCCCATGTGGGCATCTATGTGGGCGACGGCTGGATGATCCACGCCGGAAACCCCATCGGCTATGTAAATCTGAACACAAATTACTGGCAATCGCACTTTTACACCTATGGACGCTTACCGTAAAGGAGGATGACAGATTGAACGCGAAAATCGAGCGAGTGATTAAAGAGATCGACAAAACCAAGGAAAAGCTCACGGAGTTTCAGGGCAGGCTCCGGGAGCTGGAACGGCAAAAGACCGAGATGGAAAACACGCAGATCGTGGATACCGTGCGGGGCATGGACATCTCCCTTGCGGACCTTGCCGCTTTCCTGAAGGCGTCGAAGGCCACTTCGGGCCAAGTTGGCCCGAAGTCTGAGCCGGAAAAGGAGGCTGGAAGCCATGAGGAAGTCTAAACGCTGGCTGTCGGCGTGCCTGCTGACCCTGATCCTCTGCCTGGGGGTGTTCTGCACCCCGGCCATGGCGGACAACTCCACCCCGGAGCCGACGCAAACCCCGCAGCCGGAAAACGGCGTGGAAGTGACCGTCTCCGAGGACGGCACCTACACCGTCTCCCTGGGAGATTGGGAGTGGACCTTCCGGGTGGAAGATCTGGCGGAGGCGAGGATCGGCACCGTTGTCAATGTCCACTCCTATCTGAATGTCCGCACCGGCGCGGGCACAAGCAATCAGATCATCGGGCACCTTTTGCCCGGCGCGCAGGTGAAGGTCCTGGGAGAGTCGGGCGGCTGGTATCGGGTGACGGTCCCGGAAATTACGGGCTATGTCTGCGGCGACTACCTCCGCGTTTCGGAGGCGGCAGGTGGCATGACCATGGATGAAAACACGCTGAAGCTCCTGCTCAGCGCCATGATCCAAAGCGGCAGGCCCAACGGCAGCGGCACCCTTGCCCTGACCCCGGACGGAAACCTGACGTTGCGGGACGACTTGGGGCCCGTGTTCGGCGCGGGAAAACAGTTTCTCACCGTACAGACCAAATCCGGCAATTACTTCTACCTCATTATTGACCGTGACGCGGACGGCGAGGAAAATGTCCATTTCCTCAACCAAGTGGACGAAGCCGACCTGATGGCCCTTATGGACGGAGATAGCCGCATGACCGCGCCGACCTGTATCTGTAAAGACAAATGCACCGTCGGCCATATCAATACCGCCTGCCCCGTCTGCTCCGTGAACATGAGCGAGTGCATGGGCAAGGAAGCGCCTTCCCCGGAGCCGCAGGTTACGCCCGAGCCGGACACCCCGGAAAAGAAGGGCGGCAGCGGGCTCCTGATCTTCGTGGTGCTGGCGGTGCTGGCCGCCGGAGGCGCCGGGTACTACTTCAAGGTCTACCGGGCCAAGCAGGTCCATGAGGACTATGACGAGGGCGGCGAGTACGAGGAAATCCCCGAGCCCGAGGAGGAATATGACGACAGTCCGCCGTGGGACGAGGATGGCGAGCTTGGCGCCGATGAAGGCGGTGGCGACGAGTGAATTTCACCGACAACCCGCTGGAACGGCTGATGAAAGAGATCCCCCGGCCTGTTCCGGAAAGCAGGCCAAAGCCCCGGCGCGGCTCCCTCTGCGCTTCCTGCCCCTACTGGAACGGGACGGCCTGCGTGGGCTTCTGCTACCGGCTGCTGAAAATCCAGAGGACTTCGGGCCAACTTGGCCCGAAGTCCGGGGAATGAGCTGTGGACGCCCGAGAGCTGACCCGTGCCGAGCGTGCGGCCATCCGAAAGCTGGTAAAAAGGTGGTGCGCCAACTATGACCCGGAATACGGCTGTCTCCCGCTGGGCTGTGAGTGCTACATGCTGAATAAGTGGTGGACAGACGCGTATTGCCGTTATTTCCGTGAGGCGGTTTTGCCCCTTGCCCCGGAGCTGGCGCGGGCCTTGTCCTGCCCCGGCCATAAAGCGGAGCTGCGGACCTGCGCCGTCTGCGGGAGACTATTCCCCCGACAGGGCAAACGGGCCTTCTGCTCCGACGCCTGCAAGGAGGCCGCGAAGCGCAAGCGGCATCGGGAATATATGCGCCGACGGAGGGCGTCATGTGGACATTTAGGACCTGAAAAACCCTTGTAAACAGGGGCTTTCCAGGGCCGGAAACAGGGGGGTAATATGATTTCTCATCCCACCCCGGTTTTGCGGAGAAAAAGCTAACATTTCGGAAAGGAGGACGCCCATGGAGATCAACGAGGGCTATGTGATCCGGCGCACGATTCTGTTTGACAACAAATGCGGCTTTGTTATTGGAGAGGACCCCAAAGCCCCCAATCCCTTTGTAACCTGGCAATTCAACGAGCGGGACGGACGGCGGGGCTACTTCTGGGGCCATTACCACAACACCCCGGAGCAGGCGGAGGCCGATTTTCAAGAGAGGGTCGAGAGCTATCAGCGGCGCTTTCGTGTGAAGGTGGTGGGGCAATCGACGGCAAAAAAGGAGGCTCCATCCATCGCGGATCAGCTTGCGGAAAACGCGGACAAGGCCGCCCGGCACAACGCCTCGCGTCCGACCCCGGCAAAAGATACGGACAAGCAAAGATAACTTCGGGCCAAGTTGGCCCGAAGTCAAAAAAACAAAGGAGGTATTTTACTATGCAGGAAAAGGACAACTATCTCAAAAACGCGGAGCTCGGGACGGAGCAGAACTACAACATGATCGACGGCATCCTGAACAACGAGCCCACCCCCGTACCCGAGCCGGGGCAGGAGCCGCTAGACAAGGTGAAGGAGCCGCCCCGCAAGAAGCGCAGCCGCGAGCGTGACGACAGATGACCCGCAAGCGCATCCGTAACGTCCCGATTTACGTTTGGGTGCGGCAGGACGAGCTGGAGGCCATACAGGAACGTATGGCCTCCCTCGGTGTTCAGAACATGAGTGCCTACATCCGAAAAATGGCGCTGAATGGGTATGTGCTCCATGTGGACCTTGCCCCGGTAAAGGAGCTGGTGTCCCTGCTGCGTCGCTGTTCCAACAACATCAACCAGGTGGCGATACAGGCCAACACCTACGGCGGGATTTATCCCGGCGAGATCAAAAGTCTGCGGCGGGACTATGATGCGCTGTGGGAACGCACGGGAGAGGTTTTGAAGCAGCTTGCGGAGATTTCAGGACTGTAAGAATGAAAAGCTACGCTCTTGGAACTGGATAGCACTCGTCAAGATACTTATGTGCAAAGGATATAAGCGTTAAGGCGTCTAATGCTTTTGTTTCATCAGTTTTCCAGTTGATCTTAGGCGTATGAGCAGCCGGATTTCTAAACAAATGAAATATCGCCTCAAGTAATTCCTTTAATCCTGTAAACTCGCTTTTTTCGCTGTCTGTCCGCATTGAATTGAAGAAGATATAGGGGTCGTTTTTAGAGAAAGCTGTTTGAAACAATGTGCCACCGTCTGTCGTGAGGCCAGTAATGGAGCGCACTCGTTCAGCAAGGCCCTTAGAAGCCTCAAATACAGCATCATAATAATCTTTTCTCAGATAGTCAGCAATGCAATACTTTTTAACCTCATGGTGGATTGCGCGCTTATTCAGTTGATCTCTCAGATTGTTGACCCTACGATCAGCTTCATCAAGAGAAGATGCTTTAACTACTTTTTGCAGCTTTCCTGAACGAGTTATTTCAAGACCGGTGAGAATGAGGGCTTTGTTTACTTCCTCAAGCAAATATTCATACTTCTGGCGTGAAGGTTCTGTGGTATATGAGATAGGATTTAACGAAGCCTCAAGAAAAGAGTAGATTTTACTCGAGGAATGTGTGGTGTTAATCTCGTTAGCCAGGCAGTTGTAAAGCCAATCACGCTTATTAAGGCCAATCGTGTAAGTATAGCCGTTACTCTTAGAGCCATCATCCAGTATTGTTATTTTACAATGACCCAAAAGGTGTGTTAATTCGGTTTTTGTCAGGCCCTTATTTGTATCCGCAATAATGTTGCAAATAGCCTTTAATTCTTGTGAACCTAAATCTGGCATGGTCATTCGTCCTTTCATTTCACTATAAGAACAAGGCGGTAATACAACTACCGCCTTGTAACTTCTTCAAACAGCATACTCTCAACAGCATCCTGTACTTTGTTTTTTATAGTTCTGGCGTTTTCGCCGCTTGCTTGAATAGTGGGCGCTACCCGTCTATATATCTCTTCTGTAGTAAACCTATCACCGCACTCTTTGACGTGCGTTTCAATTTCGCTCATTGTGATGTCATATATTGTTTTATCGTCAAAGTTGTTAAAATGAATGAACTTGTCTATCCGATAGAAGATTGGAAGCCCTAAATAGCTCTTCATTTCATCCATATTGCTAAAATTCGATGTCAGTATTATCAATAGCCCGGAAATATCCAATTCATAGGTAGCATCACTAAAAAAGGTATTGTCAAAAAGCGTATAAAAAGCAGAATAGAAGTGCTCCGGGCATTTATCCAATTCATCCAAGAAGACCAAATTTGATTCACGCTCTAATAAATCAAAACCGAGGCTTCTCCGGTTTGGGCGATCTCCAAAAAAGTAGTAGGAGTATGTATCATTCTTGAACATAGAGAGGTGTTTTTCAACGTACTTCCCCTCAAAGAACTTCTCTGCAATCTCTCGTACCAATGCGGACTTGCCTAAACTGCTGCCTCCGTACAGCATAATGACATATGGTTTTTTTCGACTTACCGTTGTCATATACCACATGCTCTTACTTATTTCGGCAATAGCTTCAGTTTGCCCAAAAATCCTGTTATTGATTTCCTCCATATTATCATGGAATTTATCGGGCTCACGCTTTATTTCATATTTTTCCCGCTCATATGAAAGCCCTATCTTCCCACGTTCAGAAAGTCCCTCGAGGTATGCTTGTAATGCAGTTGGTGGATTATGAACATATATAGTTGCATCTTCGACTGTTAATTCTTCAATAAGGGAACCAAGCCGATCATGCGCAGACTCAACAATCCAATGATAGTTATCATTTTTAATTCGCATGAAAGCAGCTTTGTCATCATCAGAAAAAGGGCGACCGCGTTGCTTACATTCATCTGATAGTCTAACTAATTCTAAAAAGTTCTCAATAAGGCAGCCGTCACCCTCGTTGTCCAGTTTACTTTGCAACTGCAAAACGTGATCTTCAAAAAATGCTTTTGATCCAATTATTATTTTATACGTTCTTTTATTTGTTTCCATTGTTTTCTCCTGCTTCTATACATGCGTATAAGACATCGTATAGTACAATTTCCGGAGCAGAGGTTTGAGGAGCTTCTTTTTCCGCAACTTGAAGTGCGTCCACAGTATCACTCGGGGTAGGGGGAAAAGCGTCAGCGAGTGTATGATTTTGATTAACGCCAGTCACCAAACTTTCCATTTTCAGTAACTGCTTCATGAAGTCAAACTTATCTTTTGAGAATCTTCCAACCTCAATACAGAACAGAGTCATTTTCGTTGCGAGAAGATCATTTCGCTTATAGTTACTGACAAACGCAGAGTTGTTAAACCTTACATATCGACCGTCATCAACCTTATATGTGTCATAACCATCATAACTGTCCATGACTGCCTTAAACTCTTTTGTATCTACACCTTCAACTCCGCCTTTGACAATTCGCAAATACCCGCCAGCGACACGGAAGAAGGTTGAAGAGTTTTCAATATCGCTAATAAGCGCATCTTTTATTTCTATAAGAAGAGGTTTCAATTCCTCAAACTGTGAAATCTCAGTTGAGGTTATTGTAGTCTCACTATCTCTTTTTACAATAAAAGATGTGTTCATCTTCCCAGAAAAAAGAAACGCAAGACGATCCCAAAAAGGAACGCTTAACTTTACTTTTGCTTCAGCGCCTACCTCTGCTTTAGCTTCAGCAGATGTTGTAACGCCGGTCTGTGTTACCTTTGACCCACGATTACGTTCTTGCAAAATGTTCCGAATGGTCTCCTTGTCGAAATATATTATTTTATTTATCTGCTTGTCCATAATTTGTTTCTCCAGCAAATAGAGTGGCAGCGTGCTCATAGACACGTTTTGTATTATTATAGCAAAAAACGGCAAATTGACAAGACACTTCGGGCCAAGTTGGCCCGAAGTGCGGGACAGGAGCGGCAAAGTCTCGACATCATTGTTGCCCCGTTAGAGGCATGGTACAATATAGGTGTAGGATAAACATAGACGCTTTAGAAAGGGGCTGCACGATATGAGACTGATCCTGAAAATCCTTGTTCTCCCGATCATCCTGGTGCTGACGCTGCTGACAGCGGTGCTGGGCTTCCTTGTGGCGTTGGCAGGCTGGCCGCTTTCTATCATCGCCTCGATCCTCGGCATCCTCAGCTTCATCACGCTGGTAACAGGCGGCGGTACGGCAGCGGGCATAGGCGGCATGGTGATCGCTTTCCTGATTTCGCCCTTTGGCCTTCCTGCGGTGGCCGGTTGGATCATCGAAAAGCTGGCCGATCTCAACTACTCGCTGAAATGCTTTTTGACCGATTAAATGACTTCGGGCCAAGTTGGCCCGAAGTCCCATCACAAGCGGCGGCTGTAAAAGGCCGCCGTCATTTTTGTTAAGGGGGATGCCTATGGCGACGACCTATCTAAAGGCCCATCACATCAGCAGAGGCGAGACCATAGCGCAATCCATGAGAGATCGTTTTGACTACGGGCAAAACCCGGATAAGACGGAACAGGGCGAGCTTATCATGGCTTATGAGTGCGACCCCCGGACCGCCGACGCGGAGTTTCTTTTGACGAAGGCCAGGTACAAGGTGATTACAGGCCGGGAGCAGAAGCGGGACGCGGATGTGCTGTGCTATCAGATCCGTCAATCCTTCCCGCCGGGGGAAATAGATCATCGAGAGGCGCTAAAAATCTCCTATGAGCTGGCTATGCGCTGGACCAAGGGCAAACACGCCTTTTTCGTCGTTTCCCATACCGACAGGCCCCATCCCCATTGTCATATCTATTTCAATTCGACCTCTCTGGACTGCACCCGAAAATACCGGGATTTCCTCGGCTCGGCCCGCGCCCTGCGCAAGCTCTCTGACAGAGTATGTATTGAGCACGGCCTTTCCGTCATTCAGAATCCGAAGCTGAAAAGCCAAGGCCGCTATCGGCATTACGGCCAATGGCTGGGCGCTGATAAGCCGCTGACCCATCAGGAAAAACTAAAGCAGCAGATTGATCTTGTGCTGGCAGAGGGGCCCGCCGACTTCCCCGATTTCCTTCGGCGTATGGAGGCGACGGGATACGAGGTCAAGGAGCAGCGCGCGGCTATCAGCTTCCGGGCTTCCGGGCAGGAGCGATTTACACGGCTGCGGGCTGAAACGCTCGGCGCGGGCTACGGCCCGGAGGAAATTCGCGCCGCTCTCAGCGGCAAAGGCCGGACGACGCCTCGGCGTAAGATCAGCCTGGCTATCGACATTCAGGCCCGCATGCAGACAGGCAAAGGCCCCGGCTATGAGCGGTGGGCCAAGGCGTTCAATGTCAAGCAGATGGCGGCGGCGCTGGCCTATATCCAGGAGCACGGCCTGACGGATTACGCGGAGCTTGCCGACAGGGCGGCCAAGGCCACGGACAGCTTTCACACGCTTCAATGGTAGGTTAAGAACATCGACGCCGACTTGCAGCGCAACGGTGAGCTCATGGGCGCGGTGGTGAATTATGCCAAGACCCGGAGCGTGTTCGAGGGCTACAAGGCGTCTCGGTACAGCAAGAAATATCTTGCGGAGCATGAGGCCGACATCCAAACACACCGGGAGGCGCGGGCCGCTTTTTCGCGGCTGCTGGCCGGAGGAAAGCTGCCAAGCATGGACGCTCTCAAAGCGGAGCGTAAAAAGCTGACGACAGAGCGCCGGGATACCCTGCAACAGTACAAGGAGGCCAAGGCGGACATGCGGGAGATCGTGACGATCAAGGCCAATATAGACCGTCTGCTGGCCGTCACCGGCGACAGCCGGAATAAGGAAATGGAGCGATAGCGACATGACGCAACCGAAAGACGCGAAGCGGCTGACTTCGGGCCAAGTTGGCCCGAAGTGCCGGGTTTGGGGAGGCTCCCCAACAAGCATTTTTTCCGGCCCTCCGGGGCCGGAAAAAAGCAAGTGTCAATACACTTGCCCTGCTTGCCGTTTAGCGAAAAGCCCAAACTGCGCGAAAAACGGAGGCCGCGCTTTTCTCACACGTCCTCCGCTTCCTTGGTTTCTTTGACTGTCCGTATCAGATTTTCAACAAGATGCAGGTCCTTTGCGTCCATGGAACTCAGCATGACGTTGATTCGCTTTTTGCAGGCGTCATCTGCTCCCATATCCGGGTAGAAAAACTCGTCAACCGATATATCGAACATCGTCACCAACTGATAGAAAACATTGAGGCTCGGATGCTGGCCGTCATTCTCATGGTACATGACGGTGCGCGGGTCGCGGTCAATGATTTTGGCCAGTTGTTCCTGGGTCAATCCCTGCTTTTCCCGTGCCCGTTTGATAGCTATCCCAATGTCGTGAAAATCAAATTTGCGGTCATCGCGTTCATGCTTCATGTCATCACCACCTTATGTAATTTTACATTTCAGGTGGCTTGATTTGAACGGTATTTTATTTCATGTTAGAGACTGTTTAATTTCATCCCGTTGGGGTGTTGACAAAATCGTGTCTTTTGTATATAATGTGTATGTGTTAGATACACAGTTATGGGAGGCGACAGAATATGAACATAGTCGTATCCAATTCATCGGACGTTCCACTGTATATGCAGATCAAGGAGCAGATCAAGGATGCCATCTTAAAGGGAGAATTAGAGGACGGAGAAATTTTGCCGTCTATTCGGAACTTTGCAAACGATATTCAGGTTAGCGTCCTGACGATCCGCCGCGTCTATGAGGAATTGGAAAAAGAGGGCTTTGCCGTCAGTCAGGCGGGCAGAGGTACTTTCGTTTCCATGGGCAATTTGGAATTGCTCCGAGATTCCAAACGCCGCATTATTGAACAGGATTTGCAAAAGGCTGTTCATAACGCAAAACTGTTTGACATTGCAAAAGATGATCTATATGCAATGTTGGATATTCTCTACGAGGAGGATTAACTATGGATAACATCCTTGAAGTGACCGGTCTTGTAAAACGGTATCCGTCGTTTTCTCTTGATAACATTTCCTTTTCTTTGCCGGAGGGCTGTGTCACTGGCTTTATCGGAGCCAATGGCGCTGGGAAAACTACGACGATACGCTCTATTCTGGGTCTTGCACGCAAAAACGCAGGCGTAGTAAAAGTTTTCGGCCTTGACGCAGATGCCCATGAACAGGAGATCAAAGACAGGATCGGTATTGTTATGGACAGCAGCTACTTCTATAATGATTTGTCCATGAAGGACATGAAAAGCATTATTGCGCCCGCCTATTCCAAATGGAGCGACGCCGACTATCGGTTATATATGGAGAAGTTTGAGCTTGATCCAAAGCAAAAAATCTCAACGCTTTCCAGAGGTATGAGAATGAAATTTGCCCTTGTTCTGGCACTCTCCCATCAGGCCGAGTTGCTTATCATGGACGAGCCGACAAGTGGGCTTGATCCGCTTGTGAGAAGTCAGTTTCTGGAGATTGTCATGGATTACATGAAAAACGGCGGCAAGGGGGTTTTCTTCTCGACACATATTACTTCTGATCTGGATAAAATCGCGGACATGCTCATTCTCATAGATGGAGGGAAAATAATCTTGCAGCAAAGCAAGGATGATCTCCTTGACACTTTCCGCATTGTAAAAGGAAATGCTGCCCTGCTTAATGAGCAAAGCAGGCAGCTCATAAGAGACCTTAAAGTTTCATCCTTTGGCTTCACAGGAATTACAGATCAAGTGGCGGAAATGAAGAAAGAGTTTCCGGGTGTTCTGCTCGAAAAAGCAACCATCGAGGATATTATGCTGGCATACATTGGAGGTGACAACGATGCTCGCTAATCTTGTAAAAAAGGACTTTCTGCTGGTAAAGAAGTCTATTATGGCTTTTTTAGGAATCAGTATTCTTGTGCCTTTGATTATAATAATTCTAATGAGAAACATGACGCAAATACAAGGAATGGGTATGCTCGTTTTTCTCTACATGGTAATTTTGATGGAACTGTCATTCATGCAGGCAGTTGCGACGGAAGAAGAGAAAAGCCCGAAAGCAACTGCACTGCTTTGCGCAGCACCATATCCCCGAAAAAGTTACGTTATTGCCAAATACATCTGTTACCTGATTTTCTATGGGGTATGCGTCGCTGTTTATTCGATTATAGCCGCTGTTTATCCGGGGCTTGGTTTTCTGAATATCATGGAAGCATTGACGGTCTTTTTGGTGGGAGCCATCCTCTACGGGATATATACTCCTGTTGCGATAAAATACGGAATAACAAAGGCTCGTCTTGTGTTTACCGTTGCTATACTGATTGTATCGCTTGGGCCGACTCTCATCTTTCAGGTGTTCTATCCCGACATGAAGTTGATTCTGTCGTTCATACAAAATACATCAAACGTGACTGTACCTATCATTCTTGGCATTGTTGGCATAGGTATTTTCCTAATATCTATGACAGCATCCATTCGCATATTTGTTAACAAAGAGCTGTGAGATCCCGTCGATACCATGAACAGGGGGTGAAAAAATGGGAAGTGTCGTTCTACTGTTTCTGTTTGCGGCATTTGCGCTTTTCTTGCTGGGATGTAAAGAGGGCATTATACTTCTGAAAAAACGAGATCGGTTATGCAGGGCCACGGGAAATATTGTCGATATATCCACGCTCGCCGCTGAAACAATGAAAGTTTATAATTCCAAGTGGGCATTGGTCATGTATAACGTGGACGGGCAAATGATAATTTCTCAAAACCGGATTGTGGTGCCGATGTCAAGCAATATCGGTGATCCGGTGAAGATTCAGTATGATCGGGATAACCCAAGCGTTTTGATCGTGCAAAGCCCAAAGCGATTTGTTGTTTTCATGCTCTGCGCTGCCGCAGCCTTGATAATCGCTTTGTTCCTGAAAACATGATAAAAACTATGGGTACGATATGGATAAAATGCCCTATCTGCGGTGGCAAAACAAGAGTGAAAATCAAAGAGGATACTGAATTAAGGAATTTTCCTCTGTACTGCCCCAAGTGCCGAAATGAAACGCTGATTGATCTAATACAAGGCAATATCACTATCATCAAAGAGCCAGACGCTTAGACGCAGAGCCGATGATCGACAGTCAATGACTGCCATCATCGGCTCGTTTTCGTTAAGGAGAGTTTTTGTTTATGAGAATGATTGCACGAAAAAAGGAAAAGCCGCATGACGGCGGGTAGACCGGGCACGTAGCATGGCTATAACCTTTTTGACGGCGGCTTTTCCGGAAAAGCCGCCGTTTATGCTTGCACTACAATTTGATAGCTGACAAATAAGCGGCGGCAACAGGAGGATTGCCGCTATGTCAAACATTCTAACCCGGAGCATCTATCGCTACACATTTTTTCGCCAGCGAAAAAAAGTGAAAACCATCCACCGGGTTATTGTGGGCACGGGCACGAAATAGAATATGGTGTTTTAAGAAACTATGTTTCTGCTGCCTGCACGGCTTCATGTCGTGCGGGCATTTTTCATGCCCTGGACTTCGGGCCAACTTGGCCCGAAGTATATCAGCGGGGCCCGCCCCGCTGCCGATCCCCGCCGCGCCTCCGTTCAGATCCCTTACCCCTCAAAAAATCTGAACGGAGGAAAAACAAATGAAAACCATCAATTTACGGGACTATTATCCCTTTTACCATAACGACCTGTTCATCGAAGTCTCCGACGAAGTAGCGGCTGCGCTCCAGGAGGCTGAGAGGCAGGAGCGGAACTACCTTCGCCGCGTTGTCTACAACAAGGCGTTCTACTCGCTGGACGCTGGGGACGGTATCGAGCAGACGGCGCTGTTCCAGGCTATGTCTCCCTGCGAAATCTACGAGCGAAAAATGACCATGGAGCAGTTATACGCCGCGCTGGACGCTTTGCCGGACAAGCAGGGCCGCAGGCTCTATGCTCATTATATCCTCGGGGTTCCGCAGACGGAGATCGCCCGGGCCGAGGGCGTCGGGCTCACCGCCGTCAACAACTCCATCGAGCGCGGATTGAGGAACATGGAAAAAATGCTGAAAAACATTCTCTGACCCCGTGGAGATTTGCCCTCTCAATCGTACAGGTTAATGAGAGGAGTTATTCTTCCACATGAACCTTGACAAGTGAATATCGACGGCACGGATACCTTCACAGCGGGGGGAGCCGGCGCGGGTGCGCGATAACTACCGGAAGGTACGAGCGGCAAACACCGACAGCGGCGAGGCGGGACAGGCAGGCCTGCCGGGCGACGATCCAGCGCGTGGGATTATGATACTTGCGGTTTGAACGCTTCACAGCATTGACCGCCGCGCCATCAGCATGGGGCGAGGTTGAGATACCTATGAGGGCGGTTGCCGCCGCCCGTCCGGGCCGTCAGAACAACATAGAAGCAAAGGGATCACCGCGCCGGGGTCCATCTGTCTTAGGACAGCCCGAACCTCCCCGGCGCGGTATCCCGATCTCGGACCACTTCGGGCCAGGTTGGCCCGAAGTGCCGGAGAAAGACCAAAAGGCAGCGCATGGAGGACACACGCTGCCCTTTGCTGTTTCTCCGAGAACTGAGAAAGGAGCGTCAGATATGGAAAACAAGAAGGTCGTACAGCTTCCCGTCGAGTATCAGGTCGGGAATACAAAATACTCTGTAAAGCCCATCTATGGAGAAGCACCGAACAAGGAGACTGTTGAGGATAAGATACGGCGGCTGATCCTTTCAGAGAGCAGGAACAAGCCGGATAAGCAATAATCCGCAAACCCGCGACATCCTTAACACGGGCCGTCAAGCATGGTACAATATACTTGTAAAAGCATTTGTTTGACGGCGTGAAAGGAGGAACAATGAATAGCCAGTCAAACATCATTACTGCTCTTTACTGCCGCCTGTCCCGTGACGATGATGTTCAGGGAGACAGTAACTCCATAGCCAACCAAAAGCGGCTGCTTTCACGATATGCCAAGGATTATGGGCTGCCCAACACCAAATACTTTGTGGACGAGGCTGTAATAATAGGACTAAAAACATTAAGGCTCAAAAAGTGTCAGAAACACGCTGCTTTTTGAGCTTTTTCACGCAAAAACCGCAAGTAAAACAAAGCGCGTCTGTTTACCCGAAGTGGCGCTTGGGTCGGCAGACGCGCTTTTTTCATGCCCTGACGCAGTAAAATGGCATGGACAATCGGTATTACATAGCACACCCACTTGCTCCATGATGGAGCCGGAGGGTGTGCTTTTTTGTTGCCCGGTATGGGCGGGAATGGAGGCGAAAGCAATGAACGGACATACAGAGGACAAACCAAAAGACTGCCGGTACTGCTATTTCTGGAAGCAGACCGAGGGCTGCACCTATCGCGGCAAAACCGGTTGCTATTATATTTCGGCGCAGAAGCCGCCTGCCACCGTCAGCGAGTGCGACGGCTGTCCGTATGGGCGGGCGTCTCCCTGCATCGGCTGGTGTACAAAAGAGCTGATGCGCTCTATGGGCCTTTGGAAAGGGCGTGAAGATACATGACGCTGGACTATTACTACGGGGATCAGGCGGAACAGTTCTCCTTCTACCGCATCCCCAAGTTGTTGTTCACAGATAAGCGTTTCAAAGACCTTTCGGCAGAGGCAAAAATCCTTTACGGTCTGCTCCTTGACCGCATGAGCTTGTCTGCCAAGAACGGTTGGCTGGATCAGGAGGGGCGCGTGTATATCGTCTATACCGTCGAGGATATCATGGACGCACTTTCCTGCGCTTCGCAGAAGGCCATGAAGCTGCTGAACGAATTGGATGAGAAACGCGGGCTTATCGAGCGCAAACGGCAGGGTCTCGGCAAGCCCAATCTCATTTACGTCAAGAATTTTGTTTCCGCACCGGAATCAAAATTCAAGAATGGTGAAAATCAAAATTCTGGACTTTTGAAAATCGAAACTCAAGAATTTCCAAAATCAAAAGGTAGTAATACTGAGAAGAACAATACTGATTTTAACGATACTGAGTCTCTTCCCTTCCCTTCGTTCAGGGGCGGTCAAAAGCGGGAATCGAAAGGAAACGATGCGGAGCGAAGGGCACAGTACAGAGAGCTTATCATAGAGAATATCAGCTATGACGTTCTGCTGGTGGACTTGCCGTATGACAAGGAGATCGTCGAGGAAATTCTGGAGCTTATCGTGGATACGGTTTGTACCACAAAAGAGACCGTGCGCATCTCCGGGGATGATAAACCAGCGGAGGTGGTCAGGAGCCGGTTCCTAAAGCTGGACAGCGAGCATATCCGCTTCGTCGTGAGCTGCATGAAGGAGAACACCACAAAAATCAAAAACATCCGTCAATATCTGCTGGCGACGCTGTATAACGCTTCGCTCACCATGACCAGCTACTATACAGCGCTGGTTCAGCACGATATGGCAGAGGGACGCATTTAGATGCCGCTGGCTGTATGGCCTGCGGCTTTTTTGCATGTTATGGAGGTGAACGCCATGCCAAAGAAGACAGAACCAAAGGACACGCAGAGTACCCCGCCGGAGCAGGTGCAGCAAATACGCATTTCGGATATTCACCCCTTCAAGAATCACCCGTTCAAGGTGGTGGACGATGCACTCATGCAGGAGACCGTAGACAGCATTATGCAGTTCGGTGTGCTCAATCCCACCATCATCCGGCCAGACCCCGGAGGCGGCTATGAAATGGTCGCCGGACACCGGCGCTTGCACGCAAGCGGACTTGCCGGGAAGGATACGATCCCGGCCATTGTCCGCAATCTGACTGACGACGAGGCGGTGATCTTGTTGGTGGATACCAATTTGCAGCGCGAGAACATTTCTCCCATGGAACGCGCACAGGCGTACAAGATGAAAATGGAGGCGCTGAAGCACCAGGGGCAGCGGACAGATTTAACTTCCACCCAAGTTGGGCGGAAGTTGGAAACAGCCGAAATTATTGCCCAGCAGACCGGTGAGAGCAAAAATCAGGTGCGCCGCTTTGTGCGGCTGACAGAGCTTGTGCCGGAGCTGCAAACGATGGTGGACAAAAACGAACTTGCATTTAATCCCGCTGTTGAGATTTCTTATCTCAGCAAGGACGAGCAGAAGGGCGTTTTGGATGCGATGGCGTATTCCCAGAACACTCCATCCCTTTCGCAGGCACAGCGGCTGAAAAAACTCAGCCGCGAGGGAAAATGCACGCAGGACGCCATGTACAAGGTCATGTCCGAGGAAAAGAAGGATGAGTTGGATCGCGTCACATTGAAAAGCGATACGCTCCGCAAATACTTCCCCAAGAATTACACGCCGCAGCAAATGGAGCAGGTCATTATCAAGCTGCTGGATCAGTGGCAGAAAAAACGGCAGCGTCAGAACGAGCGATGAAAGACATTCAGAAAAAAGTCGGACATCCTGTGCGGAGGAAGGAGTGAAGACAATGCGCAGCTTTATGAGTCCGGGGAAACGCATCCGCCGCTTTCGCCTGAAACGAGGGATGACGCAAAGAGCATTGGGGACGGCTGTGGGCTTTCCGGCAAAAACCGCCGACATCCGCATTGCGCAGTATGAATCCAGCACAAGAACGCCTAAACACAGTCTGCTCTGTGCATTAGCCCAGGCGTTGGACATTCCGGTAGCGGTACTGGAAGTCCCGTATATCAAGAGCCGTGATGAATTTGAGCAGTTGCTGCAAGCGCTGGAGGACGAATACGGACTGACGGTAACGATCACGGAAACCCGCGACTGATTCAAATATCAGAATAAGCAAACGGCAGCGCCAGAATGAGCGCTGAGAAAGGAATGTATCATGGAAAAATTCACGGTAAACATCACAGGAGACGTCAACATCATCCTCCCGCACGGGAAAATCCCTCGCAGAGTCAGGCTTAAAAGAGACGGCTATGCGCCGGTCTCTGGCTTCCAGCTCACCCCGAACGATGAGGAATACGATGAAAGCAATGTTTCGGTTCTGCTGGCTGTGCCCGGTCAGAAAGCCAAATCTATGTGCCTGCTGAACGCGCTCATCGAGACCGGATTCCGCTGCACGCATGTACGGCAGGTGCCGACCTTCGACCTGTACATGGCCTATGAGAAAAAAGCAATCGTGACCGTCAGCGGTGAAACCTACCTGACCGGCCCCGCCATCGTGTTCTACTGTTTTGATGATGAATTGTGGGATATCTCTTCGGGGGATGCCGGTCTGGTGCGGCGGCTTTTTGAAGAACGCACCGTGCAGCTCCGTCACGGAGATGAAATGATCCCGGCCATCGCGCTGTAAACCGTGCGCCGGTGCCATACTGCAATCATCAAGGAAGGAGGCGTTCATAATTGCAGGAAGAGGTTGAAAACAGGACAGTGACCCTCGTCATCAGCGCAACGAAGCTCACTGGGCGTGTGCTCAAAGCGGCGGTTGCGAAGTTCCTGGCACATCAAAAAGCAAAAATCGCTGAGAAGAAACGAGCTGGCCCCGTAAAGCCCACCGGCAAGCAGACGGTCAAGCAGCTTGTCGGTCAGAATCAGGGCGTTGCCAACATCGAGATCAGCGATAAAAACATCAAGGATTTTGACCGTGTGGCAAGGAAATACGGCGTGGACTATGCCGTAAAAAAGGACAAGACCCTCTCGCCGCCCAAGTACATGGTGTTCTTCAAGGCGCGGGACGCGGATGCCCTCACAGCGGCCTTTGAGGAATATACCCGCAATACGGCAAGGAAGCGGCAGAAGCCCTCCCTCATCCAGCATCTGCATGATATTCAGGCTGCAAAGGACATCATCAAGCCTGCGGTCAAACACAAGGATAAGGGGCTGGAGCTATGAAAAAGCCTGTAAACATCAAGAAAATCGTTATCCCCAATCTCCCGTATCTTCTGTTCGCCCTGCTGGGAACCAAATGCGGGCAGGCGGCGAGGTTGGCACCGGGAATGGATTTCTCGCAAAAGGCACTGCATATTCTGGATGGCTTCCGGCTGGCCTTTGAGAGCCTGCTTCCGAGCTTCCACCCCGCCGATCTGCTGGTCGGCCTCCTGATCGCCGCCGCGCTCCGGCTGGCGGTCTACGTCAAAGGCAAGAATGCCAAGAAGTTTCGCAAGAATATGGAGTACGGCAGCGCCCGCTGGGGCACGCATGAGGACATCGCGCCGTATATCGACCCGGTATTCGAGAATAACATCATCCTCACACAGACCGAGAGCCTGACCATGAACAATCGCCCCAAAGATCCGCGGACGGCAAGGAATAAAAACGTGCTGGTCATCGGCGGCTCCGGCAGCGGCAAAACACGCTTTTTCATCAAGCCCAATCTCATGCAATGCCAGTCGAAGGACTATCCGGTTTCATTCGTTGTAACCGACCCAAAAGGTAGCATCGTGGTCGAGTGTGGCAGACTGCTGGAGAAGAACAATTACCGCATCAAGATATTCAATACCATCAACTTTTCCAAGAGTATGCATTATAACCCCTTCGCCTACATCCACTCGGAAAAGGACATTTTGAAGCTGGTCAACACCCTGATATGTAATACCAAAGGGGACGGCAAATCCGGTGACGACTTCTGGGTAAAGGCAGAGACCCTTTTGTATTGTGCCCTGATCGGCTACATCCATTACGAAGCCCCCGAAGAAGAGCAGAACTTCGCCACGCTTATCGAGCTGGTCAATGCGATGGAAGTGCGCGAGGATGACGAGACCTTTGAAAATCCCGTGGATATCGCGTTCAAGGAGCTGGAAAAGGACAAGCCCAACCACTTCGCGGTGCGGCAATATAAAAAGTACAAATTAGCCGCCGGCAAGACAGCTAAGAGTATCAATATTAGCTGCGGCGCACGCCTTGCCCCCTTTGATATCGCGGAGCTGCGAGAGATCACCATGTATGATGAGCTGGAGCTGGACACGCTGGGCGACAAGATATACGACAACCCGGAAGCCAAGGATGGAAGCTTCAAAAAGACGGCGCTGTTTCTCATCATGAGCGATACCGACAGCACCTTCAATTTTCTCATTTCTATGATTTACAGCCAGTTATTTAACTTGCTGTGTGAAAAGGCGGATGACCAGTATAAAGGCCGCCTGCCGGTGCATGTGCGCTGCCTGATCGACGAGGCAGCAAACATCGGGCAGATTCCGAATTTGGAAAAGCTCATGGCAACCATTCGCAGCCGCGAGATCTCCGCCTGCCTTGTCTTGCAGGCACAAAGCCAGCTCAAGGCGCTGTATAAGGACAACGCCGATACGATCATCGGGAATTGTGACACTTCGATTTTCCTCGGCGGTAAGGAGCCGACCACGTTGAAAGAGCTGAATCAGGCGCTGGGGAAAGAGACCATCGACACCTTCAATACCGGTGAAAGCCGAGGGCGCGAGGTCTCTCACAGTCTCAACTACCAGAAGCTCGGAAAAGACCTTGCTACCGTGGATGAGCTTGCCGTACTGGACGGCTCCAAGTGCATCTTGCAGCTTCGCGGCGTGCGGCCGTTTCTGTCCAATAAGTTTGATATCACGCAGCACAAGAATTACAGATACCTGTCGGACACAAACCCCAAAAATGAATTTGACATTGAAAAGTTCCTTTCTCACCGGCTCAAGCCGAAACAGGACGAGGCTTACAATGTCTTTGAAGTAGATATGTCCGAAGCGGATGAAGCAGCGGGCGAATCACCCGCTTTTTCATAAAGATTTATCAAGGCAAGGAGGCTTGATACACCATGACAGACAGAAGACACCGGCTCATACTGCAAGGCCGGGACGAACAAAACAATCAAACATTGAAAGGAGACGCCGGAATCGGGAGCCGCACAGCGGTTTTCGTTCCGGCGCTTGCATTGTGAGAACCCATTTCTAACCCAACATCCCGCATATTCCGGCATACACATTTATGGATTTCTTTAACTCTGCTGTCGATGTTCTCCAAACTTTGGTTATTGCCCTTGGCGCAGGTCTCGGAATCTGGGGCGTCATTAACCTGCTGGAGGGCTACGGAAATGATAATCCGGGGGCTAAAAGCCAGGGCATGAAACAGCTCATGGCTGGCGGCGGTGTTGCCTTGGTTGGCCTTCTGCTGGTGCCGCTGCTCACCGGGCTTTTCGGCTAAACACCGGCAGTCCTGCATGGGCGGCTGATGCCGCCCTCGCTCCCATTTAGGAGCAAGGGAGCAGCCCATATAGACGGGCTGCTCCTTTGCTCTGCATGTTCAACTTTTACTTTTTCAGGAGGATATACAGATGCCCAGAAGATACAGTTATCCCGAAAACCTGCTTTCTGCCCTGCATCTCAATGAAGAAACGCAGCGCATGATCTCCTATGACGCGCTGACGGATGACCAGCGCAAGGGGGTGGAATACGCCCTGTCTGCGCTCTCGGAACGTGAACAGATCGTGCTCCGAGAGCATTTCTGCGAGGGCATCGGCTATAAGGCGATTGGCCTGCACTATAACCTCTCGGAGAGCCGGACGCGGAATATCATCCGGGACGCGCTATGCTGGCTGCACAAAAATCCCGCATGGCTGTACTACATCACAGACGGCTTTGAAGCACGAACCGCATATCTGCGGCAGCAGCTCCAGATGGAGGAACAAATCTATTGTGAACGCTGCGGCATTACCTCTCCGACGCATTTGTATTATCAGGGACTGGAAGCCCTGCATTTGCCCGCCAAGTGCTACAACCCACTTAGCCGGAACGATGTGAAGACCGTCCGCGAGGTACTCATCTTTCTGTGCTCATCCGCACAAATCCGAAACTTCGGCGCACTCTCTGCCACGACTGTCCGGGAGTATCTCGCGCGTGAGAAGCTGCTCCCCGCAGGTGGGGCGCTGCCTTGCTGCAATGCAAAGACTCCGCGCCTTGATCTGGAAGTTGAGGTTTTCCGGACGCTCAACACACATAGCTGATTACAGGCGGCATTGACCGCCTGATACATAGCCGGAACCCCGGCTATTCTGCGTTCTGCTTTATTTTCAGGTGCACATGAGAATGAAAACGAGCGCAGTAATCTTATACGGCTCTCGCCGGTATGCGGAGAGCCAACGGAAGGAGGGAAAAACGATTGGACTTAATATGGCAAAAATTCACCGATTGGCTCAAAGAAATTCTGATCGGCGGCATCACGGATGCGCTGTCTGGCCTCTTTGATACCGTGAACACAAGAGTCGGAGAGATCGCCGGTCAGGTCGGCGCAACGCCGCAGGGCTGGAACGGCGGCATTTACAACATGATCCGCAGCCTTTCAGACAACGTGATCCTGCCCATCGCCGGTGTGATCCTCGCCATCGTAATGACTATGGAGCTGATCCAGATCATTACGGACAAAAACAACATGCACGGAGAAGTCGATACCTGGTTCATCTTCAAATGGGTGTTCAAAACGGCCTGTGCGGTACTCATTGTCAGCAACACATGGAATATCGTCATGGGTGTGTTCGATGTGGCGCAGAGCGTGGTCAACAACGCTTCCGGCGTTGTGGTCGGCAATGTCAGCCTTGATCTGGCAAACAGTCTTGCGGATTTGGAAGCACGACTCAATGAAATGGAGGTCTGGTCTCTGCTCGGCCTGTGGCTGCAAGCCACCATCGTGAAGCTCACCATGAACGCGCTGAACATCTGCATCTTCATCATCGTGTACGGGCGCATGATAGAAATCTATCTTGTGACCTCCATCGCCCCGATCCCCATGGCGACGGCAATGAACCGGGAATGGGGGCAGATGGGACAGAACTATCTCAGGAGCCTGTTCGCCCTCGGCTTTCAGGGCTTCCTTATTATCATCTGTGTTGCCATCTACGCCGTTCTGGTACAGAACATGATCGTGGATACGAATATTTCCACGGCCATCTGGAGCTGTATGGGCTATACAGTGCTTTTGTGCTTCACACTTTTTAAGACCGGTTCTCTTGCCAAGAGCCTGTTCAACAGCCACTGACGGAGGTGATTGCAAGTGGCCTATGTACCCGTCCCAAAGGACTTGAACGCCGTAAAGACCAAAGTCCTCTTCAACTTGACCAAGCGGCAGCTCGTTTGCTTCGGCAGCGGCGCAGCGGTGGGCGTGCCGCTGTTCTTCCTGCTCCGGCAGAGCCTTTCCAACAGCGCAGCGGCGATCTGCATGATCGTGGTCATGCTGCCGTTCTTTCTTTTCGCCTTGTACGAGAAAAACGGCCTGCCGCTGGAGAAGATCATCAAAAATATTGTTCAGGTCTGCTTCATCCGCCCAAAGGTGCGGCCTTATGAGACAGACAATTTTTATGCCGTATTGCAGCGGCAGGATATTCTGGATAAGGAGGTTTACCGCATTGTCTCAGGAAAAAACAAAGTTAAGCCGCGCCGACAGAAAGCAGATTGAAGCTGCCATTGCCAGAGCGAAAAACACAGACAAACGGCATAAGTCGGCGCAGGATTCCATTCCGTTTCAGCGGATGTTCCCGGACGGTATCTGCCGGGTGACAGATAACTATTACAGCAAAACGGTGCAGTTTCAAGATATCAATTACCAGCTCAACCAGAACGAGGACAAGACGGCCATCTTTGACGCATGGTGCGACTTCCTCAATTACTTTGACAGCTCCATCCATTTCCAGCTTTCCTTCGTAAACCTTGCCGCCAATAAGGACAGCTACGCGCAGACCATCGCTATCCCGCCGAGAGAGGATGCGTTCAACCAGTTACGCGCGGAGTACACAAAGATGCTGCAAACGCAGCTTGCACGCGGCAATAATGGGCTGGTCAAAACCAAGTTCATTACCTTCGGCGTAGAGGCGGACAATCTGAAAACCGCGAAACCCCGGCTGGAGCGCATTGAGATCGACATCCTCAATAACTTCAAGCGGCTTGGTGTGCAGGCGGAACCGCTGAACGGCCACGACCGGCTCAAATTGATGCACGATGTTCTTCACATGGATGAACAGGAGCCGTTCCGCTTCTCGTGGGATTGGCTTGCGCCCTCCGGCCTCTCCGTCAAGGACTTCATCGCGCCCAGCTCTTTCGAGTTCAGAACTGGCAGCAGCTTTGCCGTTGGAAAGAAATACGGCCGCGCATCGTTCTTGCAGATACTCGCTCCAGAACTGAATGACCGCATGTTGGCAGACTTTCTCGATATGGAAAGCTCCGTGATCGTGTCCATGCACATTCAGTCCGTGGATCAGGTCAAGGCCATCAAGACCATCAAACGCAAAATTACCGACCTTGATAAAATGAAGATTGAAGAACAGAAAAAAGCTATCCGCGCCGGGTATGATATGGATATCATACCGTCCGACCTTGCCACCTACGGCAATGAGGCGAAAAAGCTCTTGCAGGAGCTTCAGAGCCGGAACGAGCGTATGTTTCTTCTGACCTTCATCATTCTGAACACCGCAGGTTCCATGCAGCAGCTCAAAAACAATGTGTTTCAGGCCAATTCCATTGCGCAGAAATACAACTGCCAGTTGACGACATTGGACTTCCGGCAGGAAGAAGGGCTGATGAGCAGCCTCCCGCTGGGGCTGAATGAGATCACCATCCAGCGCGGGCTTACAACCTCCAGTGTTGCCATTTTTGTTCCGTTTACCACCCAGGAATTGTTTCAGACTGGCAAAGAGGCGCTGTACTGCGGCATCAATGCCCTGAGCAATAACCTCATCATGGTAGACAGGAAACTCCTGAAGAATCCAAACGGTCTGATTTTGGGCACGCCCGGTTCCGGCAAGAGCTTTTCTGCCAAGCGCGAGATCGCAAACGTCTTTTTGGTGACGGACGACGATATCATCATCTGCGACCCGGAAGCGGAATATGGCCCGCTGGTGGAGCACCTGCACGGGCAGGTCATTAAAATCTCGCCCACCTCCACGGACTATATCAACCCCATGGACTTGAACCTCAACTATTCGGACGATGAAAATCCACTGTCGCTGAAATCCGATTTCATTCTCAGCTTGTGTGAGCTAATTGTGGGCGGCAAGGACGGCCTTATGCCGGTAGAAAAGACAATCATCGACCGCTGTGTGCGGCTGGTCTATCGGAACTATCTCAATGACCCGCGCCCGGAGAATATGCCCATCCTCGGCGATCTCTATGAGGAGCTGCGGAAGCAGGATGAGAAGGAAGCGCAGTACATCGCAACGGCGCTGGAAATCTACGTCACCGGCTCACTCAATGTTTTCAATCACCAGACCAACGTGGATGTTCACAGCCGCGTCGTGGCGTATGACATCAAGGAATTGGGCAAGCAGCTCAAGAAAATCGGCATGTTGATCGTCCAGGATCAGGTATGGAACAGGGTGACGGTCAACCGCGAGGCGCACAAATCCACACGCTACTACATCGATGAGATGCACCTTTTGCTCAAAGAAGAGCAGACGGCAAGCTATACCATCGAAATTTGGAAGAGATTCAGGAAATGGGGCGGGATGCCGACCGGTATCACCCAAAACGTCAAAGACCTGCTTTCCTCCCGTGAGGTGGAGAACATCTTTGAAAATTCGGACTACATTTATATGTTGAACCAGGCCAGCGGAGACCGGCAGATTCTTACAAAGCAGCTCAATATCTCCCCGCACCAGCTCTCGTATGTCACCCATTCCGGTGAAGGCGAGGGTCTTTTGTTTTACGGGAATATCATCCTGCCCTTTGTAGACCGCTTCCCCAAGGGCACGGAGCTGTATCGGGTGCTCACGACAAAGCCGCAGGAAGTATCTTCCTGACCGCAGCAAGGAGGACAGATGAAACATGGATAATAAACTGATGACCTTTGAAAACGCGGCCTTTGGCAAAATCCGAACGCTGACCATCGACGGTGAACCGTGGTTTGTGGCAGTCGATGTGTGCCGGGCGTTGGAGATTGGGAATCCCACCGATGCTATGCATCGTCTGGATGCAGACGAGCGCACCCTCGTTTCAATCGAGGGTGCCAGCAACGGGCTTCCGGTAAACGCTGTGAACGAACCCGGCCTCTATACCTTGATTCTCGGTTCCCGCAAGCCTGAGGCAAAGGCGTTCAAGCGCTGGATCACCCACGAGGTCATTCCGGCGATCCGCAAGTACGGCGGGTATATGACGAAATCCCTGTTGGAGCAGGTGCTGGAGAATCCCAATCTGATCTATGAGTTTGCACGCCGGATGCTGGAAGAACAGCAGAAAAACGAGCGGCTGCGGCAGGAGCTTGACCGCGCCAAGCCCAAGGCGGATTACTACGATGCGTTCATCCACCCGGAAAGCTGCACCAATATCCGCGCCACAGCAAAAGAGTTGAAGGTGCCGGAAAAGATGTTTACCGCTTTCCTTATCCGCAAGCGCTACTTGTACCGCGCCCCTTCCGGCAGTCTCATGCCCTACGCCAAGGCAGCGGACGACGGCTTATTCTTCGTAAAAGACTACATCGCCGTCAATGGGCATCAAGGGGTGTACACGCTGGTGACGCCCAAGGGCAAGGCGCTGTTTCTTTCCATGCTGGGCGAGATCGCATAAATGCGTCCATTTTTATGAGAGTGAGGTGATGTTCTATGGCAAAACGCGCACCCAGGCTGCAATTTACCGAGGAAGAGCGTGCTTCCCCGGAGCTCGCGCCTGCCATCCAAAAAGCAGACAAACGAATCAAGAAGCTGGAAAAGGCCGAGGCGAAGATTCCAAAGAAAGAGGTAAAACAGCGTGTTGTGGATTCCGATGGAAAAATCACGACACGCCTTTCTTTTGAGGAAAAGAAGCCGCCCTCCAAACTCAGCCACGCGGCGAAGGTTTCCGGCGACACCGTGCTGCACGGCGTTCACCGGAAAGTGCAGCAGAGCAATGACGGCGATAACGCCGGTGTGGATGCCGCCAATACACTGACGGAAGATGCCGAGAGTGTCTATCAGGTGGGACGTGAGATTCATCACGCCCACGAGCTTCAGCCATACCGCAAGGCGCACCGGGCAGAGAAAAAGGCAGACAAGGCCAATGTGAAAGCACTGAATCAGGAGTTTGAACAGCAGAACGGCGGCTTTTCCTCCAATCCGTATTCCCGCTGGCAGCAAAAACGCGCGATCAAGCGGGAGTACGCTGCCGCAAAGGCCGGACGCGGTACAGCAAATACAGTCAAGGCGTCGGAGATTACAAAAAAGGCGGCAGAGAAAAGTGCAGAGGCCGGAAAGAAAGCCGGTGAGTTTGTTGCCAAACACAAGAAAGGCTTCTTTATTGTCGGCCTGATCGCAGCGGTTTTCCTGTTGTTCACCAACCTGTTTTCCTCCTGCTCCCTGATGTTCCAGGGCGCAAGCTCGTCCATTGCCGCTTCCACCTATCCGTCTCAGGACGAGGATATGCTGGCGGCAGAGGCGCAGTATTGCGCTATGGAAGCAGAATTGCAGACACGGCTGGACAACTACGAAGCCGAGCACGATTACGACGAATACCACTACGAGCTGGACGACATCGAGCACGATCCGTATGTTCTGATTTCCGCAATCACCGCGCTGATGGGCAGAGAATGGACGATCTCGGAGGTCGGCGGGATTTTGGATATGCTGTTTGAAAAGCAGTATATCCTTACGGAAACCGTAGAGACGGAAACCAGATACCGCACGGAGACCAGAACCGGCAGCTACACCTATTATGACTACGAGCTGGAAGATTGGGTCACAGAGGAATACGAATACGATGTGGAGGTGCCGTACACCTACTACATCTGTACCGTCAAACTGGAAAACTTCAACCTCAGTCATGTCCCAGTCTATATCATGTCGCAGGAGCAGCTTTCCCTCTATGCCATGTACATGGGAACGCTGGGCAACCGGCCTGACCTGTTTGGAAGCTCGTCCTATGTTGGAAGGTATTACGGCAGCGAGTATCCAAAGTATGAGATCCCGCCGGAAGCATTGGAGAACGAACAGTTTGCCGCCATCATCAAGGAAGCAGAAAAATACCTTGGATTCCCCTACGTCTGGGGCGGCAGCTCGCCGTCAACATCCTTTGATTGCTCCGGCTTCGTTTCATACGTCTACAACAACTGCGGCTTCGGCTGGAGTTTTGGCCGTCTGGGCGCAGAGGGGCTGCGGCAGACATGCGCCTATGTTTCTCCGGAAAATGCAAAGCCCGGAGATTTGATCTTTTTCCAGGGAACGTATGACACCACCGGCGCGTCCCACGTCGGTATTTATGTGGGAAATAATACCATGCTGCACTGCGGCGACCCCATTCAGTACAGCGACATTACTTCATCTTACTGGCAGCAGCATTTCTATCAATTTGGCCGTCTGCCATCACCATAAGGAGGAACTATGAACCCGAAAATCAGCAAACTCAAAGCGGAACGAGCGAAGAATGACGGAAAAATCGCCATGCTCCAGTCCCGTAACCGCGAGATCGACGAAGACATTATCAAGCTGGAAAATGAGGATATCGTCGGCCTTGCCCGTGCCACCGGCATGACGATGGAAGAGCTGGCGCAGTACCTCATGCATATCAAAAAGGGCGGTTCGCCGTTTTGCAGCACACAGAAGGAGGATATGGAAAATGCACCTGAAGAAAACTAAGAAAACCCCGCGTATGTTCCGCATGATTGCGCTGATGCTCAGCCTTGTGCTGGTGTTTTTCACCATGACCGGCATGGCGCTTGCGGAAGAAGGGACAGACGTGTCCGATGCCGCGCCAGACAGCACCCTTGAAATTGTGGAGACAGAATTGGAGGTAGAACCCGAACCCACAGAAGAACCGCCTGCCGAGACTCCCGGTGCAGAGGAAACGCCGGAACCCACACCGGAGCCGGAAGAACCCTCTATCCCACCGGAAACCACGGACGCCCCTGCGCTGGAGCCAGAGTATAAGCTGGACGCGGAAATCCCGACTGGCTGGCACAATGCGCCGGTTACGATCACCGTTCGCCTGATTGATAAAAACAATACCGGCTGGGTCAAAATCGAGGCTGCGTTCAGTAATGAGGATGACGCTGAACGCTTTGATGTAACGGAAGAATGGAATGAATACGGATATTGGGAGCGCACGATGCCGGACAACGGCACCGTGTATTTCTTTGTCACCGATCCGCTGGGCGTTGAGCATGAGCTGCCTCTGGATGTGTTCTGCATGGACTTTGAAGCACCGGTGATTCGAGCTGGTATCAACGGTACGCTCCTGCGCGTGGAAGCCAGCGATGCGCTTTCCGGCATTGCTGCGGTCTTCGTCAATGACGAGTTATACACGACCCTCGAAAATGGTGAGCTGAACGTCCGCATTGATAACCTGACGGACAACGCCTATCTCTACATCGACGCGCTGGACAATGCCGGGAACTGGACGGACTATGTTGTACTTGCCAATCCGTTCTACGAAGAAGAACCGGAACCGACGCCCACACCCACGCCGGACACCGGCGATGATGAGCACGACGAGCATTGCCCCACAGACTGCGACTGCCGCAAGAATAATACGTCCGGCAGCAGCTCCGGCAGCTCATTCGGGGGCAGCAGCGGCGGTACATCCTCTGTAAGTGGCGGCAGTAAAAATGCAGGCTCGTCTGCACAGGCCCCGGCATCTTCCGAGGCTCCGGCTCCCACCACGGAACCCATCACAAAAGAGGACGGCACCGGCTTTACGCAGAACGGCAATTCCGTCACGCGCGATCTGCTTTACGACAAATACAGCAACAAGCAGTTTATCACCATCGAGACCCGCAACGGCGAGACCTTCTATCTGGTGATCGACTACGATAAGCCGCTGGACGAGGATGGAGAGCGTTACGAGACCTATTTCCTGAATCTTGTGGATGAGGCCGACCTGCTGGCTTTGGTGGAGGGAGACAAACAGACACCGGTCTGCTCCTGCACGACAAAATGTGAGGCCGGAGCCGTCAACACTTCCTGCGAAGTCTGCAAAACGAACATGACAGAGTGTACCGGCAAGGAGAAGGTCGTGGAAAAAGTACCGGACACCACACCGGAGCCGGAGGTTGAACCGGAGCCTGAAAAGAAATCCAGCGGCGGTGCTGTAGCACTCCTACTCCTGCTGGTTCTGGGTGGCGGCGGTGCGCTCTATTGGTTCAAACTCCGCAAGAAAAAGCCGGATGCCAAGGGGCCGGTCGATCTGGATGATTACGACTACGGTGAAGAGGACAACGGCGAGGAATACGAGACGGAGCCGGATGAAAGCGAGAGTGCAGATGCGGCGCAGGATGAAGAATAAGAGGTAATGATTATGGAAAAAGCGTACAAGTTGGTAATTTCGGAAAAGCCCTCTGTTGGAAAATCCATCGCCGCCGTTCTTGGTGTCAATGAGCGCAAGGACGGCTATTTTATGGGCAGCGGCTATATCGTGTCCTGGTGTTTTGGACACCTGGCCGAACTGGCCGAAGCCGCTGCCTACGATGAAAAGTACGCCAAATGGCGCTACAACGATCTGCCCATCCTGCCGGAGAACTGGCAGTATTCCGTTGCCAGAGACAAAGCCAAGCAGCTTTCCCTGCTCAACACGCTCATGCACCGGGAGGACGTGAGCGAGGTCGTCAATGCCTGCGATGCCGGGCGCGAGGGCGAGTCCATCTTTCGCACGGTCTATCTGCTCAACAAATGTGACAAGCCCATGAAGCGCCTGTGGATTTCGTCCATGGAAGATACGGCGATCCGCAAGGGCTTTGAAACACTCAAAGACGGCAGCGCATACGATAATCTCTATGCGTCGGCGCTCTGCCGCAGCAAGGCCGACTGGCTGGTAGGCATCAACGCCACACGGCTTTTCTCCGTTCTTTATCACCGCACGCTGAATGTTGGCCGTGTGGTGTCTCCCACGCTGGCGCTGATCGTACAGCGGGAAGCGGAAATCGACGCTTTCAAGCCGGAGCCGTTCTATACGATCACGCTGGGGCTTCCGGGGTTTGATGCTGGCAGCGAACGCATGAAGAATAAGCCGGAGGCCGAATCCTTGCAGAAAGCCTGCGGCAGTCAGATGGCAGTGGTAAAGGCGGTCGAGCGCAAGGACAAAGCTGAAAAGCCGCCCGCCCTTTACGACCTCACCACCTTGCAGCGCGACGCCAACCGGATTCTTGGCTTTACCGCCCAGCAGACGCTGGACTACCTCCAGAGCCTTTATGAAAAGAAGCTCTGCACCTATCCCCGCACCGACAGCCGGTATCTGACCTCGGATATGGCAGACGGTTTGCCAGCGCTCGTAAGCAACGTGGCAGCGGCGATGCCGAAGGTGGGCGGCATCCCGCTTCATGTAAACGCCGCGCAGGTCATCAATGATAAAAAGGTCTCCGATCACCACGCGGTCATTCCGACAGCCAATTTGAACGAAAATGCACTTGCGGGCTTGCCTGCCGGTGAGCGTGCTGTGCTGGAATTGGTCGCCCTGCGTTTGCTCTGCGCCGTCGCGCAGTCCTATGAATACACGGAAACGGCGGTAACGCTGGAATGTGCCGGGCACAGCTTCAGCGCGAAAGGCTGCACGGTCATGAATCCCGGCTGGCGGGCGCTGATGGAAGCGCATTACTCCGGCAAAGGTGAGAATGAAACTTCGGATGCGGCAAAGGCACTGCCGCCCGTGGACGAAGGACAGACCTTTACGGTTCATTCTGCCGCCGTCAAAGAGGGCAAGACGACACCGCCCAAACACTATACCGAGGATACGCTGCTTTCTGCAATGGAGGTCGCCGGTGCGAAAGAAATGCCCGAAGATGCTGAACGCAAAGGGCTTGGGACGCCTGCCACCCGCGCGGCCATTCTGGAAAAGCTGGTAGCCACCGGCTTTGTGGAGCGCAAAAAGAGCAAAAAGACGGTGAGCCTGATCCCGACTCACGCCGGGATTTCCCTGATTACCGTGCTGCCGGAACAGCTCCAGTCTCCGCTTATGACTGCTGAATGGGAGCATCGCCTAAAAGAGATCGAGCGCGGCGAAGAATTCCCGGAAACCTTTATGCAGGGCATCCGCGATATGGTCTGCGAGCTGGTCAAGACCTATAAAACGGTGTTGGGAGCCGATGTGCTGTTCCCGTCCGGAAGAACGGTCGTCGGAAAATGCCCGCGCTGCGGCAGTGATGTTACAGAGAGCAAAAAGGGCTATTTCTGTGAGCGGAATGACTGCCATTTTGGCCTTTGGCGCGATAACCGTTTTCTTGCCGCGAAGAAAATCAATCTGACAAAGAAGATGGCAGAGACGCTGTTGAAAGACGGAAAAACCTATGCCAGCGGCATCTTCTCCGAGAAAACCGGCAAGACCTACGACGCTTATATCGTTCTGGAGGACGATGGCACGAAGACGGCCTACCGGCTGGAATTTGAAAGAGGGAAAACAAATGGAAAACAGTATTCATAAAATGCGTGCGGCGCACCTGATCCTGTCAGCAATTCTTACCATGCAGGGCGAGAACGCTCCTGCTTTCAGCGCATATTGCGACACCATCGACAACCTGTGCGAAACCGTCATGTCTGTCTTTGAGAAGCTGGGATATCGGGATCGGACGGTTTTGGGGATGCGCCTGGGTTTCGATCCCCATAAAGGATTTGTGCCCACGAAAGTGTGCAAATATCTGGAGATTGCGACTGCCTTTGAAATGACCCTTGCTTCATCGGCCAGCCGCCTTTTTCACAGAATCTGCCGCCGGTTTGCCGCTTCCATGCTGGAGGCAGGGCGATGAGACTGGAACCTTCAGAGCGTGAGACCATTATCCTGTTTTCGGATGCGGACGATACCGCCAGCGTTTACACCTTCGATAAAAAGCTCAAGGCGCGGCTCAAGGAGCTGCATCGGCGGCAGCCGGACAAAATCTACCCGGACAGCAAGGGACGCTCCGGCTCGGCCTGCTTCATCGTACCGAAAAACTGCATCTCTATCCGGGAGCCGTACAGTGAAG
>ERZ824488.814-NODE-814-length-38522-cov-21.981335_pt1 | contig 38522 bp, 47 predicted proteins | sample MGYA00519936_ERZ824488 | MGnify/ENA primary metagenome ERZ824488 (study PRJEB31778, sample SAMEA3449153) | human gut metagenome | biome: human gut; feature: human-associated habitat; material: faeces | place: United Kingdom | collected 2010/2012 ... | reverse complement strand
CTCTGCGCGTTCCTTCGCACGGTTGGCCGCTTTGGCTGCCTGCTCGGCCTGCCACTGCGCGTAGACCTGCGGGCTCGGTGAGATCCTGCCCGGGGTGCGTCCCGTGTAGATGCGCTCCGTCTGCTCCTCCAGGCCCATTGCCTTCGAGAAGCTGCGGTACTGCTCCAGCTGGGCCTGGTACTTGCACTGGGCGATGGTGATGTCTTCCTTGTCAGCCCCTCCGGCACGAAGGAGCTGCACCTGCTCACGCCGGGCCCTCATGGCCGTCTCCATCTGCCTCTGCTTCTGGGTGGCCTCGTAGGTGGTGTACTCCTTGCCACGGAAGCGGCGCGGAGTGTTTTCCCTGGCGTTCTGCTCCTCCAGCCATTCGTCGGTGTAGAGCCTCTCGCTCACTCCGGGGATGAAGGGGTAGTAGGTGTGGCGGCAGTTCCAGCCCAGCAGGCCCGGACCGGTGCCCAGGCCGCACTTGGTCGTCAGCTGCTCCTTGGTGTAGACCTTGCCCTGCCATGCAGCGTGATCCGGACGAGCTCCGGCGTGCCATGTGACCTCGAAGTAGTCGGTCCCCAGCCGCTGGGCGTTCAGATCCGTGACGTGACCGGTGAGCTGGCCGAAGCCAGTGAGCAGAGCACGACGGGCGGCCACGTCCACGCGATTGTGCCAGCCGCTGGCGTAGTCCACGCCGTAGTCGCTGCCGCCATCGCTGAAGGCGTGGTCGGTCCGGAGCCCGGAGGCTGTCATCTGGCTGACCATACGGCGGACCAGCGTGTTGTAGTCGTAGGCGCCGTTGGCCATGCCGGTGATGGCGTCGTCCAGGTAGCCGTTGTAGACATCGGCCAGGGGCGTGAAGACTTTCCCGCCGTGGCCGTTGTCCAGCATGAAGCCGGTGCTCTTGGTGATGTTGTAGAGCTCCTCGCTGGACTGCTGCACCAGGGCGTCCGTGATCTGCTGGAGCTCGGGGTTTAACTCGTAGGGGATGAACTCCTTGCCGATCTGCTCGTAGAGGCTGCGGTCGCGGGTGTATTCCCGCTCGATGACCTCAGCGTAGAGCCGGCGGACTTCCTCCTCGTTTCCGTCCACGGCCTTCCTGATCAGGTCCTCGATGTCCTGGGTGCTGTTGCCCAGGATGATGAGGCGCTGGATCTGCCAGTCGGCCGAGTCGGTGATTGTGCCGGCCTTCCGGATCCGGCGGATGATGTCGTCCATGATCGCCATCTCCAGGTCCCGGAAGCGCTTCTCGACGCCGGCAGCCAGTAGGTCGTGGTAGCTCTGATCCATTACATCAGAACGCCGGCGGACTGGTCAGGCAGCTTGCTGGCTGCGACTTCCTCTGTCTCGCCGTACCACTTCGCGCGGTACTCCGGCAGGCCCATGGCGCCCATGGCGACGTCCTTGCGGTCCTCGGCTCTTTCCGTCTGCTTGTCTTCGATGATGGAGTCGTCGAAGTCGATCACGATGTCGGTGTTCTCCACCAGCTCGCCCACGTTGGCAGCTTTGCCCAGGCGGATGATGATGCGGATCAGATCGGTGAGAGCATCCTGGAGGATGATCTCGTGCTTCTGGATCGTGCGGTACATATCGGAGTTTTCACTGATGACCTGGGTGGCCGTAGCGACCGCGCCCTTCTCGAAGCGATAATACTGAGTGCCGAAGCCGCACTTGAAGCTCAGGAGGTTGAGATCGTTGTTGATGGCGGTCTCATGCTCCTCGACCCTCAGATCCATGTTGACCTCGCGCATGGCTTCCTTGGTGTTCTTGAAGTAGTCCTCCGGCAGCGTGTAGAAGACGCTGTCGTCCGGATCAAATACCTGGGAGCCGTTGGCGTCGGTCAGCATCTCAGGCGCCACGAAGACGCGCTTGCGGCCGAGGGTGAACTCGTTGGCATAGCTGTCGTACTCCAGGTCGATCTTGGCCAGGACGTCGATGCTGTTGGCGAAAAGCGACACGCCCATCGGGTTGGTGTCGTCCTCGTCCACGTTGTTCGCGATGTTCAGCTTGTCGATGACAAACTGGGGCAGGTTGGAGCCGGTCTCGACTCTGGCAGCCAGGCCCTCGAAGTGCGGGATCTCGTTCCACTCGGCAGGCGTCAGCTCACGGCCGGCGCCGGAGCTGCACTCCACGACGCTGTTCTCGATGACGTACTGGTAGCCCAGATTCTCGCCGTTCTCGTCCTGCCAGGGCTCCAGCTTGTGGTGCTGGAACTGGGCGTACTTCTTGCGGCGGTAGGTCTTGGCGAACATGAAGATGCACTCCGTGATCCTGGAGTTCTCCCATGCGGTCGGGAAGATGTTCTTCGCCACCACATAGTCGATTTTGACGTCTGCGCTGATGATGCGGCCCTGATCGTCCAGCTCCATGTTGGTCAGATAGGGCACATAGGCCACGGTGCCGCAGGCAGCCTTGCGCTCCTGGTACTCGTTGCCCTGCACGGAGAAGTTCGCAGCGTTCAGGACGCTGCCGACATACTTGGCCGTGGCTGCGTCCTTGATGGTGATGCGGACCTTCTCATTGAGCAGCAGGTCGCTGATGTCCTCGCAGATCTTCTTGGCCATGCCGAGACTCTTGCGATGGCAGCGCTCATACTGCCCGGCGCCATGGTAGACGCGGTACTGGTGGAAGCGTTTGACGTTCGCCCTGTACCAGCTGTCCCACATGGTGATCTTGCTGTAGAAGGAGCTGTCGATGGTGTCGATGCCCTTCTTTTTGAAATACTCGAAAATGTTCATTTTATGACTCCTTCCGGCTCCTCCTCTTTATCCCTAACGGGCAGGTAGTTCTTGATTTTCGACCACATTCCCATGACCAGGTAGCGGATGGCGTCCATGCCATGGTCGTCCTGCTTCACGGGCTCCTCGCGGCCCCTCTCGATGCTTTTCTTGTCGTACTCATAGAGACCGAACTCCCGGACGGCGTTCTCCTGGTCTGGCGACACGGTCATCATCTTGAAGGTCAGGAGCTTCTGCACTCGGGAGATCCCCAGCGCCACGTCGTTCTCGGCGTCGCGGATCAGCACGTTGTAGCCGATGCCCCTGGTGGCCCGCTTGATCTCCTCCATCAGACCACGGGCCGAGGGGTCGATGAAGGTATAAAAATAGCTGCATGAGTAGGTCTCATGCAGCTCGTCCAGGAACTCGACGAAGTCCTTGGCGTATTCGCTCGGGCTTTTCTGCGTGCCGGACTCCCGGCCGCTGTGATAATATTCGCCCAGGCCTTCCAGCCGGTGCAGCGACTCATTGAGCCCCGCCGCCTGGTAGGTGGTGGCGTTCTGCTGACCATAGTCAACGCCGACGCCGATGATCCGGTAGCGGTCCTGCGACGGTCGGGCGATGGAAGCATCGCCGAACATATAATAGATCAATTCATCGACGCCGATGGAGAGCCCCAGCCAGAGCCAGCGCCACTGCCGCTCGTCGAGCTCCCGGAGGATCTCGGCGGACTCGATCAGCTTGGCGCCCAGCCAGTCAGGAGGGACGTCCCGATAGTCCACATGGACGTGGATGCAGTCCGGGCGCTTCTCCATCTTCCGGCACCAGGTCACGACCGGCGCGTTGGGGTTTTTGGGCGGGTTGTAGAGGTAGAGCACCTGGAAGCCCTCGGCGTTGCCTCTGATGAAGGTCGCCTCGATGTTCTGGAGCTCGTCCTCGCCCTCGCCGTCGGTGAAGAACTCGCTGACCTCGTCCAGCAGGACGATCTTGATGGGCTTGTTCTCGTCGATGATGCCCTTGGTGTCGTCTATGCTGTCGGATCCGGTGAAGTAGATGGTGTTCCCGTTGGCCTTGTATGTGATTTCCATGGGGCTCACGGTGATCTTGAACAGCCGCTCGTCGAGGCCCAGCCTCTTGATGGCTCGCTTGATTTCCTTGTAGACCGTCTTCCGGAGTTTGTTGTGCCGCTTGCGGATGACCACGGCAGAGCAGTCCGCTTCGCTGACGATCTTATACACGACCTCGATGGCAGCCTCTGAGGACTTGGTGCCCGCTCGGCCGGAGGTCAGGATCTTGTGGGTGTGTTCCTTATCGTTGAAGACTGGCCAGAACTTCCGGATGATGAGGTCACTGATGCGGGTCGTTTGTGTCATTGATAATAACCACCTTTCCGACCTGATCCGCGCCGTCATTGATCCGGGACTTCAGCAGCTGCACGCGGGCCTTCTGTTCCTCGGTGGCGGCCTCCCAGTCATTGTGCAGCATCTCGTCGTACTGCTTGATCAGGCTCCGGAGCGTGTCCATCGCCCGGGCCTGGGCCTTCATAAAGTTGGCCTGCTTGTCCCAGGCCTGCTGCACCTCCCACTTCTCGCCCCAGGACTCGGCGCCGCTGCGGTCCTCGATCTTCTCGATGGTCTTGTCTTCGGCGTCCTTGACGTAGGCGATCTTCTGGGCCCGGAGGATGGCCGTGTAGGAGAAGCGGATCTGGTCCCAGAGCAGATCCAGCGGATCCGCGTCCTGGAGCTCCCCGAAGATCTCCAGAGTCTCCTCCGGCAGATACTTGGAGTAGAAGCCGAACCTCTCCGCCCGCTTGTTGCCCTTTGGCGCCGCCCGGTTTCTGTTGCCAGGCTGGCCGCCTCGTTTGCGAGCGTTCGGTTTTTCAGGTTCCGAGCGTTCGCTGTCCCATTTGTATGTGCACTTCCATCGTCGGACAGTTCCTTCCGGGATGTCCAGCTTCCGTGCTATTTCGATTAGTTTGAGGCCCTGCCGGTAGAGTGCAAGGGCCTCGTCTACCTTCGAGTTCCTTGCTTTGGGCATGGTCTCGCCGCCTCCTTATTCGGTGTTTTGTATAGAAAGAGAGCAGGCCACTGCCTGCTCTCACAATTCCACTCTACCAGTATAGCACATTCTGGTTTGCAATGTGTGCTGACTTTCTAAAAGTCGTTCAGAAGTTCGTCCTCGGCCTCCTGGATGCGTTTCTCAGCGATCTCGAAGTATTGGTCGGACAGTTCCATCCCGATGAAGCTCCGGCCGGTTTTAACGGCTGCCACGCCGGTGCTGCCGGATCCCATGAAGGCGTCCAGGACAGTGCCGCCCGGGGGACAGATGGCCAGAAGACTCTCCAGCAGCTCCACGGGCTTCTCAGTCTGATGGAAGCGCTGCTTCGGCGCCACTATAGGGACGTGGTAGACGCCCGGCATGGCCTTGGTGCCTTTGGCCGCCTTCCAGTCAATAGGCAGGTCGCCATTGGAGCACCAGACCACGAACTCGCAGTCGTTCCGGAAGCGTCCCGGCTGGTTTCTGCTGATGCCTTTGTCCCATACGACGACGCCCCTCCACACCCAGCCGGCCATCTGCACGGCGTCCGTCATCGCGGGGAGGTTTCTCCAGTCCACGAACATCTCCAGGATCCCCCCCTCCCGGGTCTTTTGCCTCAGCTCGCTGCACACCCATCGCATGAAGGCCGTGAAGCTCCGCTGGTCCATGTTATCGCCGGAGAAGGCCGGGAGCCTGGCGGCCCCGTTGAAGTCGTTGTCGGTGTACTTGGCCGTCGTGCTGGCCTTGCGGTCGCCGGCATGAGTTCCGCCGGAGGAGTAGGGAGGATCGCAGAGGATCAAGTCCACGCTGCCAGGCTCCACCTCTTTCAGCATCGCCAGGCAGTCGCCATGCAGGAGTCGTATCATCCCAGCACCTCCCCCAGATGGATGACGCCCCTCTTGCGGAAGTCATACGCCCGGCGGACGCTGTAGTTGATGGCGTCGGCCGCCTGCGTCATCGGTGCCCGTGCTATGTAGAACTCAGTCAGCACGGTCTTCTCGTTGTCGTCTTCCAGCTTCTCGATGGCGTCGCCGATCTCGATGATCAGCGAGGCCTTCTCACGCCGGAGCTGCTCGATCTCCCGGTCCAGCTCGTCCACTCTGGCCATGACGTCGCTCATCTTGTCGGTCGGAGTGCTCTGGACCTTGTCGCGGTCATAGCGGACGGCGCCCGGCAGCAGGCAGGCCCTCAGCTCGTCCCGCTGGGTCTCTTTCCGTCTGATGATGATCTCCTTGCGGCGGATCTGCATCAGGAAGTCATAAGTCTCGTTTAGGTCCATGGCAGTGTTACCTCCTTTGTGAGAAGCTGCTCCAGGCCCACGACGATCTTGCCAGTGCCCAGGGCGAAGCCCAACTCGCGGTTGGCGCCGATGGATCGCTCCCAGCCGGGAAGCTGCACCAGGTAGTCGGCGGACGCCAGCAGCTCCAGGTCTATCTTCATAATGTCCTCGTAGCTCATCTGGTCGAGAGGGAGAGCCGCCCCCAGCTCGGCGGGGTTGATGACGACGTAGCCCATCTCCTTCAGAGCGCCGGCAGCTCTGGCGAACTGCTGGCGGTAGTTCTTCTGGCCCGTAATGGGGCCGCTTAAATATCCGATCATTTTCTTCTCCTTTCTCGGGTCTTTATCTTTAACTTGACCAGGGTCAGCCCGGTCTCAGTGAGTTCTCGTTCATCGAAGCGGAGGCCGGACCGATGCAGCTCCAGGTTTTCGGCGTTGCTGATCAGCATCAGGTTGTCGATGTCCAGATCCTCCTTGTCGCCGTTTTTGAAGCTGACCATCATGCCCTCCGGGACGGGGCCGTTGTGCTCCTCCCAGACTGCACGGTGCAGGAACTCCCAGCGCTCCCACTGGCTGCCGTCCATCTGCTTCTTCCGGAGAAGGTAGCCGTCGGCGTTCTTCACGATGGCGCCGACCGGCAGCAGGTTGGCCGGGGTCTGCCCAGGCTGGAAGCGGGCGGCCTTGGTGCGCTCGATGGCGTCCGGGCTCATGTAGTCGGTCTGCTTCTTGCCCTTTGTCCAGGGCGTGGATCCCTTTTTGAAGCGGGTGTTCAGGTTGGAGACGATGCCGTGGTTTTTCTTAAAGGCCCGGACTCTGACCGCGTCGATGGTGCCGGCGCCGTAGCGCTCGTTCACCAGGTCGGCGATCTGGTAGACCGTGCGGCCCTCTGCCACGCTGCGGATGAAGTCCTCCATCCCTTCGGGGTAGGTCGGGCTCCAGCCCTTCGGCTTGCCGCATTTCGTCCCGCTCTTTAGGCCGTGATTGTGTTTGTAGCTGTGCATCATGGTCTCAGTGAAGGCGGTGCCCATTTCCCGGTTGGTCAGCTCTGCGAGCTCCTTGCAGGTGCGGCCCTCCACGTTGGCCGCGATGAACTGATGCACCTCTGGCGGGTATCTGTTAGCCATTTTTCACCTCCAGCATCGGCGGCAGCACCTCCCTGGCTTCCTTGCGGTCGTAGCCGTACTCGGCCATGTGCACCATAGTCTTGTAGGCCAGCGCCGCGTTCTGGATGATCTGGGTGGCGACTTTGGTCATGCCCTCGGCGCGCCTCAGCTCCTTCTCCAGCTGGGCCTCGTCCAGCTCGTCATCGTTCAGACGCTCCAGCTGTTCAAAGAGGTGGTTATTGAGATCTGTCAGCGTGTTCTTCATTGTGTGTTCTCCTTTCCTTCAGCGCGGCCATCAGCGCCGCCTGGCTGGTGTCCTTAGCCTCCAGGGCGTCCATGACTTGCTCGTCCACGGTGCCCTCGGCGATCAGGTGGTGGATGATGACCGGCTTGTTCTGGCCCTGCCGGTAGAGGCGGGCGTTGGCCTGCTGGTAGAGCTCCAGGCTCCAGGTCAGACCGTACCACACGATCACGTGGCCGCCTTCCTGAAGGTTGAGTCCATAGCCCACGCTGGCCGGATGCGCCAGGAGCACCTGGACCTTGCCGGCGTTCCACTCTGCGATGTCCTCCGGGCCGTCCAGTGTCCGGGCTCCGGGGATCGCTGCCTGGATGGCGGCCAGGTCGTGCTTGTAGCTGTAAAATACCAGGACGGGGCTGTCGGTGGTGTCGATGATCTCCAGCAGCGCCTCCAGCTTTGCGTCATGCAGCCGGACGACATTGCCCTCGTGGGAGTAGACGCTGCCGTTGGCGATCTGTAGGAGCTTGGTCATCACGGCGGCCGCGTTCAGGGCGACCACGTCCTCGTCGTCGATGTGAAGCAGCTGCTCGGCCTCCATGGTTTTGTACTGCTTCATCTCCTGGGGGCTCAGCTTGACCGGGATCCGGTTGTCGATCCGCTTCGGCAGCTTCAGGTAGTCGGCCGCGCTCATGCTGATGCAGATGTCGCTGATGGCGGCCTCGATCTTCTCCCTGGCTCCCCGAAGGGGCTCCCACTTGAAGACGATGTAGCCGTTCCGGGCTCCCGGCCGGAAGTATTTCTCGCGGTAGGCTCCCAGCGTCTGGCCCAGTCGCTTGCCACGGTCCAGCAGGTAGATCTCAGCCCAGAGATCCATGAGACCGTTGGCCGAAGGGGTGCCGGTCAGACCGACGACCCTGCTCACCCTCGGCATGACCTTCCGGAGAGCTCGGAAGCGTTTGGCCTGGGGATTTTTGAAGCTGGAGAGCTCGTCGATCACGATCATGTCGAAGGGCCAGCCGGTCTTCAGCTTCTGGTAGAGATCCACCAGCCAGACCACATTGTCGCGGCCGATGACGTAGATGTCGGCGTCCGTGGCCAGAGCCCGGCGCCGCTGCTCCGGTGATCCCAGCACCTTGCTGACGCGAAGGTGGCGAAGGTGGTCCCACTTGGCGTGCTCTCGTGTCCAGGTGTCCTCGGCCACTCGCTTCGGCGCGATGACCAGGACGCGATCCACCTCGAACATCTCGTTGATCAGGATGTCGATGGCGGTCATGGTGATGACGGTCTTGCCCAGGCCCATCTCCAGCAGCATCCCGGCCTTCGGGTGCTCCAGGATGAAGTTGGTGGCCCTGGTTTGGTAGTCGTGGGGGGTGTACTTCATCAGCCGATCACCTCCCAGATCCAGGCCCGCGCCTCCTTCATGCCTGTGATCACTGCCACATTGCAGCCCAGCTTCCGGAGTCTTTCCATCTGCCATTCCTGGATCTTCGTCGGGGTCTCGCCGTCCTTCTTCAGTTCGATAAACCACACCTGGCCCCCCGGCAGTATGGCGATACGGTCAGGCACGCCATCATTGCCGGGGCTGGTGAACTTCATCGCGATGCCACCCATCTGCTGGATCTTCTCTCGCAGCCATTTTTCTATGTCTCGTTCTCGTTTTTCCATTTGGGGCCTCCTTTTGGGTGGTAACGAGCACCGGAGTGAAAGTCTGCGTATTATGCGTGTATGCCTCGCGGGGGCTCGTTTTCGTGTGTTATGGGGTAAATATTAAAACTTTATATATAAAAGCTCGTTACCTCGTTACCGTTTGCCGTTTTTCCCTTGCGGTTGCTTGCTTTTCGGCGGTAACAATGGGGGTAACAACATGGGTAACGAGTGTGCGTGCGTTACCACTAACCGCCGCCGGAGGAGGCAGCAGCGTGGCGGTGGTCACGAGCTCTCGCTTGGGTCCTCGTTACCACTTCCGGAAGCCCGGACGAACACGCGCTGCTTGCCGTAGTCCTTGATCCTCATGGTGGCATTTGCGGGTCTCTCCCAGTCTGGGAGCCTTGCCATGATGGCCGCGATCTCGTCGCCGTCCTTCCTCGACCAGTAGTTCTTCGGACGTCCGAAGCACTCGCAGAAGATCTCCATCGCGCTGACGCGGGTCCTCCGCATGGTGCCCTTCTGCTGTGTAGCATCCAGGACGTCACGCTGCTGGAAGTAGTCCACGCGCTGCGTCAGATCCCAGCTGTACCAGTCCGCCGGCAGCAGGGTGTCGAGGTAGTCGATGACCTGGCCCTCGCGCTCGTCGTACATCAGAGCCGCCTGCTGGGCCTTGGCCGCTTCCTTCTCCATGGCCGCGTCCAGGAAGGAGGTCTCGCCCTCGGCCACGAAGATCATGGCCTCCGCCCAGATCTGGGCGCGGGTCTCCTCGGTCATCTCCCAGACGCTGAGACGGCCGCCGCCGTTGACGGTGACGGGCCAGAAGCGCCGGTTGCCGGTAGCATCCCGGAGGAAGCCGGTGGTGCTGTTGGTGGTGCCGCAGATGATGGCTGTCCTCGGGTGGCGCTCCACCACGCGGCCGTATGCTGCGCGGTACTCATCCACCTGGCGGCTGATGAAGCCCTTCATCACGTCCACGTCGGCTTTGCGGGTGCCCTGCATCTCGCCGATCTCCATGATCCAGACGCCCTGGAGCTTCTCGGCTGCGGTTTTGTCCCTGGTGTCGGCCAGGTTGAGGGAGTCGCTAAACCATTTCCCGCCCAGCTTCCGGAGCAGGGTGCTCTTGCCGATGCCGGGCTTGCCGTCCAGGACGAGGACGGTGTCGAACTTGCAGCCGGGCGACAGCACGCGCTGGATCGCGCCGATCAGGGTCTTGCGGGTGACGGCCCGGGTGTAGGCTGTGTCCTCCGCGCCCAGGTAGTCGATCAGAAGTGTGTCGGCTCTGGCCACGCCGTCCCACTCCGGCAGGCTCTGGATGTACTCCCTCAGAGGGTTGAAGCGGCGCCGGTCCGCCACGGTCGAGAGGGCCTTCGTGAAGCGGTTTTCCGGGAACTGGACGCCGTAGGTATCAGCCACCCAGGTGTAGAGATGGGCGTCGTCCACGTCCCTCCAGTATTTGTTGGGGCGGGGCCACGGCAGCCGGCCCTTGACCTCGATGGCACCGCTCAGCTCGTTGAAGCGGATCCCGCGAAGGGCGGGGTCGTTTTCCAGGATCAGCACGGCGTTGGTGATCAGCGGCTTGACGTCGCCGTTCTCGGTGCGGACCAGCTTCGTCTTCCAGCTGTCGTCGACGTCATCCGGGAGAGGCAGGCCCTCGAAGTCCAGGACCGCGCGGCCCTGGGTGTCGTTCGCGAGCGTTAGGCTCACGCCCGGATCTTCGCTCGCGAACGTGGCCATGGCTCTGAAGCTCGGGCGGTCCTTGCCAGCCTTGTCTTCCTTGCCGTCGTCCAGGTCGTTGAACTTGTGGAGACGGACCAGGTCGAAGGCATTGCAGAGCTGGCCACCGGCCGGGTCGGTGCTATGGTTTGAATAGGCGAAGACATCGCCGTCATAGACCACGAGACCGGCAGCAGTTGAGCCGGCTGCGTAGGTGTAGCGGTCATCCTTGGCCGTCTGGGTGTAGACGTCCGGCAGGAACTTGGCGATGGCCTCGGTGATACTGTAGGTGCGGCAGAAGGCGCCCACGATGCCCTTCTTGGCCAGCGGGTCGCCCTGCTTGTCTGCCTGCTTCTTCCGGATCCCGGCCATTCGGGACGACTCCGGCCAGTAGCTGGTGTCGGTCCAGTCCGGGTACTCGCCCAGGACGGCGTCAGCTGCCAGGAAGGGGGCGTCGTAGAATTGGAAGAAGGGCTCGACGTCCACGCTATGGCTCGGCCAGTACATCAGACGGGTCGGCTGGAAGGTGGAGTCGTCGAAGTAGTCGATGCCGATTTTCTCGGCGATCTTGCGGGCGATGGCCTCGTACTCGTCCGGCGTGACCTCTCTGTCGAGGGGCATGATCAGACGGTAGCGGGGCTTCGCCTTGGTGTGCTTATGGGTGGAATAGACCGCCAGGGCGCTGTCGATCTCCAGGTTGTTCACGATGTCGTCCCAGAACTCCGCCGGAGGGAAGTCCAGGTCGAGGGTCAGCAGCTGACGGGCCACGACGTAGCCCGTCTTGCGGCGGCCATCCTTCAGATGACCGCCGACGAAGCCGCCGATGTCCTTGATCTTGTCCTGCTGCTCCTTGCCCATTTTCATGTACTCGGCATGGGTCTCCGGCGTCTCCATGGATCGGGAGAGTCGGTTGAGCAGAGCCGCCCAGCTCATGGTCTTATTTTTCCATGCGGTCTCGTAGCGGCTGCGGCCGGTCGAGATCAGCAGGTCGCCGTTGTGCTTGACCATGAACAGAGGCATGGCGATTTTTTCGGCTGTGTTTGTCATGGTTTCAGCACCTCCGCGTTCTGTCGTAATTTCTCAGCAGTGGCCTCAGCGGCCTCGAACTCGCGCTTTTTCTTCCGGAAGGCTGAGAGAGCTCCGGAGCGCTCGGCGGTCAGCTTCTTCAGCTGCTCCCGCTCCTCGTGCAGCCGTTCAGGGTAGCCCAGCTGTCGGGCCTTCTTCGGCTGCTCTTTGATGCAGGCCCGGAGGGTAGTGATCCGGCGCTTGGCCGTCTCGATCTGCGGCTCCAGGTCCGCCGCTTTTTGGTGGTGGTTTACTGCCTCGTTGGCGAGGCTCTTGCGGCCGTCCAGGATCCCCTGGGCGCGGCTCTCGCAGGCCCCGGCCAGCTGCATCCGGATGTCGTCCTGATGCTCATAGTCCAGGGCGACCACCCGGAGGAGCTTCCGGATCCTGGCTGTACTTGTTGGGAAAAAGGCGTCCGGGTTGATGGTCATGTACCCAGTCTCCCAGCGTATAGTGATAGGCTCCATCGCTGTCCTCCTTGCTTTGTAGATGGTTTATGTCGGGGGCACAAGGCCCCCGGGATTTATGATAATTTGATCAGGAAAGCCGGGCGGACGCCGACGGAGCCCGAGGCGTCCCAGTAGTAGGCAAGGCCGTCGACGGCGACATAGCAGAAATCCGTCGCGGATCCTTGGCGGATGTTCTGGAGCCATCCCCACTCGTAGCTCTCGCCCTTGCGTTCGGCGATACGGTTGGCGCGTTCCTTCATCAGAGGCCACTGCTCGCAGTTGTCAGGCTCCACGGCGCCGGAGTTGTACCAGTCGTCGTGCCCGAACATCTCGCCGTAGAAGGGCAGGCGGAGCAGGTCGCCGTTCTCGAAGGGCACCAGCTCCAGGGGCGCGAACTCGTCGAGGATCATGCCGGTGTTCAGGTCCTTGCGGAGATCGCTGCCGTCGTAGCCGCCGGCGTTGGTGTTCTTTCTGTTCATCTGCATGGGCTTGTCGAGGTACTGATCCAGCAGGAACAGGGCCAGGCCCTCGCCGACCAGCTTCTGGCAGGTGGCGGTATAATGGCCGACCTCGATGCGGTCGCCGATCTGGATCTCGTTGGTCTCGATGGTCATGGTGCGGGTGATTTTCATAGGTGTGTCCTCCTTAGTCTTTCATGTAGAATGGTGTCTCGTAGCCGTCGCCCCTCAGAGGCAGACCAGGCGCCCACGGGATGGGCTCAGCCATGCAGGCGTTGATCCTCTCCATGGCACCGGTGTCCTCGATGGGACAGTCCACGATGATCTCGTCATGGACGTGCATGACGATGTTGTAGCCCAGAGCTGCGACCCTCTGCATAGAGATGGCCAGGCAGTCTCTGGCGGTGGCCTGGACGATGTTCTCGACCAGCTTGCCGCCGTAGGTCTCGGTCTCGCCCCACTGTTTCGTCTCCTGGTTGACGCCCATGTAGACGATGTGCTCGCGGCCGTCGCGGGGGTCGAGCTTCAGCCGGGTGTTCCAGTAGCAGAGCTTCCGGCCGCCCGGCAGCTTGATGAACAGGTTGCCGTTGATGTAGCCGAAGGCGATGCCGTTCTTCAGCCGGATGGTACGGTGCTCCTCGATGGCTGTCCGCGCTGCCAGCTCCACGGTCCTCCAGAGCTTGACCACTTTGGAGTTGGCCTGCCGCCACTGGTCCACGACGCTCTGGAGCTCGTCCTCCGGTATGCTGCCGCCTTTGTCCATGCGCTTCATGGCGCCGACGCCGCCCTGGTAGCCGCAGGCCAGCACCGCGACCTTGCCCTTCTGGCGGAGGTGGCTGTTGGCTCCGTGCTTTTCGACCGGGACGTGGTACATCATGGAGGCGGTCTCGCAGTAGATGTCCTTGCCGGCTCTGAAGGCCTCCAGGACCCACTCCTCGCCGGCGATCCACGCCAGGACTCGCGCCTCGATGGCAGAGAAGTCAGAGACGATGAAGCGGCAGCCCTCGGATGGGATGAAGGCTGTCCGGATCAGCTCGGAGAAGACGAAGGCCGTCTCGCCGAACAGGGTGCCCATAGTGTCGAAATCTCCCTCGGCCGCCAGCTCACGGGCCAGAGCCAGATCCGGCAGCGAGTTCTTGGCCAGGTTGTGGGTCTGCACCAGGCGGCCGGCCCAGCGTCCGGAGCGGTTGGCGCCGTAGAACTGAAGGATGCCTCGCAGCCGGTGATCCCGGCAGTGTGCCACCAGCATCGTGCTGTACTTGGCCACGCTGGTCTTGCCCAGGGCGGTGCGGATCTCCAGCACTCTCCGGACGACGCTCGGGAGCTCCGGATCTCGGAGTGCCTCGGTGATGGTGTCCTTGGTGACGCTGGTCATCTCCACGCCTTGCTCTGCGAGCCAGCGCTTCAGCTGGGCCAGGCTGTTCGGGTTTTTCAGTCCGGTGAGCTCCTGGGCTTCTTCCTGGAGCTCTTGCCGGCGCCGGGTATCGTATGCGACGATCTTCTCGACCATAGGGATGTCGAGCGCCACGCCGTTGTCGTTCATGTGTTGGTCCAGAGCCCAGAGCTGCTGCTCTGACTCCGGGGTCTTGTAAATGGATAGCTTCCGGAGGATCTCCTGCTCGGTCACGACGTCCTGCCGGTTGTAGTTCTTGTAGAGCTGCCACTTGGCCGGGTCATGCTCCGGGAGGTTGCGCGTCCTCTGGCCGTTGGTCCGGGTAGGCTTGCACGGCTTCGAGAAGAACTGGATCAGCGCCTTGCCCTGGGGGTCCTTCAGCTTCTCAGCTGGCAGGCCCAGCGCCTCGCCGGCGCCTGCCAGATTGCCCGGCAGGCCCAGCGTCAGCGCCTTGACCATGGTGCAGCGCCACTCCTCCGGTGGCATTGGCTTCTGGAGCCACTTGGCCAGACAGGTGCGCTCGAAGTTCGCGTTGAAGGCGGTCTTGACGATCTGGGGGTCGGTCAGGGCTTCGCAGAACTCGGCCATCATGTCAGGATCAGCATCGAAGCAGTCGATGGTCTTGACATCGTCCTCGCCCCAGTCGTCGAAGATGTAGGAGATCAGCAGGATGTCGAAGTCAGGCGCCTCTGTGTAGGCGTAGACGCCCGCCTCGGTCAGATCCACGGAGCTATAGGTTTCTATATCCACGCCCATAACTCGGTGCATCGTTCAATCCTCCTTAGAAGTCTTCCTCGTCGTCGAAGTCGTCGCCGCCGAAGTCGGACTCGGCAGAAGCACGGGCAGCGCCCAGGCGCTCGTCGTCCTTCAGCTTCTGGATGTTATTCAGGCCGACGCCGATGCCCTTGTTGCCGTTGGTGTTGAAGGGGAAGAAGTTGATGGAGGCGCGGCCCCAGCAGCCGGAGTAGACCTCGTCGGGATCCAGGATCTCGTTCAGATCCTTGTCCACGATGCCGGGCTTCTGGGTGCTGTTGCAGTTGAGGAAGTACATACCCTCGTACTCAGGAGCCTCATCGGCACGCTCGGCGTCGCCGTCGCGCAGAGGCAGCTTCAGGTTGGCAGGCTTCTTGCCGCCCCACTTGGAGCTGATGCCGTCCTGGACAGCTGCGTCGATGGCTGCCTTGATCTTCTTGATGGTGGCCTTGTCCTCTTTGGGGATCAGCAGGCACACGCTGTACTTGGCGTCCTGGCCAGCCTGGAAGGCGCGGCTCTTGAAGATGTTCACATAGCTGAAACGAACTTTTCCGGTGATAACTTTGGTAGTAGACATTTTATAATCCTCCTTAATTTAGAACGGCGCGACCTCGTCGTCGCCGGTGTTGAAGTCGGCCTTGGCCGCTTCGGTTGTGTTGATGGCTTCACGTTTATCAGACTCCGGCACGAGGACCGGCTTGCCTGCGGGTTTGATCAGCAGGTCGCCCAGGGTGGCGGCCAGCTTCTTCTTGCCGACGAGCTTCTCCATGTCGGTGATGCCGTAGAGCTTGCGCTGGTAGAGCATCGCCTCATCGAAGCCGGCAGCCTTCAGCTTCTCGGCCACCTGGATCTCGTCTGCATACTTGCGATTGCTGCGGCCTTCGACCAGCTTCCAGCCGTCGAAGTGCTCACCAGCCAGGGCCTGCTCCAGAGCGTAGGCGCTGACCTCCTCGGCCCACTTCTTCAGGTGGTCGGCCTTGGCCAGCACTTCGCCGATCTCCTCGCTGGAGAGCAGCGGGGGCTTCTGGAACTCCATCCGGGCCAGCTCGAGGTTGAACTCGGCACGCTTGCGGCAGCGGGCCTTCGCCGGGCAGAAGCGGCACCAGTCGCCGGCCACGAAGTAGTCGGAGCCCTCCATGGCCATGATGGCGCGGGGCGCGACTTCCTCCTCGCCCCAGAGCAGCAGCTCCTTCAGCATGACGAGCTCGCTGTCCACATGGTCGAGCCGGGGCTGCACGACGGTGGTCTTCACGGTGTCGAAGTCGTAGAGGCTGCCGAACAGCTCGACCGCGCCCAGGCCGTAGAGTCGGAACTGCGGGTTGTTCTTGGCCTCGACTTTGATGCCCTTGCCGTACTTCAGGTCGATGACCTGGATCATGTTGCCGCCGATGATCACGGCGTCAGATGTACCGAAGCCCTCCGGGACCCATCGGCCCAGATCGAGGCGCTGCTCGATCATCAGCTCGGCGCCCTCGCCGGCTGCGGCGAACTCCTCCAGGACGGTGTCCACATAGAAGTCGGTGGCCTCGTCCATCTCGCCGTTGTAGTAGTCGTTCTGCTGGATCTTGGCCAGGCGCTTCTTGTACTGGGCGTCGGTGATCTCATGCAGGACGTGGCGGAGCTTCAGCTCGGCCAGCTCGTGGGCGACTGTTCCCTCGTCGGCGTAGCTGCTGGAGCCGGGATCCGGACACTGATCAGACAGTGCGACGGAGCCGGGGCAGTTGATCCAGCGGTGTGCGGCCGACGCGGAGCAGCGGGCGTGTTTACTCGGCATTGGTTTCCTCCTTCGCGGCGTCCATCAGCTTCGGCAGATCTGCCAGGTCCACCTCGGTGAGCTTGTCCTTGCCGGTCAGCTCGTTGATGAGCTCGGCCGCGCGGTTGTAGCCGCGCTTCTTGTTGAGGGCTGCCAGCTGCTTGCGGACAGCGATGCGGAAGTCTTCGGTCGCTGCTGCGGGTGCGTCCTCAGCGGGTGCTTCTTCGGCAGCGGCCTCAGCAGGCTCAGGAGCGGGCTCAGCTTCCGCAGGGGCAGGCTTGTCGGCCTTCTTGGTGTTCTTCTTAGGGGCAGGAGCTTCGGGCGCTTCCTGGGGCTCCTGGACGGCTTCAGCGGGTGCAGGTGCCGGAGCGTCTGCGGCTTCCTTGGGTGCCTGGGCGAGCTGGCTCGGGGACTCGATGCCCATGTACTGCTTGAACTCGTCCAGATTTGCAAATTCAACGGTGATCTTCATGCTTTTATTTCCTCCTTATTTGTGATATAATGAGACTGTGTTCTCTTGGGCTCCGGGGCTTCGGCTCCGGGGCTCATTCTTTTTGTGCAGCCATAGGCACCACCTCCCTCATGGTCTCAGGCTCCTCGGCCTCTGCGGTCTCCATGCTTCTCAGGATCGCCCGGTAGGCCGAGCGGGCCAGCATTGTCAGGTCGATGTCTTCCATGGTCTCACCCTCCTCATTGCGGTGTCCAGGAGCGTCCGCCGCAGATGAAGTAGTCATCGGCGGGGATGTAGCTCTCCAGGACTAAAGCGGTCGGGCTGCCATCGTGGCTGCAGCAGGCGTCACAGATGTGGTCGCCTTCGCCTATAGGTTGCATATTGGCGCAGGTCTTGCAGCACTTGAAGGGCTCCGGCTTGCGCTGTCTGTTCTTTCTTCCCATGTGTGTCCTCCTTTGAAAAAGTAAGCTTAAAGTTTACTTAGAATGTAAAAAAAATAGCTTCGACTGTGCTGTTGAAGTAGCGGGCCAGGGTGACCTTGACGTCATCGTTGGGGACGCGTTCGCCGCGCTCGTACAGAGAGATGGCCATGGCAGTCACGCCGATGGCGTCGCCGACCTCTTTCTGGGTCTTGGTGCCGCGCAGAGTGCGGAGTCTCTTGCCGATGGTCTGGGCGTCAATAATCTTTGCTGTCATGCTTGTCCTCCTTCCTTGTGTTAATCTCTGGGGTCGTGGATCTGGATCCGGAGCTTGTTGCCCAGCCAGTCCAGGCCCTCCCTGGTGGTCCAGAAGTAGATGCCCTTCTCGCCAGGCTTGCCGCTGACGACGTAGCCCTTCTTCTCCATCTTCCGCAGCGTCTCATAGTCGGGGCCGGACAGCGCCGAGTAGAAGTAGTCGCGGTAGGGCTTGTAGTATCGCCGGCCGTGCCGGATATAGGGGCGCTTGTAGTTCAGGCCGATCATGTGGGCCATGATCTGCACGTCCCTCGGGAACTGGTGCAGCGGGATGTCTTTCCTCATGGTGGCCTCCTCAGTGCTGCACCTTCTGGCTCTTGGTCTGGAGCTTCAGCCAGAGCTTCATGGTATCGCGGGTCAGATAGAATGAGCCGCACACGGCGATGAAGTGGTCGAGATAGGTGTGCACCACCTCGCCCTCGATGACGTACTTGGCGCCAATCCAGCAGAGCTCGAAGGCGATCAGGGTGCCGATCAGGCACATGAGATAGTTTGAATAAAATTTGAAGCGGGTCATTGTTGTGTGTCCTCCTTGTTTTCTAAAATCCGTTCCATATCTGCCGGCCGCAGTATTCAAAACACTCGGCGTCGTTGCAGTCTTCCGGGGTCAGGTCTTCGATGCGCTTCCGGCTCCGGGATATGAACAGATCGGAGTCCATCGGCGGCTTCGGATTTTTGTCTCGCAGCAGGTGATCGACTTCCACCAGCCGGGCGTACTCTGCCGGCTCGCTCTCTTTCAGGTGCTGGAAAAAGTAGTTTTTGTGGAAGGGGCAGAAGGTGCAGGCCGACGCCTTTGTCTCCAGCCCCCAGACTTCCTTGATGTAGGCGAAGGACTCGGCACGGGTCCAGCCCAGATCCACCAGCGGGAAGCGGTTGACGAACATCGGGTTGGGGCTCTCCTTGCACCGGCGCCGCTCCTCGAAGGAGAAGCCCATGTGCATCTCGTGAGCCTTCTGATCAGCCGGCCGGAGCCGCTGGCCCTTCCGGTAGCCCAGGAGCTCCCAGCGGACATACTTGGAGATGACCTCGACCTTGTAGTCGATGGTGCAGTTCCGGGGCATTTTGGACTTGTGGCCGTCGTCCTTGATCGTCCACCAGGGGATGCTGATCGTCCGGCGCTCTCCGAAGTTCTTCATAAAATCCGCATAGAGGGGCGAGTTCAGGGTCTTGAAGTGGATCCCGGCCGACTCGCAGGCCCGACGGATGAAGTGCACCTGGGCCATCACCCAGGGCGGCTCCATGCCGAGATCGCAGAAGATCACGGCGTCGTAGATAGGGACGAGCGGGTGGACCGTGCCGTGGCCCTCGTCCGCCGCTATCTTGTTTTCGCAGCTCATCAGGGCGAGGGCCGTGGACTGCATCCCGGCCCCGCAGGACAGGATCTTCACGGTCTCAGCCCTCCTTGTCAGCTGCGAGCTGATCGCACCACTCGATAAAGGCCCTCAGTATGGGGTTGGTGTTGCCCTGGTCAGCCCAGCCGGCGAAGCCAATCCAGCCGTCAGCGTTGAAGCTGATGCACTCCCGGCGCTCGAAGTAGTGGCTATTGACATAAAGGAAGCAGCTGATCAGGGTGCCGTTGGTCTTCTTCTTGATGTCGATCCGGCGGCTCAGGTACATGGAACCCATCGAGGTCTCGCAGTCCTTGTTCGCCTTCTTGATGTGCTTATTCAGCAGCATGACCAGGGTGAGGATGTCGCCCTCGGTCACATCGTCATAGCTGAGACCCTTGCCGGCGAAGTAGTCCCGGGCCTCGTTGTTGGTGCAGACGGGGAGGATCCCCGTCTTTCTCATGTATGCAGCCATTTGTGTGTCCTCCTGTCGGTGTTGTTTACCGTTGTTCTCTTGCTTGTAAACTATTAGTTTACATTGACTATGATAAACTCTTAGTTTATAATTGTCAATAGGAAAATAAACATTTTTTTCGGGGGATGCAATTATGGAGTTTTCTCAGATCGTAAAACAGTTAAGATTAGAGCGGGGCTGGTCCCAGCAGGACGTGGCCGACCGCGTTGGCTTAAATAAAATGACTATCTCTCAGTATGAGAATGGAAAAAGAAAGCCGAGCTTCGAGATGATCGAGGCTCTGGCTGAGATTTTCCATGTAGACATGAACTATTTGCTCGGCTTCACTGACAAGATCGAAAAGCCGGCCGGTGATGAGACTGACGTCGCTGCCAATAAGTACCTGGCGGTAACTCTCGCAGAGATCGACCTGATCGAAGCATACCGGCACGCCGGAGCTGAGACTCAGGCAGCGATCAGAGCGATCCTGCACATTTAACGGGAGGCCCCCGGGAAGGGAGGACGGTGCCATGCGCGGCGTCATTTATGCGAGATATTCACCAGGCCCACGCCAGACGGAGCAGTCCATCGAGGGCCAGGTTGCTGATTGTAAATATTATGCGGAGGAGCACGGGATCGACATCATCGAGGTGTATGCCGACCGGAAGGTCTCCGGCAAGAGTGTCGTCGGCCGTGACGAGTTCCAGCGGATGCTGCGGGACGCGGAGAAGGGCCGCTTCGACTGTGTCATCGTTTGGAAGATCGACCGCTTCGGCCGTGATCGTCAGGACATCGCTCTGGGCAAACTGACCCTGAAGCGAGCCGGCGTCAAACTGCTGTATGCGAAGGAGAGCGTCCCGGAGGGCCCGGAGGGGATCATCCTGGAGAGCGTCCTGGAAGGCCTGGCCGAGTATTACTCCGCCGACCTCCGCCAGAAGGTCATCAGAGGCATGAAGGAGACCGCGAAGAAGGGCCAGTATTGCGGCCAGTCCCTGCCCATCGGGTACAAGGTGGACGCCGAGCGCCACATTGTCGTGGATGAGCGCGAGGCTGCCGTTGTCCGGGAGGCGTTCAAAATGCACATTGCAGGCGCCCAGATCCGGGACCTGGTGCAGCTGTTCGCTGATCGCGGGATCATGGGCCGGCGCGGCAAGCCGGTCTCCAATGCGGTGATCTATCGGATGCTCCGGAACGAGAAGTACCTGGGCGAGTTTTACATCCAGGACGTGAAGCTGAACGTGGAGCCGATCATCGACCAGGCGACCTTCCTGGAAGCTGCCCGGCACTTTAAGACGAGCCGCAACAATGCGGCAGGGAGGGCGAAGGTGAACTATTTGCTGAGCTGTAAAATGTTCTGCGGGTACTGCGGCTCGATGATCAATGCAGAGACCGGCACCGGGAAGCTGGGGAAGGTGTACCGGTATTACAAGTGCGGAGACAAGAAGCGCGGGAAGAAGTGCGAGCTGAAGCCGTTCCCGAAGGAGCAGCTGGAGGACGCGATCATCCTGGCCACGGTGAACGATATGCTGACCGATGACATGATCGAGAAGCTGACCGTCCGGATCTTAGAGGTCCAGGAACAGGAAACCGCCGACGATCCCGTTGCGGGATTACGCCGGCGGCTTGACTCGAATAGAAAGCGCCAGCGGAACTTGCTGGACGCGATAGAGGAAGGCGGGGCCCGTGGCCTGGTCTCTCGTTTGACTGCTCTGGAAGATGAGGAGGAGCAGCTGGTCGTAGAGATCCAGCGGGCAGAAATAAAAAGGCCCCGACTCACCCATGAGGTGGTCGAGGCCTGGCTGCGCTCCTTCCGCGTCGGGGACGTCACCGACGAAGACTTCCGTGCGCGGTTGGTTGACACATTCATCGCCCGAGTCGAGCTCCGCAACGATGAGGCGCTGATATTTTACAATATCCGAGAAAAGGGCCCGCACTCATGTGTTCGAGTACGGCCCGAATGGTGGAGCCCGCGCGACGGTACTCGAACACCGAAGATCATCGTGCTGCGGGACTATGTCGTCCTCAGAATTGCCGTATAAAGCAAAAGAGCCCCGGCGGGTGCCGGGGCTCTCTTAGTCTATCATGTATTTGCTGGCTGTTGTGACAGCGCAGCAGGCTCCCAGGAATACGAGAGCAGCCACGCTGATCAGGGCGATCATGCCACGCCCAGGATCTTCTTGGTCCTGTTCAGAACGTCGGCAGGATCCAAGCCGGAGTCCTTCACCTTCCCGGCGATCTCCTGCGCCAGCACGTCGGCAGGATCCGGCTCGGCCGGCTTAGCAGCGACGCCCTGGATGGTGCAGTAGTCAGGGTTTTCGAGGTAGATCCAGCCGGCGCCGCTCTTCAGCTTGCCCCAGCCGTCCTGCACCTCGGTGATGGTGAAGACGCCCTTACCGGTCTGGCCTCTGACCGCGTAGTTCATGCCGGGGCCCTTGCGGTAGTTCAGATCCGGAATGATGACGTGGACAGTGAAGGGCGTCGCGGGGAAGCCCTGGACGGGCTCCGGAGCTGCTTCCGGCGCCTGGGTAGTGCCGGAGCCCAGGATCTCATTGACGGCCGCAGCGATGGCGCCGTGGCGGTCGTAGAGATACTGGCCCGGGCAGGCCTTGTTGGCGTAGTCGCGGTGCACGGTCATGTTGCAGCCGTTGGCGTGGTTGACGCGGTCGGTCTTGTTGGTGGACCAGACCAGCTTCTTGATACCGTTGCGCTTGCAGATGTCGGCCACCAGCTTGATCAGTGCGGCGTAGGCTGCATCGGTCACGGCGTAGGGGTGCTCGGTGTCGCTGGCGACTTCGATGGTGATGGCGCGGTTGTCGTTCTCGCGGCTGGAAGTGCACCAGGAGCGATCTGCCTCATCGACGGACAGACCGATGGAGCCATCCTTGCCGACAATGTAGTTGGCGCTGCACTTGCGGTCAGTGGTAGCAAAATAGTCGCAGCCCTGCTTCGCCGTCCACTGGCCCACGATGCAGTGGATCGTGATGGTGTCGATGGCGTGGTTGCGGGGGCTGGTCTTGTTCTTGGTGATGTTGGTGTACGTTACCAGAGGGCTGTTGCTCATGGTGATCTCCTCCTTCTCTGGGGTTGTTGTGGTGTTCGCGTAGGCGTCGTAGTATGCCTGGCCGAAGCCGGCCCGCTTTACCTTGACGGCGTTGCTCATGTCGGCCGGGCGCTCGTACTTGGTCAGCACGATGTCGGACGCCTCCTTCACAGTCCGGGCTGTCCGGAGCACCTGGAAGACGGCCACGTAGCCCTTCAGCTCCTGGAACATGAAGTCGAGCTGCATCATCAGGTCGCCGATGGACGCGCCGGTCTTCCGGGCGTAGTTGAGCATGGCCTCCTTGCGGCTCCAGTATGTCCACTGCGCGAGGCCGTAGCCGGCGCTGTCGCGGACGAAGTTGGAGTAGCTCCCGGAGTCCACAGCGGCCGTGTACTCGGCGTCCGTGAGGCCCAGGCGCTTCTCGTAGGTGTTCTGGAGGTTTTGTGGATTGAGCCCGCTCTCGGCGTAGAGGTTGCCCATCAGCCCGGCCACACCGGCCGGGCTGAAACCTTTGCAGCGGAAGTAGTTCCAGATGGTCCTCTCAGTGGAGGACCCTGTCGCCTTCATGGCTTACTCCTCGCCGGCGCCAGTGCCGTCTCCGGATGCGTTGCCGGCGTCGGCCAGGCCTTCGCCGATGACGTAGCCGATGACAGTCGCGCCGGCCATGATCAGGCCAGTGACCTGAGTGGCAGTAGCCTCAGCGCCGCCCAGGGCGACGATGAGCATGGACACAAAAGACGCCACGCTGAGCCAGAACTTGCGGCTCGTGAGTTTACGGATCCAGTCGATTTTCTTCATGGTGTAATCCTCCTTGATTTTCGTGCAGAGGCAGACGCTCCACCTCCGACATAACTTTTTTAGCGGTGCTGTTTCCACCCTCGGCCAGATATGGCTCGTAGAGGTAGTCGTGCAGGTTTTCGTACTCGTCCTTGGTGATGTAGCCGCGCTCGATGTAGCAGCAGCCCAGGTAGACGATGCGGTCATGGGCCAGACCGAGGAGCAGCTTGCTCTGGCGCTTCATCGCCTCGTCGCGCTGCTTGTCCTCCTCGGTGCGGCCGTCCTTTTTCTTGTCACGGCGCTGGAGCAGGTAGAGGACCACGGAGCAGCCTCCGGAGCCGGTCAGACCTGCGATCAGCGCGATGATGATGTTGGTGAGCTGGTCGGGAGTCATCGGCGAGGCCCCTCCATGCTGTTTCGTTTCTTCATCTCTTAGTTGCTCCTTGCTTAGAATTACGCCCCCACGGAGATCTCCGTGGGGGCGTTGTGGGCTTTACTCAGTGACGAGCTCCGCCAGTTCCAGGTCGATCAGCATCTCCTTGACCTGGGGCTTGATCAGGTCGGGGACGCTGTCGTAGGTACGCTTGCCCTTGACGATCAGGGCGACGTAGATGACTGCCATGTTGTTCACCACCTTTCTGAGCCAGGATCTGAAGCGCCGGATCATCTTACTCCTCCAGGAGTGCGCGGACTTCGTCGCGCAGATTTTCAGGCACGTCGTCGATGGTTTTGAGGCCCTTCTTGATGAGGGCGGCGTAAACTTTAGCCATAATTAAACACCTCCGATGATCATTTCGTAGACCTCAGCCAGAGCCAGCTGGAGGTCGGTGATGCTGTTGACGTTGGTAGCCAGAGCAGCGGCGACGAGCTCCTTCTGCTTTTCCTCGGCCGTCTTCTCGGCCAGGATAAACCAGTATTTTTTGCCGACCTTGCTGATCTGCACCAGCTTCATGTCCTCGTGGGTCTGGGTGCCGTCAGGTCCTTCGATGGTCACGCTGGAGAGCTTGCCGGCGAAGGTGTCCTCGGTGACGACGGTGGAGCTGATGTAGTTGTTCCCGTTGAGGTCGAGGCCGTCGAGGGATGTGCCATCAGCCAGTGTAATCTTCCATGTCCTTTTTTCCATTTTGGTCTCCTTCCGAACAGCTCATAGTAGAGGCTGCTCATGTTGTAGATTTGGTCGTGTGACATAATTTTGTAGTGACTGCCCAGCCAGGACTTGAACGAGTTCTCGACGGTTGGGTAGTCGATCCGGCCGGCGTCCAGCAGGCGCTTGTACGCCTTCAGCTTCCGGCGTTCCCGGGTGATGTTCTTCGGGTGGATCTTCCGGATCAGGCGGCCGGTCTCCGTCAGTGAGTAGCACACCTGCAGGTGTCTGAACTGAGAGGAGAGCTTCACGATCCGGGTCTTCTTTTCGTTGATGATCAGCCCATACTCTGCCGCCTCCTTCCTGAAGCCTTCCAGCACGCTCACCAGGAACTCCTTGGAGTCTGAGACTGCGTAGAAGTCGTCGGTGTAGCGGGCGTAGTGTTTGATGCCTCTGACGATCTTGGCCTAGTTGTCCACCCGGTACGGGTAGATGATGCCGATGTTTTGGGAAGGCTGCGAGCCTATGTCCACGCCCTTCCTGAGCATCTTCTCACCGGTCAGCAGCTCCGGATCCACGCCGCAGTTGAGCATCGGGTTGACCTTGCCGGCCATCATGGCCGCGATCTCCTCATCGGAGAAGCGGGAGACATCCTGCTCGAAGGTCTTGAAGATCAGGCGCGTCAGCATCTCAGAGATCAGCAGCGTCTCCGGATCTTCGACCTCGCGCTCCAGAAAGTAGTCGAGGACCTCGATGCACTTGTCGTGCGGGATGTTGGCATAATAGCCAGAATAGTCCACCAGCAGGATGTAGCCCTCGTTGGATCCGTGCTCCATGTAATACTGGTGCAGGTGAGCCTCGAAGCGCCGGCGGTGGAAGGCCACGCCCTTGTCCTTCTGCGAGGCGCCGTTGTCGTAGATCAGGTACTTGCTGATCGCCGGCGTCAGGACCTCGTCACAAAAGAGGTGGTTGACGGTCTTGTCCACCATGGTGTTGCTGGTGATAAAGCGCTGATGCCCGCGCTCGTTGATCGGGAACTTGTTCCCGGGGTCTGGGCGGTATTCTCCGTCCATAAAGTCGCGCCGGATGTGGGCCGTGGTGAGGAGCTGCGTCATCTCGAACATCTGCGTGCTGCGTTTGAATTTGCTGCTTTTCATGGCCTTGGTGCCGGCGTCGTATATTAAATTTGCATCATAAAATACATTCATAAAAACCACGCGATAGCCCCATCGGTCGTAACCGGGAGCGTCCTGGTTAGCATTTACCAGCTGATCCCGCTGGACGGATGGCCTCTCCTTTCCCATAGCCGCACGCGGGAGCTTGCCCGTAGAATGTAGTGCGGTTGTGAAATCCGGGCGGACGCCGATGGAGTTCGAGGCGTTCCAGTTGTTGGCATTGCCGTTGTTGTTGACATTGCAGAAATTCGTCGCGGACTGGACGGCACAAACAGAGGCCACCCTATAGGGTGTTAATCTTTCAGGTGCTTCAGGAAGCGATTGTCGGACTGCCGGAGCTTCTTCACCATGTTGAACAGCTTCTCGACTTCGAGCACGATGTTCATATACCGGTTTTTGTCAGCCGGCAGCGCCTCGGCGATGTACTGGAGCTCGTCCTGGAGCTGGTTGCAGCACTTCAGCGCCTGGTTGAGCTCGTCGCGTCTGTCCAGGTACTCGACACGGTAAGAAGGCCAGATGGTATTGGCCGCTCTGATGTGCTGAGCGATGGCGCAGGTGAGATCGTCCACGCGGTCGCGGTGCCTCTTGATAAACCAGCAGGCGTAGTCGTTCTCCAGGCTGCGGATGGCCTCGGCGACGTCCTTCTTGTGCTCCGGGTCCTGGATGTGCGCGGTCTGCTTCTTGATGGCCGCCTCCAGCTTCTTCTCGCTGTAGGCGAAGCTGCTGAGCAGCTCCACGGAGATCATCCGACGGACTGCGAGAGCCTGGTGGTGCGCTTCCAGATTAGAATGGGCCCGTTTACTTTTAGGGATGTCTGACACGCTATCTTATCTCCTTGATTAGATTTACCCGGCCCACAAGGGGCCGGGATTTTTGATCAATAGATCAGGAAAGCCGGGCGGACGCCGAGGGAGGCCGAGGCGTTCCAGCTGGCGGCATGGCCGGCGTAGGGGACAAAGCAGAAATCCGGCGCGGACTGGACATCTCTCAGCCACCAGTTCTCTCTGTTCGTGATCAGGTCCGGGCGTGCCTGGAACAGAGCCAGCTGGCTCTTGTCTGCGCCGGTGTCGTAGCCGTTCTGGGATCCGCCACCCCATGCGTGGGAGCCGTAGACCATCTTCTCGTTCATCAGGTCGATCTGGCTGTCATACCACGCCCAGCCGGAGCTGGCGCCGTTGCTGACAGCGTTGGGCAGGATGATCCTGTGAGTCAGGATGTGATCCGCGCCGAAGTCGGCCTTGATGGTGGCCAGAGCATCAGCCAGGCCGGAGGTCTTCATCTTGCTGCCGTAATAGGAGCCGGTCGTGTCGTTGGCGTCATTCATAACGTGGTTATAGAAGGACTTGTCGGGGATGACCAGCATATGGTGAGTGGTCAGCGCTGTGTCGCCGCAGTTCAGACGGTAGTCAGCATGGGCGGCCCAGTATTTGCGGCCGTTGATGGTCCAGTAGCCGCCGGTGCGGACCAGCTCGAACTTACCGGCACGGATGTCGGCGGACTGCTCGGCGGTGAAGCTGGTGCCGAGGCTGTGTTCATAGATGAAGGAGTTGGCTCTGGATGCACCGGTCTGGCCGAGCATCTTGGTCAGTTCCTTCAGGGTTTTGATGTCGTCGGCGTTGGTGCCTGCCAGGCCGAAGACTTCGTTGATGGCGGCGATCAGGCTGGTCTGGTCCTCAGTCTCCAGCGTGGTCAGGTCTCCGTTGATGAAGGCCTTGATGGCACTGAGGGGGATCCTCTTGACGCCTGTGCCGTCTGCGAGTCGTACCAGGAGAACGTCCTCCTCGCTGGCCACGGCAGCCAGCGCGTCGTACTCGGTGAAGCGTTTGCCGTTTGTTACGTCAATCTGCATAATGTTCCTCCTTATGCGGTTTTATATTTCCAGTCGCCGATGATCGCGTTGCCATCGTCGTCCAGGATCGGGTTGCCGTCATCGTCAACGATGTGAGTGAACAGATCGTTGTGGATGATCATGTACTCCAGCGCGGTCAGGCGCTCGTCCAGGTTGCTCGTCTTGTTGATGAGCTCGCCGGCCACGTCTTCGTTCAGAAGGCCCTGCACGGTGGCAAACCACTCGTTGAAGGCGTTCTGGCTGGTGCGCTGGAACTCTTTCAGATCCTCCGTGATGGCGGTCAGGTCTGCGTTGCCCTTGTTCTCCAGCGCTTCGATGTACCCGTCGATGGCGGCCGTGTAGCCGTCATAGGCGGCCCTGGCCATCTGCTCGAACTGGGAGTAGCTGGCGTTGGACTTGGCCACAAATTCAGCATAGAAGGCATCGAACTGGTCATAGAAGGCCTCGGTGTCGATGCTGTCGATGAACTGGGTGATGTAGCCGCAGACTGCGCTGTTGGGGCGGGTGTCGCTGATGGAGCTCTGTGTGATGACGGTCTGGTTGGCGCTGATCGTCACATTCGCCAGGCCCAGCTCGTAGTAGTCGCCGCTGACGGGCTGGATGAGCTCCGGAGCCTGGGGCGTTGCCGCTGCCGTGCCGGTCTTCACGATGATCTCGCAGAGGCGCTCCAGGTAGTTGCAGCGCAGCACGACGCGGTCGATGCGGCTGTAGCTCGTAGGAGCTGCGGCCAGCTGGAAAGTGGCGGGGGCGGGATCATAGGCGAAGGCGCCGTTGATCAGGCCGAAGCCAGGGCGGACCGTGACGCTCAGGCCGGTGTCGCCTGCCAGCACTTTGAAGCAGTCGGCAGGCTTGGCCAGCACGCCATTGGTCAGCAGTTTGGAAAAGAGCAGGCGGAACAGTTCCGACGTCTCTGCTCTGTCAAAAATAGGCATACCCTCGGAGTCCACGCCGGTGATCTCCGAGTCAAAATAGCCGTATCTCATGGCCATGTTAAAATACCTCCCTTTGGATGATTTTCGTGATGCTGGTCATCTGGTCATTGCCGAAGACGACGGAGAGGGTCTGCTTGCTGCCTTCGTAGACCTCCTGGATCTCGGTGATCCGCTTGGTGGTCTCGATGCCGACGTCTGCGTAGCGGTAGGTGCAGAGGTCGCCCAGGTCGAAGTCCACGCCATAGGTCAGGTTGGCGTTGGGATCCACGTCGCTGTTGACGGTCTCGATCTTCTGGTACTCGGCCAGCTTCTCCAGGCCACGCTGACGGAGTAGCGCCCTGTACTGGTCGGCCGTGTACGTGTGCTCGTTGCCGGCGTCGTCCTGGTAGGTGCTCTGGAGATCCCGGGCGTCCACGTAGAGCTCCCGGCGCTCCTCGTCCGCACTGCTGCGGAGATCCACCTCCACAATGACACGGGCGGAGCCTTCTCCCTCGCCGGCGACGTAGGCGAAGTTCTTATACTCGGACTCGTCCCGGTCGTAGACGGCGTTCTTGACGTTGTAGAAGCTATCCGAGAAGATGGCCCAGCTGTTCTCCGTCTGGTCGTCCGTTCTGTCCTTGCCCTTCCACACCTCGAAGATGAGGTCGTTGTTCAGGTAGTCGTAGCGCAGCCGGTGGCTGAGCTCCTGGGTCTTCTCTATCTCGTAGAGCTTGTCGCCCAGGTTGTCGCCGGTGGCCGTGACCGTGACGCTCGTGCCGATGCCCTTCAGCTCGCCCAGTTTGACCTGGGGGATCTTCCGGTCGGCGTCGGTCGGGTTGATCACGTAGCGGTCCACCATCTTCCGGCCGATGACCTCCGGCGTGCCGGTGAGGCTGATCTGCGTGTTGAGCACGCGGCCGTTCAGGAGCTCCTCGGAGAAGTAGCCCTTGCAGTAGGCCGTCCGGGCGCCCTTGGCGTCTCTCGCGAAGTTGACCTCGCGGATCACGCCCAGCTCGTCCCGGTCGTTCCGGTAGAGATAGCGGCCGGTGTTCATCAGCGTGAAAAACTCGGCGGGAGTGTGTAATTCAAAAAGGCCCGAGGCATAATACCGGCGGTCCCAGATGAGGGTATTGAACACGCTGACGACGCCCAGCGTGTCGAAGTTCTGGTCGAGGATGATCAAATTCATGCGCTACACCCCCAGATATTTCGGAGTGTAGAACAGATTGACGTCCAGGTTGGTGTAGTTCCCATCCGCGTCGTACTCCAGATAGTTGTCGCCCACGTCCAGCTTGAAGGGCTCACTCCGGCGGTCGATGTGCTGGTAGTAGTTGACGCCGTTCAGAGTGATGACCTGGTGCCGGTCGTTGGTGTCGATGAGAAGCATGTCGCCGGTCTGCATCGTGACATTCACGCGCATGAACTGGCCCGTGCCGGTGTTTGTGATCTTAGGGTTGATCACGGTGCCCCTGGTCGCGATGAACTGGATCTGGACGCCGGTCGGGACGTCTCCGTCATTGCTCAGCACGACCTCCTTCTTCAGTGTTCTATAGCCGGCAGTGTTGCCGCCCAGGAGAAGGCCACGTGCTTCCGGCTTGTAGTCCAGCTTGCCCGTCTCCATCCTCTTGCTGAGGGAGATCCAGGGGAAAGAGAACAGCGGCGTGATGTTCGCCATGTTCTTGCCGAAGTTGTCCACATTGAGCATATAAGGGTCCGGACAGATCAGATCCACCAGGATCTTCAGCTTGCTGTCCATGTTCTTCGATGCTGCGAAGGTCCAGCCCTCCAGCTCGTACTCGATGTTGCGGCTGACGCCCATGTTGGTGATGAGCGCCTTGCCGGTGTACTTCGGATTGAAAAACTTGATTACTTTGGCCCGGTTTTCCGGGTTGTTCTTGTTGCTTCTGAAGCTGGCCTCGATGTGGATCGGCCTCGGTTTGATCTTCTTGCCATCGACAGACGCCCCGTCCACCAGGGCGTTGTCTGATGTGCTGATCTCCACCTCGGAGGACTCCAGGCCGGACACGGCAGTGATGTCAATGTCCTCGCCCGGGCCCATTCTGAGGGTCTTGCCGTTGCAGGTCAGCTCGATGGTTAATGCGTTTACTGTCATTTCACACCTCCGACCATGTTCCGCAGAGCCTCGCGCTGCTTCTTGGCCACCTCGGAAGGAGTAGCCACGGGCACGTTGTAGGTGTTGCTCTGCTCCATGCGATTGTCATAGTAGACGGTAGTGCCGGCGCCTGCCATCCTCAGCCCCGCAGCGTGCGAAGCTCCGACGGAGAGCTGTCCGGCGCTTGCCGACATCTCGGCCCGCATGGCGCTGACGAGCTCGCCGGCTTTGGCTTCCATGTCCTTCAGCGTTGCGGGCATGGTCTTGTCCAGGCCCTTGCCCACGCCGGGCATGATCCAGCGGCCGACCTCGTCCGCGAACTCTTTGGACGGGGAGTTAATGCCGAGGGCGTTCTTCGCAGCGTCCAGCAGGCTGCTGGCCAGGCTGCTGACCTTATTCGTCAGCCAGCTCCAGCCGGAGCTGATGCCGTTCCAGATGCCGCTGATGATGTTGCTGCCGATCTCCGCCATCTTGCTCGGCAGGCTTGCCAGGCCGTTGACGATGGAGTTGAACAGCTGGGTCGCCGCTGCGGCGCCCTTCTGAGCCAGCTGAGTGCCCCAGGTGACGACCTTCTGGGCCGCCTGGCTCAGATAGTCCCAGACCTTGCCCGGGAGCTGCTGGAGCGTGCTGGCGACCTTGCTGAGCATATTGCTCGCAGCGGTCGAAGCGTTGGAGACCATCTGCTGGCCCCACGCCACCACCTTATTGACGGCATTGACCAGGTGCGTCCAGATCTTTCCGGGCAGCTCCTGGATGATGCTGTTGACCTTGCTGAGCATATTGCTCATTGCGGTCGAGGCGTTGCTGAGCATCTGCTGGCCCCACTGCACGACCTTGGTCACTGCGTTGACCAGGTGCGTCCAGATCTTGCCAGGCAGCTGCTGGATGATGCTGTTGACCTTGCTGAGCAGGTTGCTCATGGCCGTGGAGGCATTGCTGAGCATCTGCTGGCCCCACTGCACCACTCTCGTGACCGCGTTGACCAGGTGCGTCCAGATCTGCCCCGGCAGGTTTCTCAGCACGTTGGAGACCTTTGTGCAGAGGTCGCTGATCAGCTTCTGGGCCTTGCTGCCCATATCCGTGCCCCACTCGACGAGGTCCGTCACGATCTCGGCGAAGACTTCACCGATCAGATCCGGGAGCTCGGCCAGCACGTCGATGATGGCCGTGATGATGTCCGGCACGGCCTTCGCCAGCTCGACCACGATGACCGGGATGGCTTCGACCAGGGCGCCCAGGAGCTTGATGCCGGCGTCAATGATCTGCGGGACGGCCGAGATCAGGAACTGCACGATGGAGCTGATGACCTCCGGCAGCGCCTCGATCAGAACGGGAAGCGCGGCGAGGATGCCATCGGCCAGGCCCATGATCAGCTGGAGAGCGCAGTCCAGGAGCGCCGGCAGCTGGTCGATCAGGGTGGTCACGGTGTAGGCGATCAGCTCGACGAGAGCCGGCAGGAGCGTCGGCAGCATGGAGCTGATACCGTTGACGATGCCGGTGAAAATATCCACCAGGCAGCCCAGGAAGGAGCGGAGACCGTCGCCGTTGATGAAGTCCGTGATGGACTCCACGACCATCTCGGCCATGCCCTCGAAGTCAAAGTCGAGGACGGCGTCGCGGGCCTGCTCCAGAATACTCTGGCCAGCAGAGAGAACGGCCGGCACAATGGCAGCGGCCAGGTCAGGGATCTGCGACACGATGGCACCAGCCAGAGCCGGCAGCGTCTCAGCGAAGCGCGGGACGATTTCGGCCAGGTTGTTGACGATGTTGTCCGCAGCCGTAGCGAAGGCGTCGGCCAGCTGGTCGGCGTCGCTCGATCCGTTCATAAAGTTGTCCCAGGCAGCCTTGGCCGCAGCCATGGAGCCCTCCAGAGTCTCGGAGGCTTCCTTGGCAGTCGTGCCGGTGATCCCCATTTCCTCCTGGATCACGTGGATCGCCTGGTAGACGTCGTTCAGGTTGTTGATGTCATACTTGACGCCCGTCAGCTCCTGGGCGTCGGCCAGCAGTCGCTCCATCTCGGTCTTCGTGCCGCCGTAGCCCAGCTTCAGGTTGTCCAGCATGGTGTAGTTCTGTTTTGCGAAGCCCTGGTACGCGTTCTGGATCATATCCATGGACGTGCCCATCTTGTTCGCATTGTCGGCCATGTCAATGATGGCCATATCCGCCACTTTGGCGGCTTCCTCAGTGTTTCCGCTGAGGGACTGGAGCAGGGACGCCGAGAAGCTCGTGACCGTGCTCATGTAGTCGTTGGCGGACATTCCCGCCGTCTGGTAGGCGCGATCAGCTGCGGCGATGACAGCGTCAGCCGTGTCGCCGAACAGCGTCTCGACGCCGCCCACATTCTGTTCGAGAGCGCCCACGCTGTCGAGGGCTGTCTTCCCGAGGTTGACCAGGCTATCGACTGCCCTGGTCATCATCTGGCCGCTGAACACGCCCAGCGCCTGCTGGGCGATGCTCGCGACCTTGCCCATCCCCGACTGTAGACCGCCGGAGTCCAGGCTTGTATCAAATTTTAGGGTTCCATCTGATGCCATGACCGTACCTCGCTACCATTCAAAAGTGCGGCAGGGTTGCCGCCGTTCATAAGTAGTTTGTTAAGGTCACTTTCGAGCTGCTGACGGTCAGCCGACTGAGGGAGCGCATAGACGCGCTTCAGATGCTCATAGTGCTGCCGCTGCTCCTTGGAGATCTTGGCCGGTATCTTCATCGTGCGGTAGCCGATGATTTTGACCAGCTGCGTGTCTTCAGGGAGCGATCTAAAGAGGGCTCGGAACTGCCACCAGTGGAGGGGATGCCGCGCCAGATCCAGGCCGTAGGCCTGCATAAACGCGGAATAAATATAATCAGCATCGTGCTCGTAGGAGAAGGGCGGGTCCTCGTCGGCGGCGCCGGACGTTTCGCCCGTCGTCTCTGCGGGATCCGTGCCGCAGCGATAAAACCAGACCAGCTTGCCGAGTGCTTCATCGAGCACGTCATAATCGAAGACGACGCCGGGGAAATACAGGTGCAGGGCGGTCTGGAGCTTCTCCAGATCGTCGAGCCCTGGGTCTTGCAGCACTTCTTCGAACAGGATCCCCGTCCGGAAGTCGCTGCTGATCGGGACCATCTGGCCCGCGATCTCGACCTGTTCCGGCAGGCCGTCGATCAATAAATTCAGTGCTTTTTACCCTTGCCGTGCTTCTGAGAGACGAACTGCGCGGTCTGCATATTACGGACGGCGTTCTGCTGGCGCTGGGTGTAGCGGTTGGTGAAGTCGTTCAGGGTCTTGCGTTCTCCGGCAGCCCAGTCGCTCACCTTCTCGATGGCCTTCAGGTGCTCCATGACGTTCATCTTGCCGCCGAACAGCTTGGCAGCCGTGCCGGCGCCGAAGATCTCGTCGAAGCAGGTGTTGACCACCTCGCACTGTGCGCGGTAGTTGGCCGCAGCGGTCGGGAAGTTCTCGCTTCTTTTCTGCTGAGCCGTGTCGCGCATTTTAATCATCGCGGTCTCGAACTTCTCCATGAAGTCGGCGTCCATCAGGTCGCCTTCGAGCTTGACGTTGTTAATGATCAATTCCATTATTCTGTTTTCCTCCATTGGTCGGTGTTATTAAAAAGCACCAGCAGGCTGCACCGTTCGGCCTGCTGGTGCCTGGTCGCTCACTGCCTGATCAGGCCAGTCGCGCGGAGCCAGTTGTTGCGTTGTTTAGGACTGAGCCGCAGGAGTTGCTGCGGTGTCGTACTTGCCCTTGAAGTCGCCGGCCGTGAACTTCTTGGCCACGGTGTCGAACTTGCCCTGGATAGGATCGCCGACAGCGTGCAGCACGCCGGAGACGCTGATCTTCTCGCCGCCGGCGCCGGAGTTGTCGCTGACCTCGTTGGCCACGGTGAACAGGCGAGCGGTGTATTCGGCAGCAGCCTCAGAGGGCTCGCCGACAGGGTTGAACAGCTCGACGCGGACGTACTTCAGCTGGGCGTCAGTGCCGGTCGCATGGTCGCGGCCCATCTTCCAGAGCTTGTAGATCGCCTTCTGAGAAGGGATCAGACGGGACTCATAGGAGAACTCCGTCTCGTAGCCGGTGATGTCAGTGGACGCGGTACTCTCGTTGATGTAGGTCTCGCTGTCGGTCTGTGCGTTGGGGCTCTCATCCAGAGTCGTGAAGCCGGTGCCCATGAGCTCGAAGACGCCGTCGATCTCGGCATAGTCCGCGATGGCGTTGCGAAGCAGGGCGGCACGGCTCTCGTCAAAGAGCTGGAGATTGAACTTTTTCATGTGCTTATGCCTCCTTGTGATAGATGAGTTCTAACTGGATCTGGTAGCGTGCGTTCCTCATGGACTCGTCGAACATATAGCCAGACGAGAGCACGCTGAGCTGTTCCGGGTGCATACCTTCCGGCAGCTCCGGAAAATTGCCGGCAGCCTCCTGAGCTTCGACCCAGTTGGCGAAGTCCTCGTAGAAGGTGCTGTTGGCGATGTTCTGGAGCCGGTCCATGCTGTAATACTCCCGGCTGCCGAAGTTGAACTGGTAGCGCCGGTCGGAGCTGCCGTCGATGTACGTCTCGATGATAGGGTTGAAAATCCCGGTCTCGATGGTGTACTCCTGCGGCTCGTCTCCCAGGGCGTCCACGCGGAACACTCCGGCACTGAGGAGAGGGCAGTCCTTGAAGAAGTCGGCGACGCCCTCGATGATTGACTTGACCATTTCGGGCCTCCTTTACTTGTTGACCAGCTTCAGGATCTGCGTCCTGTGTGCGGTTTTCATTCGCTCAAACCACATACCGCCACGCCTGGAGTCGTAGCTGCGGGTCTGGCTGGTGTTGTAATACTGCTTGCGGGCGTATGGTGCGATGTACTGCACCTCGCCGGAGCCGATGACGGTGCCCAGCGTGCCGGATCGCTCCAGGGCGCCGGTGCGCTTAGGGACCATCGGAGCGCAGAGCCTGAGCACTTCGCTGTCGATGATTTCCTGCTTCTTGCTGAGCACTTCGTTCATTCTCGGGGCGCAGCCGGCGTTCCAGATCAGCTCGGCCTTGCCGTTCTTTCCCTGGATGATGGCGCCCCTGGGGTTGGTGATGGGCTTAAACGCCATTATTCGCCTCCGATCCGCCAGTGCTTCACGGCGGCCGAGCCTCTGATGGTGTTGTCCGCGTACTCCTTGACGTAGATCAGCTGGCCGAGCGCCTCCATCTGCTTCTGATCGACCGGAGCCGTCAGCTCGGTCGCCATAGGCAGCACATAGTCGCCGGTCTGGAGTGTCCACGCCTTGGCGGCTGCATCCTCGTCCAGCTGGCGGAACTTCTCCGCCGGGACGTAGCTCCGGCCGTCCTGGATCTTCGCTCCCAACGGGATCCTCAGCTTGTAGGCGAGGCTCTGGGAGTGAGCTCCGTCCGTAGAGTGGCCGGAGCTCCTGTTCTCCAGGAAGGACGCGCTGCGGATGCAGGTCGGGAAGTAGACCTCGCGCCGATCAGCGCCCAGGCGTTTGTTAAAGACTGTTATCGCAGTCTGCACATACATGGCGGCAGCCTCCCTTCAGGGATCGGCTCAGCCATCCGGTCGGCAGCAGGTAGACGCGGATCGCTTCGAGGATCTTCTTGCGGAGCAGCTCCTCAGCGGTCTGGCCATCCTGGCCCTCCGTGATGTAGGTCACGGAGTAGCCGTCGTTGGTCTCGCTTTTCACACCTGCAGCCTGGTTGCCGTTTGCGCTGGCCTGGTTGTTGTGATAATGGACGACCTCCGCCGCAGCGCAGACCGCGAGCTTGACGCGGTTGTCCTCTTTGGCGAAGATGTCCCCGTTGATATAGGTCAGGTAGCCGATGACCGCCTCCGCCTTGGCCTCGACTTTGGGGAAGTCAGCCTCGGGGATCGTCTCCCCGAAGGTCTGCTTGTAAAAATCATAGGAGACGTACATCAGGCTGCACCTCCTTTACTTAGGCGCCAGGAGTCAGAACAGCGAACGGGAAGCGCTTCGCCTTGTCCTTGGCCATGGCGTTGACAGGGTTGGGGATTTCCCAGCCCAGACGCATTACGGCACGGAGAGCGACCATGTCGTTCTGCATCAGGTTGTAGGCGATGGAGCCGTCGGTATTCTGCACCACGCCCTCGGTGAACAGCTTGAAGGTGATGTCCTGGCGGATGCTGTAAACCAGCTGAGAGAAGTCGCCGGAGATCAGAAGGGCCTCGGCCTTATCGAAGGAGCCGTTGCGAGGGAAGTTGATGGCAGAGCCGTCCAGGCTGTAGTTGCCAGTGTTCTGCATGGAGCTGAGGAACAGAGGACGCTCGTTGCCGTCCTTCAGGCCGCGCAGCTTCGCACGCATGGAGATATCAGCGGCGTGGCCGGTGACGAAGTAGCCGGACTCCTCGACCTTGGAGATCACGCCGCCCTCGCCGAGCAGGTCGGTGTAGAGGTCAGCGGACAGAGCCTTCATAGCGCCGGCTGCCTTAGCAGAAGGCACCAGGCCCTCGCGCCAGGTTGCAGGCTTGTCAGTGCCGAACAGGACAGCGGCGTCGATGACCTGGCCGAAGGCCTCCTGAAGACGAGGACGGACCTCGCCCCAGATGTCATAGTCTGCGTCGTCCAGAACTGCCTCGGGGATGGGAACGATGACCGCGATCTCCTCGGCGTAGATGACCTTCTTGTCCCAGGCCTGCTTGGTGGTCTTCTTCTGACCGGCGTCGCCGTTCACGAAGTAAGCGACAGGCAGAGCGTCCAGAACAGGCAGACGGCTCTGGGCTGCGGTCATGTTAGCCAGACGGCGGCCCATGGACAGAACGGTGGACTGGGCGATGGCGCCCTGGATGATTTCGGCCGCACGGTCCTCGGGGATCAGAGACTCCGCGCCGGAGCGGTCGATGATGTTGACGTCAGTGTCAAACAGCTGAAGATTGAAAAACTTTTTCATGTGGTTGTACCTCCATAATGTTTAGAAAGATTTCCGCGCAGCTCTGCGGATGGCGTCGTTGATGAAGGCGTTGCCCTTATCGCCGGAGCTGCCAGCTCCGGAGCCATCAGTGCCAGTTTTTACGCGGTAGGAACTGTTCCCAGTCTTATACTGCGGGTTGTCCTTCAGGAACTTAGCCGCAGCCTTGTCGAAGTCCAGCTTGCTGTCCTCTTTCATCAGGGTGTCGATCTCAGAGAGAACGAAGCGAGAGAACTCAGGACGGACTCCCAGCTGGGTGAGCTTCTGGCCGTTCTTCATAGCGGCCAATTCAGCGCGAGCGTCGTCGCGCTCCTTGGTGATGGCGTCCACGTTGGGCCTCTGCGCTGCCTGCTGGGCCTTATAGTCTGCGATTGCCTGGTTGATCTGCTCCTCGCTGAGTCCCTGCTGCTGGAAGTAGGAAGCGAGCGCAGCCCTCTCAGCACGAGAGGCGCGGGCGTTTGCGATTTCTTCGGCCTGCTGGAAGCTGTAGCTGGCGCCGTTGTTGCCGCCATTATTCCCGGCGTTTCCTGCCTGGCCGCCGTTGCCAGATCCGGCGCTTCCGCCCTGGCCGTTGCCAGCGCCGCCCTGGCCGCCGTCGTCCAGGAGCTGAAGGTTGAAAAACTTGGTCTGCATTGTGTTATTCCTCCGTTTTTGTGATGTGTCGTGAACATTCCCGCCGCATTTAGGGAGCGGCGTCTGCCCATAATAAAAGCGCCTCGCGGCGCTTAAACTATTGTGATATTTCCGTAGCTGCCCTGGATCCCGTAGATCCCCAGCAGCCAGGTGTCGATCAGGGCCTTGCCGATGTCGTTCATCCTGGGCCAGCTGATCCGGACGTCGCCGGGCTCGGTGACGGCCTCGATCTGGAGACCGGCGACCTCGCGCAGCCCCTCGATCAGTGTCAGCGTGACCGAAGACACGGCCGCGCAGATGATGTTGTTGCCGGGAGGCACGCCAGCAGGCCGCTCAGCGTGCCCTGTGACGGTTATGCTGTTCTCATCGACGTGGATGTTGATCATGTGCTTGCTCCCTTCTGAGCGGCGTCCTGGGCCGCTCTGCGCTGCTTCTCTGCGCGTTCCTTCGCACGGTTGGCCGCTTTGGCTGCCTGCTCGGCCTGCCAC
>ERZ824488.811-NODE-811-length-38675-cov-3.581357_pt1 | contig 38675 bp, 25 predicted proteins | sample MGYA00519936_ERZ824488 | MGnify/ENA primary metagenome ERZ824488 (study PRJEB31778, sample SAMEA3449153) | human gut metagenome | biome: human gut; feature: human-associated habitat; material: faeces | place: United Kingdom | collected 2010/2012 ... | reverse complement strand
TGTGGTTGTCACACCTGATCTCAAGTTCTGTAAGGCATATATCAGTGTCCTGGGTGACCAGGATGCTGTTGATTCCACATTTGCAGGGTTGAACAGCGCAATGGGATATATCAGAAGAGAGCTTGCTCATTCTGTAAATCTGCGCAATACACCGGAGATAACATTTATCATGGACCAGTCCATAGAGTATGGTGTCAGTATGTCCCACAAGATAGATGAGGCTCTCGGAAAGCATGGCGATGCTGACGAGAGTACAGATGAAAACTCAGAGAGTGAAGATGAGTTTGAAGAGTAGGATATAATATGAGAATTTAAAAGGAGGTATATCATGAACGATCTTATAAGGGAGATAGAGAACGCAGACAGCATAGCCATAACAGGACATATCAATCCTGATGGTGACTGTATAGGTTCAACACTTGGAATGTATAACTATATTACAAGCAATTACCCTGACAAGAGGGTTCAGGTATATCTTCAGGAATTCCCGGATGTATTCATGTTCCTGAATGGTGCATCTACTGTAAAGCATGAGGCAGATGACGAGACCTATGATCTGTTTATGTCGCTTGACTGCGGAGATATGGACAGATTCACACCATTTGTCAGATATTATGAGACTGCGAAGAGAACTCTTTGCATAGACCACCATGTGTCTAACAAAGGCTTTGGTGATGTGTGCTATGTGGAAAGTGATGCATGCTCCGCTGCGGAGGCTATATTCAAGCTCCTGGATGAGAAAAAGATCAACCAGCAGTGCGCAGAGTGTCTGTATACCGGTATAGTCCACGACACAGGAGTGTTTAAGCACAGCAATACCACCAGAGAGTCCATGACCATAGCGGGAATCCTGATAGAGAAGGGAGCGAGACCAAGCTTTGTCATAGATGAGACATTTTACAAGAAGACGCTCACACAGAATAAGCTTCTGGGCTATGCGCTTCTCAACATGAAGCAGTTTGCAGATGGAAAGATAACCCATACACTTCTGACAAAGGAGGACTTTGACAGATTTGGTGCCAGCAAGATGGATACGGATGGAATCGTGGATCAGCTCAGACTGACATCAGGTACTGAGGTTGCTTTCTTCATGTATCAGGCTGGTGAGGATAATTACAAGATATCCCTCAGGGCAAATGATATCGTGAACGTGAGTGAGATCGCGTGCAGCCACGGCGGTGGCGGCCATGTGAAGGCTGCGGGATGCAATATGTCAGGTGATCCGGAAAAGATAGTTGCGGAGATAGTTGCGGATATAGAGAAACAGCTTGGCTGATAAATTGCAGAAAAGATGCGATCTGGAACAGGTACTGATACAGCGGACTGATGTAAAAGACTTTGGATTGGATTTGAAATAGTTATGATAGATGGATTTATCAATATATATAAGGAGCAGGGGTTCACGTCATTTGATGTGGTGGCAAAGCTCCGTGGTATATTAAAACAGAAAAAGATAGGTCATACCGGAACTCTCGATCCCATGGCGGAGGGAGTTCTTCTTGTGTGTCTGGGAAGTGCTACGAAGATGTGCGACCTGCTCACTGAGAAGAACAAGACATACACATGTACCATGCTTCTCGGAAAGACAAGTGACACCGAAGACGTGACAGGAGTCATGACAGACGTGACAGATGTATATCCTGATGAGAAGACAGTCAGGGCTGCGGTGATGAGTTTTGTAGGCGATTACATGCAGATCCCACCGATGTATTCAGCCATCAAGGTGAATGGTAAGAAGCTCTATGAACTGGCAAGAGCCGGACAGGTCATTGAGAGGGATCCGAGACCGGTCACGATACATGGGATTACTATACAGTCAGTAGAACTCCCGAGAGTGACATTTGATGTGAGCTGTTCCAAGGGAACATACATCAGAAGCCTGTGCAGGGATATAGGAGAAAAGCTTGGCTGCGGTGCTGTGATGGAGAAGCTTGTCAGAACCGAGGTGAAGGGCTTTACTATAGAAGAAAGTCTGACGCTTGATGAGGTGGAGAAGGCAAGGGATGACGGGACACTCATGCAGCATATATTAACAACGGATAAGCTCATGCCGGGTATACCGGAGCTTCATATAGCTGAGAAGGGTGTTAAGCTTCTGGCAAATGGAAATAAGCTCAGTGCGGATGCATTTGCCGAGAATAAGATACACAGGGATACCTATGTCAAGGTGTTCGATGAGAATGGAAGATTTGCGGCACTGTATGAATACAGCGATGAGAAGAGGCAGTATGTGCCATTTAAGATGTTTCCGGTGAGTAATTAAGGACAGACAGTTATGATTCATATAAAGGACACGAAGAAGGTAAAACTGAATAGCACAGAGCGCACGGCGGTTGCCCTGGGCAAGTTTGATGGTATCCATCAGGGACACATGCTGTTGATAGAGCAGGTGTTGAAGCTTCAGAGACAGGGATATATGGGCGTTGTGTTCACATTTGACATGAGGGAGAATCATGTGTTTGATGTGAGCAATATGAAGACCATATACACATCTGACGAGAAGGCACAGGTGGTATCGGATACCGGAGTTGACGTCCTGGTTGAATATCCGTTTGACGATGCATTTGCGGCTACAGAGCCGAAGGCGTTCATCAGAGATGTTCTGGTGGACATGATGCGGGCCGGATATGTCGTGGTTGGAAGCGATTACAGATTCGGCAGAGACAGAAAGGGCGATGTGGATACCCTCAGAAGCTATGCGGACGAGTATGGATATAAGGTCATAGTCATAGACAAGCTGGAACAGGATGACGAGGTGGTCAGCTCAACTGTCATCAGGAAGAATATTTCTGAGGGAGATGTGAGGTCGGTCATTCCGATGCTCGGCAGACCGTACAGTATGACAGGTGAAGTGGTGTCCGGTAAACAGCTTGGAAGGACAATAGGAATACCGACTGCGAATATGCTGCCGGAGGAGCGCAAGCTGTACCCGCCGGCTGGTGTGTATGCTTCAAGGATCAGGATAATCCGGGGGAAGCATACGGGACATGAGGATCCTTTCAGAGTCTATATGGGAATCACCAACATAGGAGACAATCCTACAGTCAACGACAAGGGAAATATCACCATAGAGACGAATATCTTCGACTTTGACAGGAACATATATGGACAGGTCATCAAGGTGGAGCTTATCGAGCAGATCCGAGGTGAGAAGAAATTTGGAAGCCTAGATGAGCTCAAGGCCCAGATGGCAAATGACATAGAAACTTCAAAAAGAATACTTGCTAATAAAGTATTGGTAAAATAGCACAGAAAACATTGGTAATTATGCGCATAAATAATGACGGATTATTGGGTCGCATGAAGATGTTTTCTGTGCTATATTTTTAATAATAGGGTATTTTTTAGGAGGAAAAAGGAAGTACAAGGAGGAAAAGTAAAATGAGAAAGAAAGCAGCGAGCAGGATCCTGGCATATGTTCTCACCTTATGCATGATCATCGGCAGTATAACCTGGCCGGAGATCACAGCTAAGGCGGAGAGCATCACAAAGGATCTGAAACCGGACACCGGCTGGAAGACGGTGACTGCGGCAACAGATGAGTGGAGTGATTATGGAAAGGCGGAGATCAGATTTTCGCCTTCATCAGATCTGGCATCCATGAAGGCTATTGCGGATGCGGGATATAAGACGCTCAAGATCACATATGCGGTTGACACATTTACCGCTGCAAGTGGACAGAATGCGGGAGTTATGCCATTTGCGTCATATGGATCTTCATGGTCAAATAATGACAAGTGGATCGATCTGTCCAAGACCGGTCAGTTTGAGACCGTACTTGATCTGTCATCTATCAGCACAACAAGCACGGAGAAGGTGGCATTTGGAATACAGGTTGCCAATCTTCAGGAAAACAGCACGATCAAATTCAGGATCGTGTCAGCGGTTCTCTCAGGAACAAAGAGCACCTCTGGTGGTTCATCAGGGGAGTCAGGCGGTTCAGGCGACAGCGGATCAGGCAGTGCGGACCTTGATTCAATTGGAAACACAAGTTCAAGCGTAACCGCAAGTCTTGCTGATGGAGATGGAACAGCCAAGGGAGACGGCTACTACGAGACAGAGATAACGATAAATAACAAGAGCAATTCATACATAGCAGACTGGATAGCGGTGGCTGATGTGAATGGTTCGGTAACTGCAGTTAAGGATTACAGCAGCTGGTCAGCTCTCAAGGGTGTATTCAGTGATGGAAAGCTGTACATATATCCAAACACATCCAAGAAGTCAGGTGCGGTAAATGCTGGATCGAGCGTGAGATATTCAAAGCTTGGCTACACAGGTACGGCAAACGGTGTGTCTATAACAGGTGTCAAGGTGTACTACAGCTCACAGTCAGGTGCATTTGACTCATTTATCGGTTCACTTTCATCATCATCTGGCGGAGCCGGGGACAACACAGGTGAGATCAATACGGATGTTGAGTACAACTATGCAAAGCTTCTTCAGGAGTCACTGTATCTTTATGATGCGAATATGTGCGGAAGTGATGTATCTGCAAAGAGTGAGTTTTCTTGGAGATCAAACTGCCATACTGAGGATGCAAAAACAACATATAATGGAAAGACTGTGGATGTCAGCGGTGGATACCATGATGCGGGAGATCATGCCAAGTTTGGTCTGCCACAGGCATATTCGGCTACAGTTCTAGGACTTGCGCACATGGAGTTTGCCGAGGCATTTGCGGATACTGCTACAGAGGCACACTATAAGAGGATCATGGACAGATTCGTTGCTTATTTCGAGAGATGCACAGTCCTTGGAAGTGATGGCTCGGTTCAGGCTTTCTGTTATCAGGTCGGTGATGGAAATGTCGATCATGGATACTGGGGAGCTCCGGAAAAGCAGTCATCAAGAAGTGGACAGGCAACATTCACATCTGATTCGGATACGTGTACAGATATCGTTTCAGAGACAGCGGCGGCACTTGCGGCATATTATATAAATTACAAGGATAAGAAAGCGCTTTCCTATGCGGAGAAGCTTTTCACATATGCGGATACTAAGGCTAAGAAGAACAGCTCGGGTCCGGCATCAACTTTCTATAGCTCAGATTCATGGGAAGATGACTATGCCCTTGCGGCGGCTCTTCTGTACAAGGCTACAGGTAAATCGGCATATGCAACAAAATACAATAATGTATATGGTGGCAGAACAAATCCTAACTGGGCTCTTTGCTGGAACAATGTGGCTCAGGCGGCTCTGCTTTACAGTCCTAACTCATCAAAGAAGAGTGTGTTTGTAGAGAACCAGTCAGGACTTATAGCGAGCAAGACACAGTCAGGAGATAACAACTTCTGTCTGATAGATAGCTGGGGATCGGCGAGATATAACACCGCTCATCAGATGACAGGTCTCATGTATGACACGATATATGGAAAGACTGATTATTCATCATGGGCAAATGGTCAGATGAAGTACATACTTGGCAACAATGCTGGTTCAAAGTGTTTCGTTGTAGGTTACAACAAGTATTCATCAAAGTACCCTCATCACAGAGCCTCAAGCGGATATCAGGGTTCTGTAACTGGAAATGCATATACAAAGCAGGCACATGTACTAGTCGGCGCTTTGGTTGGCGGTCCGGCGGGTTCGAGTACATCCTATGTAGATAGCTCAGAAGATTATAACCAGAACGAGGTTGCACTGGACTATAATGCAAGCCTTGTGGGTGCAGCAGCCGGACTTTATCTGTATGTAAAGAACAGCGGAACAGAAGAGGAGAAGGCAGCACAGAAGGTAGTTCCAAAGAGCGAGGTGTCGTCAGAGCTCAGGACGATAAGCGGGGAGTCAGGTGGAGGCATGACAACAGAGGACGACACGAAGGATCCTTCAACTGGCTCAACTGGATCGGCCGGCTCAACCGGATCAACAACGGGTTCAACGTCTGAGAAAGACACAGAGGCTCCGTCAGAGACACCAGCCGTAAAGGTTACAGGAATCTCATTTGACAAGACATACATAACACTTAATGTGGGTGACAGTGATGAGATCAAGGCAACGATAACACCTGCTGATGCAAAAGATACATCCCTTGTGTGGTCAAGTTCAGATAAGGCTAAGGTATCCGTACAGAATGGCAAGATTACAGCCCTCGCAGCCGGAACGGCAACTATCACAGCTACGGCTAAGGATGGTTCGGGAATAAAGGCGGCGTGTGTTGTCAAAGTGCTCACTCCTGGAAAGCTGTCATGTAGCAGTGCTGACACGTCATGGACAGACCTCGTATATGGCTATTCAAATGCGAATCATGCAGCTATTGAACTGTCAAACTCCGGGGAGACAACCCTTACAGATGTAAAGGCCAAGCTTAAGGATGGAACGGCATTCCAGATCGTTTCATCACCGGCAGGGCAGATTTCTGCAGGAAATAAAACAACAGTAGTTGTAAAACCGGTAAATGGACTTGGTGCCGGAAGCTACAGCGATACACTGGTTATATCATCAGCAAATGGCTCAGCGAACATAACACTCAAGGCGACAGTGGCAAAGGGAGAAAATACCGCAGTTGTCACTGTGACAAAGACATCAGTAACATCTGATGCGGTGACTGTCAGCGGCAAGGTGTCAGGTATAGTGGGTGAGATCGAGTATGCAATATCCAGTGAAAAGGATGCTGATGCATCAAAGCTTGTATGGCAGAATGGTGCTCAGTTTACCGGATTCAAGGAATTTACTACATATTATGTATATGGCAGGGTAAAAGAAACTGCAAATGTCAAGGCTGGTCAGATCAGCCAGGCACTTGAGGTGACTACACCTTTATCAGATCCTTTCGTAATTGACATCGGAAGACTGAATGACAGCAGATATGTTGGAGCATTCACAGACAGTGAGGAAAATCCAACTGTAAAGGTATCACAGTCTGGTGGAATCATATCAGTTTCATTTACCGAGAATAAGGATTACACGATCACAGGAAATGGTGAGGATGTAATTGTAGATACCGGAAATGCAAGTGGAATAACCGTGGACAATGCTACTGTAAAGAAGATCACGGTTCGTCCGGGCAATTCTGAAACATTTGTCATAAAGGTAAGCGGAGAAAATAAGATTGCTGATGGTATAACATGCGTCAGCGATAACAGTAACGCAGCGGATGTAAAGGTATCTGGAAAGGATACATCTTCCAAGATATCAGCGACAACCCCGGGTGCGTCTGCGATCAAGACAGATGGAAATCTTGAGATAGACAACATACAGATAAAGTCCGATGGTAAGGGAATCGAATCTGCGGGAACTGTGAAGATAGCAGGTGGAAGCAACAGCATAGATTCTGTATCTTCGGCAATATCGGCATCGGATGTGGAGATCACAGGAGGCTCTGTTGATGCAAAGTCATCAGGACTTGGCGATGGGGAGTCGGTAATCTCAGCAGACAATTCTATCAAACTGGTTGGTGGAAGTGTTACGGCGGATGCATCCGGATCAACCGGTGGAAATTCATTTGGCGTAAAGTCAGATGATGGAACGATCATTGTTGATGGCGATGTGTCAATAGGTGGAGATCCAATTTATTCCAAGGATCCGGTAGACAGCAAGGGCGACAGTGTAACCATGGTAAAGGTTGTGTTCACAGATGAGAATGGCAACCAGTTGTATGCGTCATCTGTAAACAAGGGATCAACTCTTGATCTGTCGAAAATAAATATCACCATGTCTGATGGTACTGATTACAAGACATCGAGGGCTGGATATGCGCTGGCATGGCAGGATGAAGCCGGAACAAGCTATAATGCTGATTCTGCATACGGCGCTGTATCAGAGGATATAACATTTAAGGCTGTATGGACATGGATAGTTGTGGATATAAGCGTTGATGCAAATATTACATTTGCGGCAACTGGAAATGCTTCGTACAAGACTACATATACAGGCGCAGCGATAAGACCGGCCGTAAAGGTTGTATCACGTGGAAGAACACTTGATGCGGGAACTGACTATATAGTTTCATATAGCAGCAATACCAATGCCGGTACAGCAAAGGTAGTTGTCAAAGGTCAGGGCAGATATAAGGGCTCGAAGACTTTTACATTTGCAATAAACAAGCAGGCGATAAGTAAAGCCTCTGTGACAATCACAAAGTCGGCTGTATATACAGGCAAAGCAATAACACCAGCGGTGAAGGTTACCTGCGGCAAGCGGACACTCACAGCGGGCAAGGATTACAGAGTTGCATATTCGTCAAATAAAGACTTTGGCAAGGCAAAAGTTGTGATAATGGGAATCGGTAATTACAGTGGAACACAGACAAAGTATTTTGACATAACTGCGGCTGTGGGTAAGATCTATGCAAATGGAAATTACAAGTACAAGATCACAAATGCATCCCTGAATGGCAAGGGAACGGTAACTCTCGTATCTGTTGTCAAGAAGACCAAGACAGTTGTGGTTCCTGACACTATAAAGCTTGGTGGCAAGACATTTAAGGTCACAGCGATAGGAAAAGCGGCGTTCAAGAAGAATGTAAAGGTTACAAAGGTGACCTTGGGCAAAAACGTCAAGACTATAGGTGCCAAGGCGTTCTATGGATGTAAGAAGCTCAGGACAGTAGTGATAAAGAATACACAGATGACAGGAAAAACAGTTGGATCTGGTGCATTTACAGGGACATACGCCAAGATGACCGTCAAGGTTCCGTCGAAGAAGCTTAAGAGTTATAAGACAATCCTTCTGAAAAGAGGAGTGTCAAAGAAAGCAGTCATAAAGAAATAAAGGCTCAATAAAATAAAGAATAATTGGAGATCCGGGGTGGTTCATATGATCCCGGATCTTTTTTGTGCGTATGGAGGTGACCGAAGTTCGATTTGACATGGGTAAAAATATGTGTATAATATCGTTAGCATTCTAATAATTAGAATTATAACTATCTGGAGAGGAGAATCCATATGGACGAACATACAAAATCCATACATTATCTGCTGATGGCGGATCATTTCATGGTGCAGAAGGCATTGCTGAGTCAGATAAAGGATACAGAGCTCACCATGGGACAGCCCAAGGTGCTGGACTATCTGAAGGATCATGATGGGGCGTGCCAGAAGGATATCGCGGCGGGATGTCATATAGAGCCGGCATCGATAACCGCTGTGTTGAGTGGCATGGAGAATAAAGGTTATATACAGAGAAGTACAAAGTCAGGGGACAGAAGATCCCTGTACGTGTATTTGACAGATAAGGGCAGAGAGTATGTGGAGATGCTCAATAAGAAGTTTGACTTAGTTGAATCTGTGGCACTGAGGGGATTTACCGCGGAAGAGACGGAAGAATTGCAGTCACTTCTTGTAAGGGTGTACGACAATATGAAGGGCAGCGAAAAAGACAACAGAAAAGAGGAACGTAAGAGATGAAGAACATGAAGGTAAGAATCCCAATGTATTTTGTTGGACTGTTTATTATGACTATAGGAATAGCACTTTCAGTCAAATCCAATCTGGGAGTGTCACCGGTGAGCTCTATACCATATACGATGACATGTGTATGGGGAATCGAGATGGGAAAGGCAACGATCATATTCCATGCGGCATTGGTGCTTATACAGATCATTATACTTCGAAAGAATTTCAAACCGATAAATCTCCTTCAGATAGTGGTTGGAGTAGTATTTGGATACTTCACGACATTCTGCAATTATCTTGCCACATTTCTGCCATCAACAGATAACATAGTTGTCAGGGTTGTTTTGATGCTTGTGAGTACCATATTCATAGCAGGCGGAATATTCTTTTATCTGCCGGCGAATCTTATCCCACTTGCCGGGGAGGGTGTTATGCAGGCTGTCTCAGAGGGCACACACATTGAATTTTCAAAGGTAAAGATCGGATTTGACTGTTCTATGGTGGCTGTGTCGGTCGTAACATGTCTGATCTGCATACATAGTCTTGGAAGCGTGGGCGCCGGTACTGTTATTGCCGCATTCCTTGTTGGATTCAATCTTGGCAAGTTGAATAAGGCATTTGGCGGAAAACGAGATAAACTTCTTGGAAAGCACACATACACTGAGGAGGAAGTGCTCAGGGAGAGAATGGAGCAATTGCATTAGGACTTTTGGATAAAATTGTATCGTATAAACTATTTTATAATGGTAATCAAAATTACCAATTAGAACTGCAATCTGCCTGCACTGTATTTGAAGTCGTCGAAATCATCGGGTATCCGTGAGAGTTCGTCTATGTGTGCCTGACTGTCATATGGCTCATTTGCATTTATATGATGTTCCATATCTGTTATTTTCCCTTCATAAATGGCTAGCCTGGGGAGTTTTATTTGTTTGCTTTTGATATTCCGTGGTGTATAATTTATAGCATGATAAATAAAAATTTGCGCATAGGAGGAGAGGGAAGATGGCTGATAAGAATACTGCTGAAATAGGCTTTGAAAAACAGATTTGGGATGCGGCATGTGTACTTCGTGGAAATCTGGATGCATCAGAGTATAAAAGTGTTGTGCTTGGTCTGATTTTCTTGAAATACATATCGGATAGATTCGATGAGAAATATAATGAACTTGTGGAAGAAGGAGACGGATTTGAGGAAGATGTAGATGAATATACATCAGAAGGTATCTTCTTTGTACCTGCAGGAGCACGTTGGAAGGATATAGCTGCAAATGCGCATACTCCGGAGATAGGAACAATAATAGATAATGCAATGCGAGCGATAGAGAAAGAAAATAAGAGACTTAAGGATATTCTTCCTAAGAATTTTGCCAGACCAGAGCTTGATAAGAGGCGCCTTGGGGATGTAGTAGACTTATTTACAAATATTCAGATGATTGAACATGGGAACGAGAAGGACATCCTTGGTCGAACATATGAATATTGTCTGTCAATGTTTGCCGAGCAGGAAGGCAAGCGTGGAGGAGAATTCTTTACTCCGTCATGTGTTGTGCGTACTCTCGTGGAAGTTCTCAAACCATTCAAAGGTCGTGTGTATGATCCGGCATGTGGATCAGGCGGTATGTTTGTTCAGTCGGCGAAGTTCATAGAAAAGCATAGTGGAAATATAAGTGATATATCAATATATGGTCAGGATTCCAATCCAACGACATGGAAGATGGCTCAGATGAATCTTGCTATACGAGGAATAGAGCCTGATTTGGGATCTTATGCAGCAGATACATTCCTTGAAGATCGTCATCCAACATTGCGCGCGGATTACATCATGGCAAATCCGCCATTTAACCTTTCAAACTGGGGAGCGGATAAGTTAAAAGATGATGTACGTTGGAAGTATGGAATGCCACCGGCAGGAAATGCAAACTTTGCATGGCTGGAGCATATGATATATCATCTTGCGCCGTCAGGAAAGATAGGTATGGTTCTTGCAAATGGATCTCTGTCATCACAGTCTGGTGGAGAGGGAGAAATCCGTAAGAATATAATAAATGCTGATTTGGTAGAGTGCATCGTTGCTATGCCAACTCAGTTATTCTACACAACTCAGATTCCGGTATCATTGTGGTTCCTTAATAAACAGAAAAAACAGTCTGGCAAAACTTTGTTCATAGATGCTCGTAAGATGGGGACGATGGTTAGCCGCAAGCTCAGAGAGCTCACAGATGAAGATATTCAGAAAATAGCAGATGCATATACAGCATTTGTCGATGGAACTCTTGAAGATGTGAAGGGATTCTGTGCAGTTGCAGATATTGCAGAGATTGAAAAACAGGATTTCATACTTACTCCGGGTAGATATGTAGGAATAGAAGAGCAGGAGGATGATGGCGAGCCGTTCGAGGAGAAGATGACAAGGCTTACATCGGAACTGTCTGAATTGTTTGATAAGAGTCATGAGTTGGAGGATGAGATTAGGCGCAAACTTGGTGCTTTAGGATATAAAATATAATTTGAGGATTATTGCAATTTGTACTTTTGGGGGACTTGTTTGAAAGAAGAAAACATAAAAGATTTAATGAATTGTAAATCTCTAGACGAATTTTTTGCAAGGTTTTTTGGATTGAGTTTCCAAGAAAGAATGTCAGTACTAGGGAATGAGTATACTGTTCCAGCAGGAACAATTTTATATAGGGCAAGGAAATATAATGGGATTCCTTTGGTAAATGAGAATGAATGGTGGTTGGCACCTCCTAAATATGTAAAAAGGGGGAGGTTTAATTACGATAGAAAACCTATATTATATTTGGGAACGATGGAATTTGTGTTACCTAGAGAGATTGGTCTGAAACCTGGGGATTCATATTATCTTGCAAAATACGAATGTGTAACTGGATTTAAGGTGGGGTCTTTATTAAAGACAAATAGTTTAGTGACTCATGTATTGCATAAGGTGGCAATGGCAATAGAAAATGATTCTAAACTGACAGAAAATGAGAGAAAAAACTTGAGAGTTAGATTTGATGAGATAACGCCAATGAGAATTTTGGATGATTATAATTCGCCATTTTATTTGCACCGTTGTATGAAAAAAGATTTGTATATGGTAACAAATAGACTTGCAGATTTGATTATGCAAAAATCTCCATGTGGAATTAGATATTGTTCTTGCTTTATTCCAACAGAAATGTCAGGGGGACCACAAATAATTACCCTAGACGGAGAGATAGAAGGAAATTATGCTTTGACAGAAAAAGGCATTTCAAATTTGAGATGGTTAGGATGTGAAAGAAAAATGTATACAGAAGAAGATTATAAGAGAGATATGAGTATGTGGATTAATATTGTAAATAATTCTATGGATAAAGAGGATACATAAATATATATTAGTAGTATTTATCTAAAAATATAGTTAGGATAGAAAAGGTAGATAAATTGATGGATTTTGTAAAAAAAACCTTGGGGGACCTTACAGTAGGAAAAGGTCAATATGGTATAGGCGCTTCAGCTGTTGATTATTCAGAAGACTTATATACATATTTGAGAATTACGGATATAAATGATGATGGAACTTTGAATGTGAATAATTTAAAATCTATAAATGATAAAAATGCAGAACGATATTTACTGCAACCGAATGATATTGTTTTTGCAAGAACTGGAAATAGTACTGGACGGAATTATTTTTATGATGGAACAGATGGAATATTGGTATATGCAGGTTTTCTAATAAAATTTAGTATTGATTCAAGCAAGGTGAATCCTAAGTATATAAAATATTATTGCATGTCAGATGAATATAAAGGGTGGGTACAAGGGCATTTAACAGGAAGTACAAGAGGAAACATAAATGCTCAAACATATGCAAATATGGAAATAAGTATCCCTCCAAGAGAACAGCAAAATAGGATTGTTAGTATTTTGGAAGAATTAGAGAGAAAAAGAAAAAATAATATTGCGATAAATAGGAATTTAGCACTGGTTGCATAAATAGGAATTTGTCGGAGCAGGCACAGGCTATATATGAATCGTGGTTTGTTTCATTTGAAAAATTTGGCGGAATGGTTCCGTTAGATTGGGGAGAGGGTGTTCTTGGAGATATTGCAGAAATAAAGACTACCACATTTAAACCGGATAAAGAACCTGATGTGATAGTTGAACATTATAGTATCCCTGCGTTGGATGAAAATCATTTTCCAATATTTGAACTAGCTGAAGGAATTAAGAGCAATAAGTATTTACTTAATAAAAATTCAGTTATGATTTCAAAACTTAATCCGGATATAAAACGCATTTGGAGACCAATGTGTTTAAGTGACAGGCCTGTTTGTTCAACTGAGTTTATTGTATTTGAGGCAAAAAACAAGAAGAACAAAGATTTTATTTTTTCAATTTTGGATAGTGATAATTTTAGTAACCATTTGTGTTCTCATGTTACAGGTTCCACTGGAAGCCGGCAGAGAGCTGTTCCTAAGGCAACTTTAGATTTTAAAGTGCTGATACCTCCATCGGAGGTGATTGAACAATTCTGTTCTATGGTTACGCCTATTTATGATTTGATTGGAGTAAATGAAATAGAGAATCAGAGATTGTCAGAGTTGAGGGATAGTTTACTTCCAAAACTTATGTCGGGAGAACTTGATGTATCTGATTTGAATATTTAGTTACTCCGACAAATGGTAATTGTTATGATTATACTTAAATAATAAAAACGATATATTTGACATAAAAGCGGTTAAATGCTAATATAAGTGTAAAGAGGTGCTACCGATAGACGGTTAGCCCTGATATTGTTGACAAGAAATAACCGCCAAGTTTTCTCAGGACCGGGCGGTTATTTTTTTGTCTTATTTCTTATCATTGCTCTTAGAGCCAACGGCATAACCAAGAGCAAAGCATGTTATGCATAAGCTGATGATGGCTATAAAAAGTTCCGTTGTAAGCATAAGCACAAACCTCCGTAATAGATTTCCGTAAATGGATGTATCTATGTAAACACAGGCTATAAACTCCTGTGGCGAAGGCTAACCGCCTACCGAATAGGGTAGCACCTCTTATATTATAACAAACATATGTTCGATAATCAATATACATGAAAAGATAAATTTTTATTTGCTCTACAAAACACAACACAAAGGGGAGGGGAATAAATGCCGGGTTTATTTACAGAAGATACATATGAACAAGCGATAATAGAGCTGTTCGAGAATATGGGATATGACCATATCTATGCGCCGGATTTTGACAGGGATTACACCAGCCCGTTGATGGATTCGGTACTTAGGGATAGTTTGGTGCGTGTCAATCGGGGATTGCCTGTAGATGCCATAGAAGAAGCTATTAATAAGCTTAGGACATTTGATACTGGAAGCTTGTTGCAGAAAAATATGACATTTATGGACTATCTGCAGAATGGAATTACAGTGAAGTTCTTTGTGAATGGCGAGGAACAGGCAACTATAGTGAAATTGGTTGACTATGAGAAGATAGACAACAATACGTTCTATGTGGTAAATCAGTATACATTTGTTGAGAATGGCAATAACAGGCGGCCGGATATTATTCTGTTTATAAATGGCATGCCACTTGTGTTGATGGAGCTTAAGAGTCCTTCTAAGGATGAGGTAGGAGTAGAGAATGCATATAAGCAGATTCGTAATTACATCAAGGACATACCATCTCTGTTTTATTACAATGCAATATGTGTAATCAGTGATCTTTCATCGAATAAAGCTGGAACTATAACATCCGGGCTTGATAGATTTATGGATTGGAAATGCAAGGATGGAAGTAAGGAAGAGAGCGGGTTTGCGGAATTTGAGACATTCTATGAGGGAATGTTTCAGAAGAAAAGACTGCTTGATATACTGAAGAACTTTATACTTTTTTCAGGAACGGGTACTGGTAGATTTAAGGTGCTTGCGGGATATCATCAGTATTTCGCAGTTAGAAAAGCTATAGAGAGGGCAAAGATTGCAACAAGAACGGACGGAAAAGGTGGTGTGTTCTGGCATACACAGGGTTCAGGTAAGTCACTCTCTATGGTATTTTATGCGCATTTGCTGCAGGAGGCACTTGATAGCCCTACCATAGTCGTAATGACAGATCGTATTGATCTGGACGATCAGCTCTATGCACAGTTTTCTCAGTGTGCAGATTTCCTCAGACAGACTCCTGTTCAGGCGGAGAGTAAGGAACATCTTAAGTCACTCCTTGATGGCAGAAGTGCAAATGGTATTATTTTCACAACTATGTTCAAGTTTGAGCGAGGTGAGAAACCTCTTTCAGAACGCAGAAACATTGTGGTTATGGCGGATGAGGCCCATCGTGGTCAGTATGGATTTGAGGAGAAGATTGTAGTATCCGAGAATCAGGCAGGAGAGAAAGAGGCACATACTGTTGTAGGAAATGCAAGAGTCATACATGATGCCCTGCCGAACGCTACGTTTATAGGATTTACCGGAACTCCAATATCAGCGAAAGATAGAAATACCAGGGAGGTATTTGGCGATTATATAGATATTTATGATATGACGCAGGCGGTTGAAGATGGGGCGACCAGACCTGTGTATTATGAGAGCAGAGTTGTTCACCTGAAACTTGATGAGAATACGCTTGCACTTATTGATTCGACTTATGATATTCTTGAGCAGCAATCCGATAAAGCAACGATAGAGAAGAGCAAGAAGATGCTGGGACAAATGGAGAGTGTCCTCGGCGCTGATTCAACTATTGCGTCATTATGCGATGATATTGTGGAACATTACGAGAAGTACAGGGCTAATCTGCTTACAGGTAAGGCTATGATAGTTGCCTATTCTCGTACAATAGCCATGAAGATATACAGAAGAATTCTTGAGATACGACCTGATTGGAAAGAGAAGGTTGGAGTAGTAATGACTGGTGGCAACAATGATCCAGAGGATTGGAAGGAGATAATTGGTACCAAGGCACATAAGGAAGAACTTGCAAGACAATTCAAAGATAATGACGATCCAATGAAGATTGCAATAGTAGTGGATATGTGGCTGACAGGGTTTGATGTTCCGTCACTTGCGACTATGTATGTATATAAGCCTATGCATGGGTATAATCTTATGCAAGCGATAGCGCGTGTTAATCGTGTGTTTAAGGACAAAGAAGGTGGTCTTATTGTTGACTATGTAGGTATAGCTTCTGCGCTTAAGGCTGCCATGAAGGAATATACTGAGAGGGATAAAAACACATATGGGGATATGAATATTGCTAAAGTGGCATATCCTAAGTTCCAGGAAAAACTACAGGTGTGCAAGGATCTGCTTCATGGATTTGATTTCAGTGGATTTATAGATGGTTCGCCGCTTGTTATGGCAAAACTTATAACCAAGGGAGTGAATTTTGTTCTTGATGCGAGGGTACCTGACAGAAAAGATTTGTTCTTGAAGGAGGCTATGCTGTTAAGACAGTCTCAGTCTCTCTGTTCAAGTATGACTACTGAGAAAGAACGCCATGAGGCAGCCTATATGGAGGCGGTTCGTTCAACAGTTATCAAGATTACATATGGCGGTGCAGATGGAAAGACACTATCACTTAAGGAGATAAACAACCAGATAAATGATCTGCTCAAGGCAGCAGTTCAAAGTGAGGGTGTAATCAATCTGTTTGACAGTAGCAAGACTGGTGGAGAGAACTTCAGCTTATTTGATCCGGCTGTATTGGATGAAATATCCAAAATGAAAGAAAAGAACATTGCTGTGGAAATATTGAAAAAACTCATGGCAGAGCAGGTATCTTTATACAAAAGAACAAATGTTGTTCAGTCACAGAAGTTTTCAGAGAAGATAGCGCAGCTTATGAATTCGTATTACAACGGACTTATAACAAATGAGGAAGTAATAAAAGAGCTTCTTGAGACTGCTGAAGAGATTGCAAATCTGTATAAGAATGGACAGAAGCTTGGACTTTCCCAGGAGGAATTGGCATTCTATGATGCGCTGACAAAGCCGGAACATATAAAAGATTTTTATAAAAATGATGAATTGATTGCGCTTACCAAGGAACTGACGGAAATGCTCAGAAAGAATAGAACCATAGACTGGCAGAAGAAGGAAACTGCAAGGGCAACTATGCGAAAGATGGTTAAGAGACTGCTTAAGAAACATGATTACCCACCAGAGGATTATGATTTTGCCATAAATACAGTAATAAGCCAGTGCGAGCTGTGGACGGATAATAGCGATGCGCCTTATGTGGAAGAGCATGATAGTATGTTTAGATATAGTGAAGAGGCAAAATTTGCTAATGTTGCTGAGGGGAAAACAATGTACACAATAAGTAAAAATAGTTAGGAGGGGATTGTTAATGGATGCACGAAAGGGTAATATTTTTGAAATTTTGAATGGCAATAAGCAATTTATAATACCTGTATATCAGAGATATTATAGCTGGGGAGAAGAGCAGTGTAAAAGATTATGGGATGATATTGTAAATATGCAGAAAAATGGCAAGCCTGGACATTTTGTTGGTTCAATAGTTAATATTGCTGAACAGGCAATGCCAACAGGCGTTCAAAAATATATGATTATAGATGGACAACAGCGTATGACGACATTAACTTTGTTGCTTATAGCGCTTAGAAATTATGTCCTGATGCATCCAGATGATAATTCAATAAATGCGAAACGTATTGATGGTATGCTTTTAAAAAATGAATATGAGAGTGGCATAGATCAATACAAGTTACTGCTTACAGAAAATGATAGAGAAATATTAATCAGTCTTGTAGAAAATAAGCCAATTAATTCAAATGTTAAATCACGTATATTAGATAACTATATGTATTTTAAGGACAAGGTTTCGGAAAAAATTCTAATGCTTGATGAAATATGGGACTCTATTGGTAAATTGCAGATTGTGAATATTACATTGGATCGTGCAATTGATGATGCTCAGGCAATATTTGAAAGTCTAAACTCTACAGGAAAAGAATTGTCAGAATCTGATCTTATACGAAATTATGTTCTTATGGGGTTAGAACCTTCAGAACAGACATATGTATATGAACATTTGTGGAGACCTATGGAGAATTTGTTTATATATGATACACAAGAGACTGTCATGGATGCTTTTTTCAGACATTATTTAACGATGAAGATAACCCGTATACCGAAACAAGGGAGAGTGTATGAAGAGTTTAAATTATATCACTTAAATTGCGAATTTGGTACTATTTCGGAATTGTGTCATGATTTGTTGGATTATGCGAAATATTATACAGATATAGTATTTAAGAGAAACGATGACGTAGAGTTAAGAAAGCTATATGGAGATATTGTTGATTTGAGGATGGAAGTATCTTATCCATTCTTATTAAAATTACATCATGATTGTTGTGAAAAAGTTATATCAAAAGATGAACTTAAAGAAATTTTGAGACTGTGTATAAGTTATGTTCTTAGAAGAGGAATTTGTGACATACCAACAAATTCTATGAATAAGACTTTTGCAACATTCAAAAATTTCATTAGACAGGATGATTATCTTAATTCCGTCAAGGCTCATTTTATTTTGCAGGACACATATAAAGAATTTCCAGATGATGGCAAGTTTGGAGCTGCGTTTGTTAGTAGAGATATATATAATATGCGTGTTAGAAACTATATTCTAACCAGACTTGAGAATTATGACAATAAGGCACCGATTGTTATTGAGAACTATACTATAGAGCATATTATGCCACAGAATAAGAAACTTTCTACAGAGTGGCAGCGTGATTTAGGAGATAATTGGGAGAGTATTCAAAAAAGATATCTTCACACAATTGGAAACTTAACATTAACTGCTTACAATTCAGAAATGAGTGATAAATCGTTCATAGAAAAAATGAATATGGAGGGTGGTTTTAAAGAAAGCGCACTTAGATTAAATAAATATATTTTAGGGTTAACGGAATGGAACGAATCTCATATCCAGGAAAGGGCAAGGTTGTTGGCTGAAAAAGCGGAGAAGATATGGCCGTATCCTTCAATGAATGAACATGAGCTCGCTCCATATGAGATAGAGGAAAAAGTTCCTCAGAAATATAGTTTAGATACATACGATACAAATGCATTCACTAAGATATTGTTTACAGCTTTAGATAAAAGAATAATGAATCTTTCTCCAGAGGTAAAAAGAGAGTATAAGAAATTGTATGTAGCGTATAAACTTGATACAAATTTTGTAGACATTGTATTTCAGAAACAACGACTTCGTATAAGTATAAATATGAAATTCTCAGATATAGTAGATCCAGAAGGAATTTGTAAGGATGTTACTGGACTGGGAAGATGGGGAAATGGAGATGTTGAGTTGTTCATGGAACATAATGATGAGCTCGACACGGTTATGGAAATCATAGAGCAATCTTATAATGCTCAAGCAGAATGAGAAAAATGTACAAAGATAATAAAATTCGGGGGAATCACATGACTTTATACATGAACATAAAACAGCTTGGCAAGCGGAAGGACACAGTGCACAAGGTCCCATTTGAATATGACACAGCACCGAGCACGCTGCGGGAACTCATAACAGAGACAGTAAAGATCTGCGTAGCACAGTACATATCCCGCATGGATCGCGGCGATGCAGTGTTGACAGATGAACAGATCGATGATATGGGAAGAATAGGAAAGATAGCGTTCGGGATCGTCTATGGGGAGAAGAAACCGGATGTGGATGAAGCAGTGAAGACAGCCATTCAAGGATTTGAGGATGGGCTGTTCAGAGTGTTCCGCGGTATGGATGAATTAACGGAGCTGGACAGGGAAGAGAAGTTTAACGAAGGGGATGAGATCACATTTATCCGCCTCACAATGCTGGCGGGCAGAATGTGGTAGAACATAAAGAAAGGGGTTACAATGGCGGTGGACAAGAAGACAAGGTTTGAGCTTGAGGAGCAGAAGAAGATCGCAGATGAAGTGAGAGAGGCATTTGACGAGAATTCCACGAAGCTCAGAAAGAGCTACAGTGCGGATGCGCAGAAGCTTCTTAAGGAGATGGATAATTACTATGGAGATGTAAAAGAGTCAACGATCGGCAAGAGACTTGAGACATTTCTTGAGAATGAAAAGAATGTTCCTTCGGAATTCTTCAGGAACGAGCTGAAGCATTTGCCGGGGTGGGTGCCGGATCATCTGATGGAGGATTTCTACACTTCTATAGACAGCATAATCAAGTGGCAGACAAGCCAGTATTATTACAGAAGAACCATGCGTACGAAGAGATATGGGGCATTTCTTGACAGATATTTCAGTATCATGAATGAATATCACTCTATGGGGATATACGGATGCGACATAGTATCTCTCTACAAGGAGAAATTGCCGCAGGATATATTGTGCTATTACAGGGATGGCAGCAGCAACGGATATAGAATAATATCAGAATATTGGATACAGGCGGAGCTCGACAGGGGGAATGCAGAGCTTGAGAAAGTGCTCATGGACATCATGTTCGGTGAGAGTGCGCAGACAAGGCTCACGACCAATATCCTCAGGGGAATATATATGAGCTCCAACACAAGACTCCATGAGGCTGTAGGCAAGCTGCTCGTTGCGGCAAAGCTTCAGGAGGGGCTTAGGCAGGCGATATGTGAGAATATGGATTATGGAACGGCAGGTGCATTTATGACCCTGTTCCATGTGATAAAGGAGAATGATCTTCTGAGATTCTCATCTGTCATGAGGGCTGTAGCCACCTGGACAGGACTTGTGGCTGACGAGGAGAGCAAGCTTGACCGTATACAGAAGAAACAGCTGCTTCTTATAGATACATATCTGAATGATGAAAATGCAAGGCGTGAAGCTTTATCCGGCGAGGATGCCATGCAGATCTATCTTGCGCTGTGGAGCTATGGTTTCTTTGATGTGGACGAGGCATGCCATGTGATGAACAAGCTGGCGCTTGATGGCAGCAGACACCAAAGACTGGTATTTGGCACATATATCAGGGCAATGAGTCTGGGAAAGGTGTACACACACAGCGTTGCAAAGGAATTTATCAAGAGATTCCCAGACGAGATGGACACCATGGCGGTCATCATGCCAAGCTTTATGTCGGATTACCAGCCTTATATGAATAGTCTCATATATAAAGACGGCAGATCGTACAACAATGAACTTAAGAAAATGACATTTGCCGAGGTGGACAAATATTTTGACAGTAGGAAAGAATGTCAGGAGATGTACGATATCCTCATGGGCATACTTGAGCGCATGCCAAAGAAGAGGCTTGAGTTTGATCCGTGTGTATTTCCATGGAATGCCGAATATCTGGACAGATCCGCAATCATCATGAGACTTGCGGTCTGTGCAAGTGCTCTCAGGGATGAGGACAAGATCACTTACATAGCGGAGATGGTTCCTGAGATAGATTCCGCAAGGTACAGCAGAGATGCGCTTCTGCTTCTGCTTGTAAGGCAGCCGGCAAATGACAGACAGCGTGCCATACTGGTGGATGCGGTTGCCGACAAGGAGACATATACCAGAAACAAGGCGGCGATGATCGTTAAGGATATGAAGCTTTCGCCGGAGAATTATGTACAGCTTGAGAATATGCTCAAGTACAAGAAGTCAGACATAAGGGAGACTGTACTGTCTATATTATATAAGCTTGATGGTGATGACATGGATGATCTCATCGGAAGACTTCTCACAGATGCCAAGGAGGAGAAGAGAACAGCGGGACTTGACCTGCTGCTCCAGCTCAAAAATGATGAGAACAGGCAGAAACTTTTTGCAGATTGTGTTGGTCATATAGACGCTATGCAGAGGGAGTCTGCGAATGGAAGATCCAGTGTTACAACTAAGGAGCAGATTCTTATACGTGAGATTAAAAATGTTGGCACAGACCGGGCTGGTGCAGATGAGGGATATGGACTTTATGATGTAAATGCGTACTATGAGCCAATATTTGACAAGAGTTATCTGGCTGAGTGCCTTGAGCTGTACAAAAAGTATTTCCCTGAAAGCGGGATTGCAAATGATAATCTGTGCAAGACTGCCAAGAGCGAGGGTGCATTTGCAAAACTCAAATCAAAGATTGTGCCTAAAAAGAAAGACACGACATCTGATTCAGAAGTTATAAATATATTAAGAAAATTTGATGCATTTGTGGATGAGCACAAAAATGATGAGTATGAGATGGCTGACGGAGAGATCGGTCTGCTTGGTGAGTCAGGTGGGAACATATATGTGAGCCGTGACAAGGTGGCATGTGAGGAATTGTGGGTAGATTTCTACGAGAAAAATATTCAGACTCCGTATATGTGCATGCAGCTCTACGTGTATCTGAATGGCTACAACAGTGACAAACAGGATTTCAAGAAGTACTGCGAGACCTTTATGGCGGATATGTTTGGAAATATATATAGAGAAGAATGTCCAGCATTCGGATATCTTGCCATTGTCAGAGCTGTAATTGGATTCCTGTATAGAAGATATGTGATGGATAGTGACAAGATGAGACTTGCCGTTGTGGCAGCAGACTATCTGCTGGGAAGAAGTGATGAGCTCATATATACATTTGGCGGGAATAAAGGTGGCAGCAGTATATCTGGTGATGATTCAAAGGTATATCACAGAAGTGTGCTCACAAATGAGCAGATCATGATAATAACAAGGTGGCTTGCAATCGATGGTGACAGCGATATATTGGACGTAAAAGAGGATTCTGACGAGGCAAGGCAGAATGAAGAGGATTTCAGGCATTTGTTCCCATACAACTATGCCCTTGCAAAGTGTCATAACTTTAATATACCTTCAGACGTTGTAAATGATAGAAATTCATATTACTGGGTACACACAGGAAGTGTAATGTCGGTTCCTGGTCTCCTGAACTATATTGCCGCATACAGCCGTGGTATTATATCCAGGGATTATATGTACAAGATGGCATTTGAGGGGAATTCCCTGGATAGGGGCCTCAAATGTGTATCTGACGTGATGCGTTTTATAACGGAGCGTAACAGGAAGGTGCAGACCAGAGGCTATGAGTGGGGATATACGGAGCGTGAAAGGCTGAGAAGTGTGCGGCAGATACTTCTTCACAGTCCGGAAGGAGAGTTCTCAGAGACGGACGAGAAAAGGCTGGATATAGCTAAGAAGCTGTACACTGATATGTCAGAGCTTGTGCTTTCTGCAGAGCTCACAAGGGGAGACACGGAGACAGAATTCTCTCCATATATATACGGGCTTACAAGAATATTCGGAGCGGAGTATTTTGTCAGGATACTGTCAGCCCTAGGCAAGGAGACGTTGGAGAGATCAACGTATTTCAATACCGGTTATTACTATAATCGTCAGAAGGTCAGCAAGAAGAACAGTATGTCTCATCTTCTTCAGGCGTGTGTGCCTGATGCAAATGACAGTGCGGAGACTTTGAAGGCCTATCTTACAGGTACGGATATAAGTGATGCCAGGCTTATAGAGGCGGCTATGTATTCTCCGGAGTGGATAGATATAGTTGGAGAGTATCTTGGATGGGATGGATTTACTGCGGGATGCTATTACTTCATGGCGCACATGAACGAGTCATTTGATGACAAGAGAAAGGCTATGATAGCGAGATTTACACCGCTTGAGGTGGATGAGCTGAACGACGGGGCATTTGACAGGACGTGGTTCACCGAGGTCTATGACAGATTGGGTGACAAGCGTTTCCAGCTTATATACAAGGCGGCGAAATACATTTCAGACGGTGCAAAGCACACCAGAGCGAGAAAATATGCGGATGCGGCGCTTGGCAAATATGATGAGCCCGAGCTGATGGCTGAGATCGAGGCAAAGAGAAACAAAGATCTGCTCATGGCGGTGGGAATCCTGCCGATAGAGAATGAGGAGCAGATAAAGGACAGGTACATGTTCCTTCAGAAGTTCAAGAAGGAGAGCAGGCAGTTCGGAGCACAGAGGAGAGCCAGCGAGGCGGCAGCAGTTTCTACAGCTATGCGCAATATGGCGATCAATGCCGGATATCAGGACGTGACGAGACTTACCCTACGTATGGAAAGCCTTGTAGTTCAGGGCATGACAGAATATTTTCAGCCGCATGAGGTCGGAGAAGTGACCGTATGGCTTGAGATGGATGACGGCGGCAAATGCGCTGTCATCTGTGAGAAGAACGGCAAACAGTTAAAGTCCGTTCCGGCAAAGATCAAGAAGGATGAGTATGTATTGGCTCTGATGGATGCCAAGAAGCAGATGGCGGAGCAGTCAAGGCGTACAAAGGCGATGCTTGAGGATGCGATGGAGAGTCAGGAGGAATACACCTGGGCTGAGATCAGGGGCATGCTGGAGAATCCTGTTATACATGACATGGTAGCTGCGCTGGTGTTCAAGGTGTCGGAGCCGGATGGCGTGAAGGCAGAGCTTGATAATGCGGCTGACAGTATTATGTCAGGGATAAATGAACTTGATGATAGCAAGAATGTTGTGCTGGGATTTGCTGCTGAGGATGGATTCAATACATTTGTGGCAACGTCTATTGGTGATGAATGTGATCAGACATCGGGTGGGCAGAAATCTACTGACGGCGATATTGTACAGCCATCAGAGAATTGTGCTCAGACTGTAAGGCACATAGAGCTGTCAGACGACACCAGACTCACAGTAGCACATCCATTTCACATGTACATGGTTGGCAAGTGGCACGATATACAGAAGTATGTATTTGACAACAAGATCGTTCAGCCGTTCAAGCAGGTGTTCAGAGAACTCTACGTGAAGACCGAAGAGGAGATGAACATGGAGCATTCTCTCAGATACGCGGGCAATCAGATCCAGCCGAAGAAGACACTCGGCTGCCTGAAGTCAAGACACTGGGTAGCTGATATAGAGGACGGTCTTCAGAAAGTGTACTACAAGGAGAATATAGTAGCGCAGATCTACGCTCTTGCAGACTGGTTCTCACCTGCGGATATAGAGTCACCGACCCTCGAATGGGTGGTGTTCTCTGATAGAAAGACTGGCAAGGAGATGCGGATCAAGGACATCCCGGATATCATATTCTCTGAGGTCATGAGGGATGTGGACATGGCGGTTTCCGTGGCACATGCCGGAGGCGTGGATCCTGAGACTTCACACTCAACTGTTGAGATGCGAAAGGCGATAGCAGAATTCACCATGCCACTTTTCAGACTGACAAATGTCACATTTACAAAGAATCATGCAGTGATAGAGGGCAAGCGTGCCAATTACACAGTCCACCTTGGAAGCGGAGTGGTGCATCAGGAGGCAGGCCCTATGATAAATGTACTCCCTGTACACTCCCAGAGGCGGGGCAGAATATTCCTGCCATTTGTGGATGACGATCCAAAGACATCGGAGGTGCTCACGAAGATACTGTTCTTTGCCGAGGACAATAAGATCAAGGATCCGTATATACTGGGCCAGATCGAGGCGTAGTGTCGGCACAATGATAAGATGATGGTTCAGAATGTATATTGTCAGTTGTTTACATGGTATGTATAGAGGTGGATATAGTGACTGGAAAGAGTTTTATTTCAAAATTAAAGTCAAAACACAAGGGGAACGCGGAACTGTTCCCATATGACGAGGCAAAGCACGAGGCCGTCATCAGATGTTCCATATGCACTGGGGAACAGGTTGCCGGATTCAGGAGCAGAGAGGACGGCAGCTTTGTGGGTGTGATGGTGATACAGTCGGAGAAGGATCTTGAGGGGTTTAAGAGGCTTTACCGGGTGGATGATGTGAAGAAGATATATTAAATACAGTTGTAGGGATATTGACATATTGTTATTGTATAGCTGCCAGCCATATGATAAAATAAACATATCTGAGGGGAATTTGCGTGATTCGTCACGTACAATTGAATACTCGGCAAAACAAGAGAAATTTTGTGACGCAAAGCTATAGGGCCTAAGAGATTTTTACATCAGGGGAGACGATCAGACGGCAGCCAGTTGCATCTACACATGAGATATACATAATTATGTGGTATATAAGATATTTTTACGATATCAGTGTATAGATTTTTACAAAAGCGTCACTTTAAGTGGCGCTTTTGTGCGTTATGGAGTCAGAGAAAACTCAGAAAATGAAATTAAAAGGGTAAGTAGAATAAAGAGTTATATGATGAAAAGAGGGATTTAAATATGAAAAAGAATTTAAAAATATTTAATGTTTGTATAGCTATGATAATATTTATGATGATTTGTAATTGCTATAACATACATGCAGAAGAAAGAGATAACCAAGATACAACGTATTCGGCAAATGGTGTAGTTCAGAATGGTATCAGTATTGTACAAGTAGAAAATGATGAAACAGTTGATAAAATAAATTCTAGTGATGAAAATATATGTGTATATAATACAATAATTGAAGCTGGACAGTATATTAGAGATAGCATGGAATTACGTGTAGAAGAAGTATGTTTCAAATATAGAAGTAGTTCAGAAGAAACAGATAAGCTTGTGGCTGACATAATGAGAGAAGCGCTAAAGTATACAGGTAAAAGTAAAGATGGAGATTATTTGATGTTTCAATATAGTGGATATACATACACTATGACAGGAATTCAGGAAAATGACGACTTTTTGTATACAATAGAATTGCATATTAACTATTATACAACTAAACAACAAGAGGATGAGTTGGATAAAAAAATCGATGCAGTGTTAACAGAATTAGCATTAGATGGAAAAACACAGTATGAAAAAATATATGAAATATACTCATATATCTGTAGGAATGTTAGTTATGATTATAATAATTTAGAAAATGATGATTATATTTTAAAATACACAGCATATGCGGCAATGATTAATGGCACGGCTGTTTGTCAGGGGTATTCAAACCTATTTTACAGGATGGCGTTAGAAGCTGGTCTCCAGGCGAGGATTGTAGCAGGAAAAGCAAATAATGAACCTCATAGTTGGAATATTGTAGAGGTTGATGAAATGTTTTATTTTTTGGATACAACATGGGACAGTGAAAAAAATAGTTATAGTTATTTCTTAAAGGGTAAACAATCTTTTGATGATCATAAGGCGGAGTTTTTCAATGGTAATGATTGTATTAATGGGGAACTTGATTCTGAATATAGAATAAGTGATATAGATTATTGTATTGCAAATACATGGTATATTCATAGAGCAGATTCGTTTTCAGGGGGAGATGGAAGTGAGAAAACCCCATATTTAATTACTTTACCATCTCAATTAGCTTTGATAGAAAACTATAAGGATTGCTATTTTTCTCTTATGAATAATATTGATTTAAAAGAGTACAAATGGTATCCGATAGAGGAGTTTTGCGGTACTTTTGAAGGTAATGGTTTTACTATATCAAATGCAAATATAGAAGTGGAACGGAATAAGCGAATGGGGATATTTGCATTGTTGAATAATGCGGTAATAAGAAATGTGGAATTTGAGAACATAAAGATTAAATCAACAATAAATGATACTTCTATTTATACAAATTCGATTGGTTCAGTGTGTGGAATTATGAATGGAGGAACTATAAGTAATTGTACAGTATTATGTGACATTGTTGTTAATTCTAATCCTGGCGGCATTGATGTAGGCGGCTTTGCAGGTAGTATTACTGGAATAGGTGCATTAGAAAAATGTTATGTAAGTGGAAATATAGATATATATTGTGTTGGAGGAACACAATGTGGAGGTTTTGCAGGGGAAATAAATGGTGAAGAAGTAAGTATGAATATGGTTTCCTATATAGGAAACATAGTGGCGCTTAGTGATGGATCAATGAATGACAGTTCAGACGAAGATGTGTCATGGGCGGAGAATTACGGAGGATTATTTGGCGGTCAATATGGGGGAAAATTGTATTTAAATAATGCGTATGATATATCAAATATAGCGGTAGATTCGCTGACTAAAACATTGCCGGTTGTTGGTGGAGTGTTGGGCAAGGTGAATATACCTAGTGAAGGTGATGAATTGTATGCAAACAAGGTGTATTGTGAGTCAAAACTTACTGTATCAGGAACTGAATATTTTCAAATGTATGAATCTGCATCAGGTAGAAATGAGGATATAAATCAAAGTATTGGAGGCGATAAATCACATATAGTATTAAAAAACTCTGGATATTTTGAACATGATATATTCTACAAGCAGATAGATGTTGATGATTATGGACAGATATATTTAAAATATGAGAGGGTCAATGACGTTTCTTTAGCAGATGTATTTGTAAGTGACAGAGAGTTTGGGACAGATACTTGGAATATAAAAGATGGATATTTTCCCACATTTATAAATCAAGATGAGTTAGAAATGCAGAATATTATCAAGCATAATTTTGTGAATGGAAAATGCAGTGTATGTTCAAAGGTTGACTATGATTTTGATATTAAGGGAACTATAGAAGATGGTATAGAATGGGAAATCTCAAAAGGAGTACTGACTCTAAGTGGTAATGGTAATATACCTAATTATGAAAAACTTGAAAATTCGACACTTCCACCATGGAAAAATTATGGTTTTGATAATCTTATTATAAAAGAAGGTATAACTGGTATAGGAAGTAATGCATTCTCAAATTGTGAATCTCTAACAAAAGTTGAATTGTCTAATAGTGTAATTAGTTTAGGGTGGGGAGCATTTTCTGATTGTATTAATTTGCAGACAATAAATTTGCCGTATGGATTAGATACATTATCACCATATTTATTTTCAAATTGCTATCAATTAAAACAAATTGTAATGCCAGATACAGTTACGGATATAGGAGAAGGGACATTTTCATTTTGTCTTTTGTTAGACAATATTGTATTTTCCTGTAATATTTCTAGTATTGGAAATCGAGCATTTAATCATACAATGTGGTTGAATTGTAACAAGAATGATTTCGTTACTATAAATGGTATTTTAGTGTTATATCAGGGGGATCAGGAAAATATTATCATTCCACAAAATGTTAATAAAATATCAGGTAGTGTATTTTATAATAACGAAAAGATACTATCTGTAGAAATTCCAGATAGTGTTAATGAAATAGGTAATTCAGCGTTCATGAATTGTTCAAACTTGCAAAGTTTAAAAATCCCAAATGGTGTTACATATATTCCTACAGATATGTGCTGCCAATGTGATAATCTTCAGTATGTTGAATTGCCAGATAGTATAAAAACAATTGGATATGGTGCATTTTTTAGATGCTATAAATTGAATACAATTAAGCTGAAGTATGGTATAAAACGTATTGATAAATATGCCTTTTTATATTGTAAGGAATTAGGGGATATCTTTTTGCCTGAAGATATAGAAGATATAGATGATTTGGCATTTGACGGATGTGAGTCTTTAAAAATACATGGCTTTGAGAATAGTTACAGTCAGAAGTATGCAGAGGATCATGGTATACCATTTATTTCTACACAACATAGAAATACAGAAAATGTTTTAGCTGAATCTTCATGTTCAAATACTGGACTAGTAGAATATATTTGTGAAGATTGTGGAAAGAGATCTTATGTTATTATAGATAAAAAGGATCATACAAAGATAGAAGATAATAAGGTCTCTCCAACATGTACAAAGCCAGGACTTACCGAAGGAAGTCATTGCTCTGTATGTAACGAGGTGCTTCAGGCACAGGAAGAAATACCTGCTCTTGGCCACACATGGAATGATGGAGAGATAACAACAGCCCCAACCTGTACAGAATCAGGAGTTAAGACCTTTACCTGTGAGACTTGCGGGGTTATAAGAACAGAAGAAGTCAAGGCAACAGGTCATACAGTTGTTGATGATGATGCGGTAGCCCCAACCTGTACGAAGACAGGACTTACGGCAGGAAGTCATTGTAGCGTATGTAATGAAGTGCTTAAAGCACGGGAAGAAATACCAGCGCTGGGACATACATGGAATGATGGAGAGGTAACAACAGCCCCAACCTGTACAGAATCAGGAATCAAGACATTCACATGTGAGACTTGCGGTGAGACAAGAACAGAAGAAATCAAAGCAACGGGTCATACAGTTGTTGATGATGAGGTGGTAGAGCCAACCTGTACGAAAACAGGACTTACAGCAGGAAGTCATTGTAGTGTATGTAATGAGACCATTAAGGTACAGGAAGAAATACCGGCTCTTGGCCACACATGGAATGCTGGAGAGGTAACAACGGCCCCAACATGTACAAAGACAGGAGTTAAGACATTTACATGTGAGACTTGCGGCGATACAAGAACAGAAGAAATCAAGGCAACAGGACATACGGTTGTTGTAGATAATGCGGTAGAGCCAACCTGTACAAAGACCGGACTTACCGAAGGAAGTCATTGTAGTGTATGCAATGAGATACTTACAGCACAGGAAGAAATACCAGCACTTGGCCATACATGGGATGATGGAGAGGTGACAACAGCACCAACTTGTACAGAATCAGGAATCAAGACATTTACCTGCGAGACTTGCGGAGAGACAAGAACAGAAGAAATCAAGGCAATAGGTCATACAGCAGTCGATGACGAGGCAGTAGCACCGACTTGTACAAAGACAGGACTTACAGCAGGCAGTCATTGTAGTGTATGTAATGAAGTGCTTCAGGCACAGGAAGAAGTACCAGCTATTGGGCATACATGGAATGATGGAGAGGTAACAACCGCCCCAACCTGTACAGAGGCAGGAGTTAAGACATTTACCTGTAAGACTTGTGGAGAGACAAGAACAGAAGAGATCAAGGCAACAGGCCATACAGCAGTCGATGAAGAAGCAGTAGCACCAACCTGTACGAAGCCAGGACTTACAGCAGGAAGTCATTGTAGTGTATGTAATGAAGTGCTTCAGGTACAGGAAGAGATACCAGCACTTGGACACACATGGAATGCCGGAGAAGTAACAACAGCCCCAACTTATACAACAGTTGGAGTTAAGACGTTCACTTGTGAGATATGTGGTGAGACAAGGACCGAGTCGATTCCAAAGCTGAGCAGGATCGATATAAGTAAAGCGACCAGTAAGGTAAAGGTATCTGGAATTTCAGCCAAGATCTATAATGGCAAGAGTCAGACGCAGAGTGCCCTTGTGGTAACAGTGGCAGGCAAGAAGCTGAAGAAGGATACGGACTATAAGGTGACCTACAAAAACAACAAGAAGATAGGAACAGCTACCCTTACAATAACAGGTAAAAATGGTTATACAGGTACTGTCAGAAAGACATTTGCCATCAAGACACAGGTAGGTAAGGTATACACAACAAGTCTTAAGTACAAGGTGACAAATGCAAGAGTTGATGGTAAGGGAACAGTTTCAGTTGTCGGTTCGGCATACAAGAGTGGGGACAGAAAGTTTACTACTCTTAAGATAGCAGATACAGTGACTATAGGTGGCGTAAAGTTCAAGATCACAAAGATTGAGAAGAACTCGTTCAGAGGCTACAAATATCTGAGTACAGTAACTATAGGTTCAAATGTCACAAGCATTGGGGACACAGCGTTCTATGGCTGCGGAAAGCTTACAGCAGTAACAGTTGGCAAGAGCGTCAAGACTATAGGTGCCAAGTCATTTGCTGGATGTAATAATCTTAAGAGAGTGAAGCTTCTGACGACACAGCTTACCAAGGCAGGTAAATCAGCTTTTAATGGCATCAAGGCAAATGCAACATTTGCACTGCCAAAGAAGTACTATAACAGCTATAGTAAAATGATAAAGAAGGCAGGTGCACCTAAGAAAGCGGTGTATAAAAAGTTCTAGTCTCAAAAAGAAAAAATTTGAGTGGCTATGTATATCGATATATGCATAGCCATTCATTTTATTTGTTGTAAAACTATCGCTGTAGCGATATAATAGATATATACATAGAAATGGAGGTGTGCAATGTCTGTGAGATTATATCATGGCTCAGAGGTTATAGTTGAAAAGCCTGAGTTTGGCAAAGGTGCAAGGCATAATGATTATGGCAAAGGCTTCTATTGTACAAAGAATCCGGAACTTGCCAGAGAATGGGCTTGTGCAAAACAGAAAAATGGTTATGTGAATATCTATGATTTGGATATTACAGGGCTCAGAGTGCTTAATCTCAATGATCCGCAGTACAATATTTTGAACTGGCTTGCAATACTTGCGGACAACAGGACTTACTGGCAGAACGGAAGTATATCAGAAGATGCCAAGGACTATATAAAGACACATTTTCTTCTGGATATATCAGGATATGATGTGATCATTGGGTACAGAGCTGATGACTCGTACTTTTCATTTGCACAGGATTTTGTTGCAGGAGTTATATCACTGGAGAAGCTTTCGGAGGCTATGAGATTGGGAAAGCTTGGCGAACAGATAGTCCTAAAAAGCCCTAAGGCATTTGAACATATTGAATTTATTGGATGCGAGAATGTTGATTCTGACATATACTATACAAGGAAAATGGAACGTGAACGGGATGCTAGGAGAGAGTACAGAAAGCGTAAAAGAGAGAAAGCAGATATTCATGAGCTTTATATTATTGATATCATGAGGGAGGAGATGACAAATGGTGATGCGCGCTTATCCAGATGATTATCTTTCATCGGCACAGCGTATTCTAGGAGATATGCTGGATTTTGCTGTCAATACCTGTGAGATGAATATAGATAGATTCTTTGATTTATTTGTTGTATCTGATGTGTCAACTCAGTTTGAACATGGCAATCCGACTTACGTGGCGGGAAAGACAGGGTGTGAGCTTGCAAAAGAAGTTGTGGAAGGTTCTGGGCTATCAAAGGTCATGGAAGCGGATCAGATGTACCTTGACAAATCTCCTGAATACTGGACTGGCTGGGCACTTGCATTTTATCAGTGGTATACATGCAGACCATTTGGCAAGATCCACAGGGCGGTGTCACTTCAGCAGATCCTTACTATGTACAATGTGTATCATGAGATGGATATTATGAAATTCGTTGAACGGATAAATGAGCTATGGGACGAATATTATAAAGAAACAAACCTCAAAAGGATCAGAAAACTCTCTGGCTTATCCCAGAGTGAGCTTGCTGAGCTTTCGGGAGTGCCACTTCGTCAGATACAATTGTTTGAGCAACGACAAAGGGATATCAACAAGACAAAGGCAATAGATGTTGTGAGGTTATGCAGGGTTTTGTGTTGTAAAACGGAGGATTTGCTACAGATATAGATATAAGAGAGTACAGGGTGTCAAACTACTCAGTTTTGAATAGTTTGACACCTTTCTTGCTCCAAACTATTCAATATTGAATAGTTTGTGTACACGATGTATAGAGTAATGAAAAAAACAATTTTATCTTGTCAAGAAAAAACACTTGACAACCCACCCCGCCTGTATTAGAATAGCCCATGGTAAAGCAAAAATACTTTACAGGCAGGTGCGTTATGGAGAAGATAGTCAGACAGTCTATGTTATATGATTTTTATGGTGAGCTGCTCACAGAGCATCAGAAGAGCGTGTACGAGGATGTCGTGAACAATGACATGTCTTACTCAGAGATAGCGAGACTCAACAACATAAGCAGACAGGGCGTATATGATATGGTAAGGCGCTGTGACAAGATCCTCGAGGAGTATGAGGAGAAGCTTATGCTGGTACATAAGTTCATGAAGGCACAGGAACAGGTTCAGAAGATCAAGGAATGTGCGGATGAGCTCAAGGCGATGAACTCGGATGAACGGCTTGCGGGCAGAATTGAAGATATAGTGAATTATTCAGATAAGATACTCGAAGATTTCTGATGATAGATAATATCAGAAGGGAGAATGTCTATGGCATTTGACAGTTTATCAGATAAACTGCAGAACGTTTTTAAGAAGCTGAGAAGCAAGGGCGTACTTACTGAGGATGATGTCAAGGAGGCTATGAAGGAAGTCAAGAGAGCACTTCTCGAGGCGGATGTCAACTTCAAGGTCGTAAAGTCATTTGTCAAGTCGGTGAGTGACAGAGCTGTAGGAGAGGAAGTTCTCAAGGGTCTGAATCCTGGACACATGGTCATCAAGATCGTTAAGGAAGAGATGGATAAGCTCATGGGCTCTGAGATGACAGAGATCAAGCTCAGACCATCCAATGAGATCACGATCATCATGATGTGTGGACTTCAGGGTGCAGGTAAGACCACCACAGCGGCAAAGCTTGCATATCAGTTCAAGAACAAAGGTAAGAAACCGCTCCTTGTAGCGTGTGATGTATACAGACCGGCGGCTATCAAGCAGCTGCAGGTCAACGGCGAGAAAGTTGGAGTTCCCGTATTTGCGATGGGAGACAACAACAAGCCACTGGATATTGCGAAGGCGGCAGTACAGCATGCAGCCAAGAACAATATCAATCTGGTGTTCCTTGACACCGCAGGACGTCTTCATGTTGATGAGGACATGATGAACGAGCTTGCAGAGATAAAGGAGAATCTGGACATTGCCTACACCATACTGACTGTGGATTCCATGACAGGTCAGGATGCGGTAAATGTAGCGACAACGTTCAATGATAAGATAGGTATAGATGGTGTCATCCTCACAAAGCTGGATGGTGATACCAGAGGCGGTGCCGCACTGTCAATCAAGGCAGTAACGGGCAAGCCAATCCTGTACTCAGGTATGGGAGAGAAGCTTACCGATCTGGAGCCATTTTACCCGGATCGTATGGCGAGCCGAATCCTCGGAATGGGTGATGTAGAGTCACTTATTGAGAAAGCCCAGTCGGCCATCGACGAGGAGAAGGCCAAAGAGATGGAACAGAAGTTCCGCAAAGCAAGTTTTGATTTCAACGATTTTCTTGATCAGATGGCTCAGCTCGAGCAGATGGGCGGCATGCAGGAGATCCTTTCGATGATGCCTGGCATGGCAAGTCAGATGAAGAATGTTGAGATAGATGAGAACGCTGCTAAAACACCAAAAGCAATCGTTCTGTCCATGACACCTAGAGAGCGTTCACTCCAGGATCCGATATCGCCGTCAAGAAAGAAGCGTATCGCAGATGGAGCAGGTGTCCAGATAGCAGATGTGAATCGCTTCCTTAAACAGTTTGAACAGTCTAAGAAGATGATGAAGCAGATGTCAGGCATGATGGGCGGAAAGAGAAGACGCGGTGGTTTTAAAATGCCTTTTGGCTTAAGATAATTAATATTTAGGAGGAACAAGAACAATGGCAGTAAAGATTAGATTAAGAAGAATGGGTTATAAGAAGCATCCTTTCTACAGAGTGATCGTAGCAGATTCAAGATCACCAAGAGATGGTAGATTCATCGAGGAGATCGGAACATATGATCCTAACCAGGAGCCATCTGTAGTAAAGATTGACGAGGAGGCTGCAAAGAAGTGGTTAGCTACAGGAGCACAGCCAACTGAGTCAGTTGCAAAGTTATTAAAGCAGGCAGGTATCGAGAAGTAATTTTACGGATGTATCAGCTTTTCTATGAAAAGCTGATATGCAGCGCCAGCCATCGACGAAGTCGATTTTGCGTGGCTGGTGTTCCATTTGGGAGGTATAGAGATGAAAGATTTAGTAGAAATCATTGCAAAGTCCCTAGTAGATCATCCTGAGCAGATAGCTGTAACCGAGACTGAAGAAGACGGCATAATAAAGATAGACCTTACTGTCGCACCAGAGGACATGGGTAAGGTAATCGGCAAGCAGGGCAGAATAGCCAAATCCATCCGTACAGTTGTCAAGGCAGCTGCTTCAAAGGGTGATAAGAAGGTTGTCGTTGATATTAAGTAGAACTGCATAGGCAGGATAAGTGGTATTTCTTAATCTTCATATGACAGAGGATTTTATTACCGAGTTAAGAGGGGGAGTTTATACTCCCCCTTATATTATATGTCACAGGCGTAGGCCTGATGACCTACGCGCGCCTCAGCGTGCTACCATATTTATATAGGAGATAGCATGGAACACAACACAGAAGACAGACTCAGAGTAGGAGTGATAACCTCAAGCCATGGTATAAAGGGCGAGGTTAAGGTATATCCGACAACGGATGACAATGATCGTTTCAAGACCTTGAAGAAGTGCTATCTGTCAAATGGCAGAGAGACTTTGGAGGTTAATTGTACATCTTGCAAATTTTTGAAAAATATGGTTATTCTTAAGTTCAAAGAATACGATAACATAAATGATATAGAGCGTTTTAAGAACTATGACATACTTGTTGACAGGGAGGATGCAGTTCCTCTCATGGATGGAGAGTTCTTCATCTGTGATGTCCTTGACGCTGATGTATATGATCAGAATGACGAGCACATAGGAATCCTTGACGACGTGCTGGAGACTCCGGCAAATGATGTATTTGTCGTTAAGAAGGATGATGGCAGCGAGATCCTAATACCTATAGTACCGGATTTCGTGTTCGATGTTGACACAGAGAATAAGAAGGTTAAGGTCAGAACATTTGAGATGGTAGAAGCAGATGATTCAGATGACGAGGATTGATCGCATACAGACGTTTGGTGAGATGATGAACATATACTAGGAGCGGACTATGAATTTTTATATTTTGACACTTTTCCCCGAGATGGTTATGAATGGACTTTCAACGAGTATCACGGGAAGGGCCATAGAGTCGGGAAAACTTCATATAGAAGCTATAAATATAAGAGATTACACCCAGGATAAACACAATCATGTGGATGATTACCCATATGGGGGAGGCGCAGGCATGGTCATGCAGGCGCAGCCTGTGTATGATGCATACACGGCACTGGTGGAGAAGCTTGGCAGAAAACCATGGGTCATATATATGACTCCGCAGGGAAGAACCTTCAATCAGGGTATTGCACAGGAGCTCTCGGAGAAGGAGGACATAGTTCTTCTGTGTGGCCATTACGAGGGAATAGATGAGAGGGTCCTTGAGATGATAGTCGATGACTATATGTCCATAGGCGATTTTGTGCTGACTGGCGGAGAACTTCCAGCCATGGCTATCGTGGATGCTGTGTCTCGTCTTGTTCCAGGGGTTCTGAATAACGAGGACAGTGCTGAGATAGAGACTTTTTATAATAATCTGCTTGAGTATCCGCAGTATACCAGACCTCCTGAATTCATGGGGAAGAAGGTCCCGGATGTACTGCTTTCGGGCAACCATAAGCTCATAAATGAGTGGCGACTTGAACAGTCTATCACCAGGACGAAGGAGCATAGGCCGGACATGTACGAGAAGTATATGATCGAGAATCCTCCTAAGGAGAAAAAGAAACGAAGAAAATAGCAGGTTGCCACCTGTGGTCTTAAGGTGGTATACTAAGAGATGGCAGAATTCGAGGTTATTCGAATTCTGCCATAACCTTGTGGAGACGCGACTGCAGGGCATACACAAATACAAGGAAGAACAAGGAGACAAAAGATTATGAAACGCAGATTACTTATGACTATGATGGCTATGGTTCTTGCATTCTCATTTACAGGATGTGGAAACAAGAAGGCAGACGAGACGACGGCAACCACAGAGGCTGCATCAGAGGTGAAGGATGAGTTCATCAAGTTTGTTGGAACAGATATCCCTAAGATGGATACAGAGGAAGCGGAGATCATGAAGAAGTTCAACTCATATTTTGCTGAGGGAACTGCTGTTGATACAGATGCTCTGCTCAAGGATTTGACAGACAATCTGCTTCCAAATTATAAGACATTTCTTGACGACGTACAGGCTATAGAAGTCAAGACCGACGAGGTGAAGGCGCTCAAGGATCAGTATTATGATGCCATGAATGCACAGTATGAGGCTATGCAGAAGGTTGAGGCTGCTGTCAAGGATAAGAACAAGGACATCCAGACAGAGGCACAGAAGCTTCTCTCAGACGCCCAGAGCAAGTATACAGCATACAATGATGCGGTATATGCACTTGCCCAGAAGGAGAATGTAACGTTGAACGGCGAGATAGCAACAACTGCAACCAGTGAGGCAGGAAGCACAACAGAGGCCAACACAGAGGCTATAGATCCAAGCGAGGCCATGACAGATGAGGTTGAGACAACAGAGGCAGCGCAGTAGTATTTAAGATATAGAAGAATATTTTGAAAAGCAGTGGATACATGAGTGTGTTCACTGCTTTTTTGCTGTGGTATACTGTAAAAAATATGCTCAGTTCACATTTTTTACAAATATCAATGTTATATTGAGATAAATTGGATATTATTCTATATGTGGAGGTACGATATGGATTCAATAAAGGTTCTTATGGTTGATGATGAGAGCAGAATGAGGAAGCTTGTCAAGGACTTCCTCACAAGAGAGGGGTATATGGTTCTTGAGGCCGGAGATGGTGAACAGGCCCTGGATATATTCATGAATGACAAGAATATATCTCTTGTAATACTTGATGTCATGATGCCTAAGATGGATGGCTGGGAAGTATGTCGTGAGATCCGCAAAAATTCCAAGGTTCCCA
>ERZ824488.801-NODE-801-length-38875-cov-11.344796_pt1 | contig 38875 bp, 34 predicted proteins | sample MGYA00519936_ERZ824488 | MGnify/ENA primary metagenome ERZ824488 (study PRJEB31778, sample SAMEA3449153) | human gut metagenome | biome: human gut; feature: human-associated habitat; material: faeces | place: United Kingdom | collected 2010/2012 ... | reverse complement strand
CAAATTACCAAAACATATGCACAGGGAGAAATGCAGGAAATGCACAAGTTGATGTATCGCAGTGCACGTTTCTCATTCTTTCTTCTCTTCTTCCTGTCTTTGCCTGTTCTTTTTGAAACAAAATTCATATTGACAGTATGGCTGAAGATAGTGCCAGATAATACAGTTGTTTTCTTGCGTATTATGCTATGTACGTCTTTGATATATACCTTGTCTAATCCGCTGATTATTGCAAATCAGGCTACAGGCAAGGTGCGAAAGTATCAGGCGATTTGTGGAATAATATTATTGATGATATTACCTATTTCGTATATATCTCTCCGGTTGGGACTTCCTGCATATTCTGTATTCATAGTACACTTTTTGATGGAATCTTTGACGCAGGTTGTACGAATGTTCCTGCTTCGTCCTTTAATTGGAATTAGAATCAGAGATTATTTAAGATATATCTATTCACCAGTACTTTGGGTAATCGCAGTTTCGGTAATTCTTCCAGCTTTTGTCTATTTTAATATGGAAGATACGGTGATTAGATTTTTCATAGTTGGAATAGTATGTGTACTTTCAGTTTCATTAACAGCATATACGTTGGGCTTGTCAAGCAATGAACGAGTATTTGTTAAGGCTAAAGCTCTTGGTATGCTACATAAATTTTCAAAGTGATGATACATATAACAGATAAGAAAAATTGTTGTGGTTGTTCTGCTTGCGTACAGCGTTGTCCAAAACAATGCATTTCTCTTACTGAAGATGAAGAAGGCTTCCTCTATCCTTATGTAAATGAAGAGAGTTGCGTGGAATGTGGGTTGTGTGAGAAGATTTGTCCCATTCTTAATCCGCAAGAGGAGACTTTCCCTTTACAGGTAATTGCTGCAAAAAACACAAATACGGAGGAAAGACTTGGTAGTTCTTCGGGTGGATTATTCCTTCCATTAGCTAAAAGTATCATCAATGAAGGTGGTATTGTTTTCGGTGCTGATTATGATTCAAATTGGGAAGTGCATCATGTCGGCGTTGAAAATGTATCAGGACTTTATGCTTTGATGATGAGCAAATATCTGCAGAGCAGAATAGAAAACACATATAAGGAAGCTGAAAAGTTTTTGAAATGCGGTCGAAAAGTGATGTTTGTTGGCACTCCTTGCCAAATAGCAGGTTTACATGGATTTCTCAGGCATAAGGTATATCCTAACTTATTGACAATAGATGTTGTTTGTCATGGAGCTCCTAGCCCAGGAGTTTGGAGACAATATCTAGCCGAGACTTATAGTGAAGAAGAATTTATCAAAAGCCGCCTGAAGGCGGCAGCTGGAAAAAATACCGTTTTGTATCAATCTCTAAATGCAAAGTCCCCCATAGGGGACATTAAATTTAGAGATAAGACGGTGAGTGGCTGGAAAAAATACCGTTTTGTCGTCCGGTCAAAGTCCGCCTCTAAGGCGGACAAAAATTCCGTTTTGTCGTCTGATATACATTATGATAATGTATATATGAAGGGATTTCTTTCAAACCTCTATTTGAGGCCTTCCTGTCATGATTGCAAATGTAAAGATGGAAAGCATCATAGTGATATCTCCTTGGGAGATTTTTGGGGTATTGATAAATTTAATCCTTCATTCGATGATGATAAAGGTGTGAGTTTGGTTCTCATAAATACCCCTAAGGGTAAAGAGTTCTTGCAAAAGGTTAAAATGGAAAAGTGGGAATCGTCGTATGCTTTGGTTAGTAGGGCAAATGGTGGTTTCTCTCCTTATGCATGGTTGAATCCTAAACGCTCTTTATTCTTTAAATTGATTTGGCAGGGAGCGACTGTAAGACAAGCTGTAGCTATCTGTTTGCACATACCTCTGTATCGAAGGGTGATACGCAAGGCGAAGATGCTGACGAAGGCTGTCGTAAAGCAAGTCTTAGGCGATGCTGGCGTAAAGGCGGTAAAGAAAGCGTTGGGGAAATGATGTGAATAAACAAAGAAAAAATCCCAACCCATAAGCTTTTTAGGACTTATAAGCTGGGATGATTTTGAACACGAATAACTCGAATAACACGAATATCTGGGAACTGTTTGGGCTTTCTAGAGATGGAAGTCGATTTCCTTCAGCCATTCCTTGACATCGAAGCAAGGACAGCTCTTGCGAACCCAGGGGAGGTCGCGATGACCTAGTATCTCGGCATCGGGATAGTCGAGGACGAGACTATAGAGGAGGTCTTCCAGAGATGCTTTCTGGGCTGGAGTGCGAGTATCGGCAGGCTTGCCTTTCTCGTCGAGGCCACCCTCGTAGCAGATTCCGATGCTGTGGGCATTGTAGTGGCGGGCGTGAGCGCCCTCCTCGCTTTCTGGACGACATGGATAGACCACGCCATCCTTCGTAATGTAATAGTGGTAACCGATGGAGTGGAAACCACGGGCCTTGTGGCAGGCTTCTAAGGCTTCTACTGGGAAGTCCTGGTTAATACGTGTGGCACTGCAATGTACCACGATCAAATCGATTTTTCTTTGATTCTTCATTGGATTCTATGGATTTTAAAGGGTTAATGATTGTTTCCCACAGATTACACAGATTTTCACAGATTTTTGACTCCTTCGGAGTTTTTCCATTGAGGTTTGGTGATAACTGTTGCTTGCAACAAGATTATCTGTGTATATCTGTGAGATCTGTGGGAGAACTAAAATATCACTTGCAGCTCTGCACACAGAAGGAGCTGAGGACGGCAGTGAGGACGGTGATGACGAAGTTGATGACTTTCTGGATTGTTTCCTTTTTCATTTTAATTAGTGATTAGTGTAATTAGTGATTAATGTTTAATTTTCCCACAGATTACACAGATTTTCACAGATTATTGACTCCTTCGGAGTTTTTGCAGTGAGACCTGATGAGTATAAGACCGTTGCTTGCAACGAAGAATTATCTGTGTAAATCTGTGAGATCTGTGGGAGATAAAAGAGAGGAAGCGGGCAGGATGAGCAAGTATCCGTTCAGGGCGATGATTTGACAATGTTGAATGGTGAGTGATGAACTCATTCCTGATGGGACCCTCGGATTACTCCGGACTGCATCCTGCCGATGCGCTTTCTCTTGTTTCAGATGCGAGGCGGGTAGGGCTACTCTAAGCCGTCGCCTCCTCCTTCTCCAGTGGTTCCGCTACCGCCCTGGTCGGTGTTTTCGCCACCAGTGGTTCCCTTGTCGGTATCCGGAGTGGTATCCGGGGTGGTGCCATCTCCTAACAGAGCAGAGGCCTTCTTCAGCGTAGCTTCGAGGTTGATGGTCTTGGTGCTGAACTCACCGGTGCCACGAGCACGGAGACGGAAACCTTCGATGTTCTTGGCGATGGTGAACTCCTTCTCTGAGGCGGCTCCCTCCTTGTTGCGGATGCCGATGGAGAAGATGGCGAGGTCGTCAATCTTCACAGCGAAACCTTGCAAGGTGAGTTCCTTGATGCACGATACCATATCGGTAATCATGCCCTTGATGGCTCCCTTAGAGAAAGGAGTGTTGTGGCTAGCCATGTGTTCGGCCAGGCCGTCGATACCTACCGTCTGAGTGATGACTGGATAGGCGTAATACTTGCCGTATGCCTCTGGCATCTTGGCGTTCTGATTTAGTTTTAGTACGTAAAGCAACATAAGTTTTTAAGTGTTAATGGTTAATGTTGAGTGGGCGCTGTGCAGTGCCTGATTCTTGAACACAAATCTCTCGAATCGAACGAATTTTTCTCCTCGCGGAGTTTTTGTTTTCCCACAGATCTCACAGATTTTCACAGATTTTTGACTCCTCGCGGAGTCTTTGCTGTGAGCCTTAGTGAGTACCGTTGCTTGCAACGAAGAGAATCTGTGCAAATCTGTGAGATCTGTGGGAGACTCTTTCTGAATCACATTGCAAAGATACAACATTTCATTTTCCCAACTCACCGATGCTCATTGTTGCTCACCGATACTCACCGATTATCACTGATAAATATCAGGGTTCTCCCAAATGGAAGAAAATATAGGATACTTGCAGAGGATTGAACTCCTTGCAGCTCTTGTTGTATCCACTCTTCAGCAACTGCTCGTAGAGCTGGGTACATCTTACTATCCATCTCATCAGATGGGCTCTTGCCACGTCCGGGTCGGAATCCGGAAAATAGAGCAGGGCTAACTCCTGCTTGGTGTAACTTCGTAAATCCATTTTCTTGTAATGTTGAATTTTCCCACAGATCTCACAGATTTTCACGGATTTCGACTCCTTCGGAGTTATTTGCTATGAGGCATAGTGAGTACCTGTTGCTTGCAACAAGATTATCTGTGTAAATCTGTGAGATCTGTGGGAGACTAAGAATAATGTTGAATGTTATCTATTAGGGTTATGCTTCGTAAATATGATACTTAGCCATCGTAACCATGATACTTAGCGGTCGTAACCAAGATACTTAATCCTCCACGGTATCGTTAGGATCGATGAAGGCATCGTTGTTGATTTCGCTACCTTCCTTCTCTATCACAGCCCAGCCGTTGCCGTTCTTCTTGTGAATCTTCTTGAATCCAAGACGCTTCATCACGTTACCGATGTTCTGGTTGTTCAGGTTCTGGCGAAGGGCAGGGTTCACACCTATCCTCTCCAGTATCTCAGCACTGTAGCGGAACTTGATATACTGTAGCGGCGTATCTGGCTCCGGCACCCGGTAGTAACGGAGTATCTGCTCCTCGGCATAGTTGGCTACCATGAAGAGGCGGTTGTGACTGCGCATCAGCTCGATGTCATCCCTCGTCAACCAGTATGTCCACTCCAGGGGCTCGCCCTTAGGATGGCTCATCACCTCCTGACCCAGTGCCACTGCCTCGGCAAACACGTGGTCGTAGTCTATCGGGTGCTCTATCGGACTCTCGATGCTCTTTACCAGCCAAGGACAGTAGCGGCGGTTCTCCTCGTCGGTGATGAACTGCTGGTTGTTGGTGGTGCCGCAGAGCGATCCGCGGTGGGGCATCTCCGAACGGTACTTGTCGTAAGGTCGGCGGATGGAGAATGTCACCTTGGTCATGTTGCTCTTGAAGGCGCTCAGGTTCTTGCCGAATACCATCTCAAACTCGTCGAGACAGAGCAGAGCCTTGCTGCTGAAAGCCTCCATGAAGTCCTTGTCGGTATAGGCGCCCGTCGAGTCGTTGAGGAAGTACTGGCGCAACTGTGGGGGCAACAGCATGTGGAAGAACGTGGTCTTGAAGATGCCGCCCTTGCCCACGAAGATGAGTATCATCTGGTTCACCACCTTCAGCGTTACCCACGCCACCACCATCGCTACCAGCCACTTCTTGAAGAAATAGCGGAAGAGGTTCTGCGTATGCTCGTTGTCGGGCAGGTTCTCCACCTCGATGCGGTCGGCGAGCTGGTCGATGTAGTCGGGATCCTCTCCCTTCTTCCATTTCGGCAGACTGCGCAGGTAATCGTCCAAGGGGGCGAAGGGCTCGCTGAAGTCGCTGTTGATGATGTTGTGCAAGGTCTTCTCTGAGAGATGCAGTCCCGACTCGTCCATCTCGCTCCAGATGGAGTTCTCGATATTGTCGTCGATGCGTACCCAGTCAGGATACTTGCCGTTTAAAACGAAGCGGCTCTCCACCTCGTAAAATCCCGTCAGCACGTTTCGGCGGAACAGATAGTGGGTGAGTAGCCACTGCTTGATGCCCCTTACCGATGGCTTGGCGCTGCGCCCCTCGCCATGGCGATAGAAATGCCAGATACCAAACTTGTTCAGATGCTTGTAGCGAGACTTGATGACGGAAGCCGTATCTTCGTAGCTGGTACCAAACTCACGGTCGGCGTAAGTCTGAACTTCTTCCTGCGGGATGCCATAGTAGATGCAGATGTCTGCAAAGTGCCATACATACTCGTTGTGATGCTCAGGCTCGAACCGATAGCCCCACAGGTCGAGCAGTTCCTTGATATGGGAAGCTGCCTCCTCGATGGTAGGCGCACCCTTGTCGCCTGACTTCGCCTCCTCTTTCACCTTGCTGCTTCGCTTTCCTCCCTTGGCGTTTCGCCTGGCAGAATACTTCGCCTGCAATGCCTTCTTCGTGTAGAGAGTTTTCAGATCCTTCGGTCCCAAGGCAAAAGGCTCGGCATCCCAACGGAAATAGGCATCCGGGTCGTAGGCAAGACCGGCGCATCGGGTGATGTCGACACACTGCTTGTCGGGAGCGATACCCAGGAGCTGGGTGTAGTAAGCCATCGCCTTCTGCAGCACGGCATCGAAGAGTTCGAGCACGCTGATGTCGTCGTCATCCACAGGACGGTAGACGCAGAACACTCTGAATCCCCTGCCGCTCACGGTGATATACTCTACCATCGTATGATGGTCGCCTCTCACCTGTTGGATAAGATGCTCCATATCTTCCTTCTTCACATGGTCGAAGTCGAGCTGTAACATGTAGGTAGGTTTGAGGAAGTCGGCAAGTTGTCTGCCGTAGCCGTTCATGAGTGCCGAAACCGTGATGGCAGGCATCTCAGGCTTGTACTGGTCGGCAAACTGCTTGCTGATGGCGAGGCGCTTGCGATAAGTCTCAGTCATCATTCGAAGCTCAGGGCTAGAGGTAATCACGCTCTTGAGATACAACCAGTCGGCGAGTGGATGGCTCTCCGAAGATTTGATACAAGGGAAGTACGATGGCATCGTAGCTGTCCCATTCATGCTGTTGTTTGGGTCTTTTTTCATTTTTTTAAATTATCGATTGTTAATATACTAATCAGTTGTTTGCAACGTTCTCTAACTAAGAGTGTGGGTGAACACTTGGCGATGAAGTCGGTGAAGGGTGAACCCCGATGCCAACCTTTAGCGTTAATAATGTGTTAAAAGCACTATATAACCCATTATAATAGAGACTCTTATATTTCTAGCATGCGCTGTATATACAAAGTTCTTTTTATTAGGGTTCACCCCTGAGCCGAAAAGGTGAATGCTTGGGGCAAGTGTTCACCCCGCTGTTCACCAATCGGTAACTTAAGATTGCTTCAGCCCTCGTTCTTGAAAGCTGCTGCGAATTTAAGAAAAAAGGTTGAGACCGCCAAGAATCCTGTACCTACATATATAGGTACAAAAAGGCGATGATTTTATAATAGCTTAACAAAAGATATTCAAATTTTTTAAATATATTAAGAGATGACACGATTTACAAAAACCAAAAAGGCACTGTGCGCTTTGACGGATACCATTCTCGGCGGCAGTAGCAATGTGGTACGCACCTTAAAGGTGGCTGGCCACATGAATGAGAATTCAGTCAAGCATGTCTAAGAGGGTTATGCCAGTCATACCCAGTCCTACTGCCTTCTTCGTTCTTCGCTGAAGAAGCATCACTGCACCAAAGACCAGGTGATGCAGATAATGGACTATCTTGACAACATGGAAGAGGAGTATCACAAGTCCTATCCCGACGATCCCTGCCCGATGGACGGTGGCTATAAGGCGAGCTTCGAAAGGTTTGTGATAGAATCCTTGAGAGCAGAGTGAGGAATATTGAATTTTCCCACACTGATCTCACGGATCTTTAGAAACTTACGATTTTTTCGTTCTTAAGCAACATATTCGTGTAATTCGTGCAATTCGTGTTCAGTAACCCCAATAAGCAATTCGCGTGCAGGTTGATTTTTGAACACGAATCTCTCGAATCTCAGTAAGCATGATACAAAATAACATTTTCAAAAAACTGATAGGTGTAACTACTTGTAACATAGTGGTGACGCTGTATTATTTTATGGCTTAACGTACCTAAAGTGACTGCTTACGTCCAATTTCTTAAAATACCTTGTTTCCCTAGTAAACACTGGGGATGGAGTTGTATTGTCATAGGGGGTGGATGCTTACGAAGGGCGAATGGAGAGTCTAGGATAGAATAATGAATTAATAACTTATAGAGTCTCAGACATGCAAACTGTCATGAGCAATTTTATTAAGCTACTTTTCAGCTTGGGGCAGAGAGTATGCTGAGACTCATTTCTTTTTATAGAATATTTAATAAATGAGAATCGGAATATTAACATTACCTCTCCATACTAATTATGGAGGGATATTGCAGGCTTATGCTTTGCAAACGGTATTGGAAAAAATGGGGCATGAGGTGGTGGTGTTTGATACACCCAACAAAACTTTACTACCACCTCTTTGGAAGATGCCTTTAAGTTTTGGAAAGAGAACTTTAAAAAAAATATTGGGTAGGACTGATAGAATTTTTGTAGAGCACTATCAAAATAAAATAAGACCAGTTATAGCAAAAAATATACTGCCATTTATCGATGGAAAAATTCATAGGAAGGTGATTAAAAATTTTCATCAATTATCCCAAGCTGATTATGATGCAATTATAGTGGGAAGTGATCAAGTGTGGAGAGCTGTTTATTTTCACATGTGGTTAGGGCAAGATGTTGAAAATGGATATTTGTTATTTGCCAAAGATTGGAAAATTAAAAGAATATCTTATGCTGCCTCTTTTGGCACTTCTGTTTGGGAGTATACTGATGAACAAACACAAATATGTAAATTGCTGCTTAAAAAATTTGATGCAGTATCTGTTAGAGAATCAAATGGTGTGGAGTTATGTAAAAAGCATTTTGATATAGATGCTATTCAAGTTTTAGATCCGACGATGCTAATTTCTAATGAGGAATACTGTAATATATTTCGAGAAGCAAATACCCCAAAGAGTAAAGGAACATTGCTTAATTATGTCTTAGACGAGAATGAAGAAATTTGTAATTTGATAAAGGAATTATCAATCAAGATGAAATTATTGCCATTTGCGCTTAATAATTTATTTGAGAATGATGATACAAAACCTTTAGAAATGCGCATAAAGTCATCAGTTGAGACTTGGCTTCGTGGCTTTTATGATGCCGAATTTGTTATTACTGATTCATTTCATGCTTGTGTCTTTTCTATATTGTTTAAAAAACAATTCGTTGTTATTGGCAATCGAAAGCGAGGAATGGCGAGGTTTGAATCTCTGTTAAATATGTTTGGATTGGAAGATAGACTAGTGTCTGCTGATGTTAATGTCATAGACCTTCCTATTATAAACTATGATTTAGTTTATGATAAGCTTAATGTGTTAAAGAAAAATTCATTAAGTTTTTTGGAACGTGCTTTGAATGGATGATTAGGTAAAAATATAAATGATGAATGTAAATAGTCCAAAGGTAAGTATTATCGTCCCTGTTTATAATGTTGAAAAATATCTTCATCGTTGTGTTGATAGTATCTTGTTGCAAACATTCACTGATTTTGAATTATTGTTGATAGATGACGGAAGCACCGATAAGTCAGTAGATATATGCGACAAATATGCCCTTAAAGACAGCCGAATTAGAGTTTTTCATAAGAAAAATGGAGGTGTAAGTAGTGCAAGAAATCTTGGTATAAAAAAGTCTAGTGGAGTATATATTTTATTTGTTGATTCTGACGATTATTTATCGCCTTCACATTTAAATAACTATATAAAATACATAGGCAACTATGAAATAGTTTATCAAGGCTATTGCGTGTTTATGGAATACTCTCATAATTCTGAGCATGTTTTTACTGTTAGTGAAAAAAGCGCAAATAATAAAGACTGTATGATTGATGTTCTTTCAGATTTGCTTGAAGTGGGGAACATTTTCGGTTTTACTTGGAGTAAAATGTTCCATGCTGAAATTATCAGAAAAAACAATATTTTGTTTAAGGAAGATATTAGCATTAGAGAAGATGAAATATTTACGTTTGAGTATTGCCATTATATAAAAAGTATAAAAGTATTACAATCTGCAACTTATCATTATCAGCAATCTGATAATTCATTAATGAGAAGAAAGTATTTTTGCCCAGAGGAGTTGTTGAAAGTGATTAACTACTCATATACTACGGCTATACAAATTACACATAATAAGAGATTTTGCAAAATTATTGAAGATTATTATGCAAAAGGTTTGGATTGGATTTTTAATATGCTATATAGCCCCTCAAAACTTTTAAAAAGAAAAGAACGGCTAAAGTTTTTACGTATAATGGAAGACTGGAATCTTAACCATCCGGAATCAGTCTGCTCCCTTAGTATAAGTGTGGAGGTTGCTGATTGTTTGAACTTTTTTATCTATCCGTTACGTGTTTTAAAAAAATATATAAAAATATTATTATGGAAACTTCATTAGTGTCAATTATTATACCTGTGTATAATGTAGAGAAATACTTAGATAGATGTATGCAATCTGTATTTCTGCAGTCTTATAAAAATCTAGAAATCATATTGATTGATGACGGCTCTCCTGACTCTTGCCCAAGACTATGTGATGAATATGGTAATATTGATAAACGGGTTAGAGTTTTACACAAGAAAAATGAGGGCTTGGGTTTAGCGAGAAATTCTGGATTAGCTTTGGCTACAGGAAAATATGTACTTTTTATCGATTCTGATGATTACCTATCAGAAAATATGGTAGAAAAGTTGGTGTGTCAAGCTGAGTTTATGAATGCAGATATTGTATATTGTGGTTATTTTTACGAAACTATAAATCATAAATGGTTGGAAGTTCGTGATTTTGAAAATGAACAAACTTTCAAAGATCATGATATTGACGCTGTAGCTTTAGCTTTTATTACTAATCAAAATAAATTTAATGTTCGTTTGCAGCGTACGGTGTGGCATGCTTTATATTCAAAGGCTTTAATCGAAGAGGAGAATATTAGATTTCCTTCAGAAAGACAAATTCCTTCAGAAGACTTAATTTTTCAGTCTCAAATAACTCAATTTGCAAGTGTAATTTCTTTTATCCCTGATTGCTTATATTATTATTGCTTTAACAATGATAGTATAACGATGAACTTTAAAAAAGACCGATACTTGAAATTGGCCAACGAAAAGAAAGAAATGCTAAGAATATATTCCAATAAAGGTGTTAACAAGTATATTAATAATCTTTATTTTTTGAGTATTAAAAGTTATTTCTTTAATTTAGTAGGACAAAAAAATATTGATTTTTCAGAAAAAATTAAAATAATAAGTGATGTTGTCTTAGATATTCAGAGTGATTGCTTAAAGCAATTAGAACCAAGTGTGTTTAGTAAGGTAGAAAAAATCTACTATAAGCTTATATGTAAAAACAATAAATATTTGATTTTTATATATTGCTCTCTTATTAATTTACTATTTAAAATAATAAATAAAACACGGTTTTGAAGGTGTTGAATATTTTAGCTATGAGAAGTAAAATTTGGCATTTCTTAATTGTGTCAAGCATTGTCTTGACATTATTTCTTTTGGTGTTTAATTTGCAGAGTTCTAAAGTTCAGATATTATGGTTGCTGCCAGTAACTTATTTCTTTTCATTAGTTTTAACAAAAAGAATGTATTTTATAAGTTCTGGTATTGCACCTGTGATTTTGAAAGTAGTCTTCTTTTGCAGGTATATAATGGTTCCACTTTTGTGGGGAACAGCTATACGATATTCAGATATAGATGTTTCCAATTTAGATTACAATAGAGCTGTTTTACTAATGGCATATGAGTTAATTGCTGTTAGTCTTGCTATAAAAATTTATTTATCTCTACACAAAAGGAATAACACTATTATAAAATCATCCATTTCCTTAACTAAAAGAGGTATAATAATATTTGTTGTAATATTATTGTGGGGATTTTTTGTTTTGAAAAGCCCAATACTAAAAATGCAATTATTTAATTTTGCAGTTGCGACTAAAGAAGACTTGGGTCTAGTTGGAGATATGACTTTGAGTGACATATATGGAAAGGTTTCCGGAGTGGCATTAATAATATTTCCGATAGGGTTGGTGTTCGTGTATGTCAATATAATTATCTTAATTGCTCGTATAAAAAGATATCCTAAATTAAAGCTCTTCTTTATATTGATTGCTTGTATTCTATATATATCATGTGTTTGGTCTAATGGATATAGCGTGTCGAGATGGAACTTAATAATTGGAGTCTTATTCATGGTAAATGTGTTATATGTAGTTTATCCATTGAAGAAAAAAGTAATTAATATTTGTGGTGCTTCTTTAGTCACAATTGTGATAGTCTTAGGATCCGTTTTAAAATTAATGTCTTTTGGTAAAAGCGACACCTCTGTTAAAACTGTTTATGAGTATTATTTTAATGCTGAATTTTTTGATGAATATTTTAGTGGTATAGTACCTGTTGCAAATGGGATAAAAGTCTATGAGGCCAAATACCAAGAAAGAAGTCCTGAAAGAATTGTTGTAGATTGTTTTGGTACTTTTCCTTATGCTACAAAAATTTTTGGTGTTTCGGATATTCAAGTTACTGAAAAATTGTACCATAATATAACCAAGCGAACAGAATTAATCATGCCCAATATTTCTATTTCATTATTTCAGTTTGGGTGGGTGTTTTCACCGATTTATTCTGTGGTTTTTTGCTTACTTGCATTATGGTTTGACAATAAAAATAGTAGAAGTGTTGATTTGTATACGAAGTTGTTTTATATAATATTAACTTTTTGGTGCTCTATTTTTATGGCTATAAATGTTGATATTATTTGTTATAATCTTTGGCCTTCTGTTTTCGGACTATGGCTTGTTATGTTGAATAATAAAATTTATAAAAATGATACCAAAAATCATACATTATTGTTGGTTAAGTAGTGATCCAATACCTGCAGATTTACTCTCATGTATGGAGTCATGGAAGAAATTCTTGCCTGATTATGAATTTATGCTTTGGAATTTTGAAAGATTTCCTAAAGATAAGTCAAAGTGGGTTAGAGATGCGTTTGATAATAAAAAATATGCATTTGCTGCGGATTATATTCGTATATATGCTTTGTACCATTATGGCGGATTTTATCTTGATATGGATGTTGAGGTAGTAAAGCCATTTGATGATTTCCTAAGTTTAAATACAGTAATTGGTTACGAAAATAGTAAGGCAAAAGGCTTGGAAGTTGCAGCATTTGGTGTAGAAAAGCATTCATCTTGGATTAAAGCTTGTCTTGACTTCTATAATACTCGTGAGTTTGTTAATATTGATGGAAGTTTTAATATACAACCACTTCCTGGTGTAATTCGAAGATGCCTTGAACGTAATGGTTTTGAACTCCATAATGTCACCAAACTTTCTGAGGCAATGGCTCTAAAAAATACCAAACCAGATGTGATCCCAGTGTTCCCTTGTGATTACTTTAGTCCTAAAAATCATATAAATGGTAAAATTTATAGAACTATAAATACATATTCTATTCATCATTTTGCAGGTTCATGGCTTCCTTGGTATTTTAGAATGGAACAAAAGTTTTGGGAGTCTTTGGGATTACGTGATATGCGAATCATTTTGCGTTTTATTAATCTCGTTAAACACGGAACTATCAGAAGTAACGTTACTCCAAAAGAAAAATTCTAAGTAGCATATATGGAAAATAAGATATCAATAATTGTCCCTTGTTATAAAGTTACCGATTTCCTACCTCAATGTGTTGAGAGTCTGATGAACCAATCCTATAAGGATATTGAAATTATTCTTGTGGATGATGGATCACCAGATGATACGGGGAAACTTTGTGACGAATATGCAAAGAAAGATAATCGCATCAAGGTTGTACATAAGCAGAATGGAGGCTTGGTTTCTGCCCGTAATGCTGGTTATGATGTTGCTACTGGTGATTGGATGATGTATGTTGATGGTGATGATTGGCTGGATTCTGATTGTTGCCAGGTTATGCTTGATGCCGTGGCAGACAAGCCCGATGTTGACATAGTCTTTTGGAAATGTATTCAAGAACTAGGAGAACAATCTATAAAAGGTAAATGGGAGTGGCCATGCCAAGATGCTCAGAGACTCTATTGTGGTGATGAGTGTAAAGAATTGGCACGCAATACCTTGGTGTATAAATCTGGAATTGCTACAGCTTATTGCAAGATGATTCGTGCAGATTATGCAAGAAAGAACCATATCAAGCATGATGATAGATTGCGTCAGGGAGCTGAGGGCTTGGAGTTTTCTTTGCGTGCTTTCTATTATGCACAAAAAGCTCTTTATGTCAACAACTATTCTTACCACTATCTTTTCAATCCTAATTCTATCTCAAAGAAAGTGGATGAAAGAAATACGAATTATCTGTTGGATTGCCTGAATGTAATCCAGAAAGACATTGAGCATTTTGACCGTAAAGATGAATTCGTTCAGGCTCTTTACCAGCGTGTTGCTTATATAGTCATAGCTATCGCAATGAGTACTTATTTTCATCCTTCGAACAAAGATTCCCTGTGGACTAAGGTGTCTAAATATGCTGCGGTTATTAAGAACAATCAGCTGCTGAAAGATTCCATATATAAGTGCAGCACAGAAGGAATGGATAAGCAACGTAAACTTACTTTGTTCTTTATCAGAAAGAAAATATATTTCATGCTTGCTCTGGTGGGGTGGGCAAAACAGTTTATGCTGAAAAGAGGTAAATATAATTATTGATAATTTTGTATGACGAATAAAATAGCACTTGTAACTTGCTACTTTCAGCCTAATTATGGAAGTCAGCTCCAGGCTTTTGCCACTCAGAAGTTCTTTGATGATATTCATATTCCTAATGAAACCATCATGATTGATGGCCTGAAGGGTGAAATCAACAAGGCAAAATATAAGTACTTTTTGAGCAAGACATTTGATGCTAATACCATCAAGGATAAATGGGCCACGGTAAAGAAGGTGATAGCTAAGAAAAGTAATCATACCTATGCTTTACATCTTATGGAACGATATAATATGTTTGATACCTTCGCTCAGCATGAATTTCATCTATCGAAACGCTATGCTTCCTTTGCTGAATTGAGTAAGGCTGCTCATGACTATCTGATGTTTGTAGTTGGTAGTGATCAGCTTTGGTTGCCTTCTAATATAGCAGCCAACTATTATACCTTGAACTTTGTGCCAAGAGAGGTGCCAAAGATGGCACTTGCAACAAGTTTTGGTATATCTCAGTTGCCTTCTGCACAGGCAAAGTTGGCTAAAGAGTTTTTGCCTCGTATCGACTACTGTTCTGTTCGTGAGATAAGTGGCCAAAAGCTTATCAAGAATTTGATAGGAAAAGATGTACCTGTGGTATGTGATCCTACGATTTTATTTACTGCAGAGGAATGGGGTGAAGGCATCAGTAAGGAACGATTCATAAAGGAAAAATATCTGCTCTGCTACTTCTTAGGGAATAATCCTATCCAGCGTGAGTTTGTTAAGAAGGTAAAGGCTTTGACGGGGTATAAGATAGTACAGTTGCAGCATTGTGATGAGTTTATCGCCAGTGATGAGAATTTCCCAGATGAGGCTCCATACAATGTTGGTCCTAAGGAGTTTATCCGCTTAATTCGTGATGCTGAGTATGTGTTTACTGACTCGTTCCATTGCACTGTATTCTCCATGCTTCATGCCAAGAAGTTCTTCACATTCCGTAGATATAACAACGATAGTATTGTTTCTACAAATGGTCGCATCTATTCACTGCTCTCATTGGTAGGAGAGGAGAACCGTCTGCTGAAGGGGAATGAAGAGCCAAAGGATATGCTGGCTATGGATATAGACTACAAGAAAGTTCATGAGAAATTGGCGGAATTGCGCCAGTTTACCAAGAACTTTGTTTTTGATGCATTAGAAAAATCAGGTATCAAATATGATAGAGATTAAAGATAAGAAGGATTGCTGTGGCTGTTGGGCATGTGAAAATGCATGCCCAAAGCATTGCATCTCAATGGTAGAGGATAAGGAAGGATTCCGTTATCCCCAGGTGAATACGGATTCTTGCATAGATTGCCATCTGTGTGAGAAGGTATGTCCAATTATAAATGTTAAACCCGAGGAGGAAAAGCCTCAGAAAGGTTATCTGCTTCAAAACAAAGATGCTAAGGTTCTTTCGGAAAGTACATCTGGAGGGGCATATACTGCTATAGCCAAGTATGTATTAAAACAAGGTGGCGTAGTTTTCGGAGCTGCTCTCAATGAGCATAATGAGGCAAATCACATCTATATAGAAAGCGAGGATGAACTTTGGAAGTTCCGAAATAGTAAGTATGTACAGAGTCTGATAGGTGATACTTATCAACAGGCTAAGGAGTTTTTGAAGCAAGGTCGTTTGGTATGTTTCAGTGGTACTCCGTGCCAGATGGAAGGTTTGGTATCATATCTTAGAAAGCCATACGATAATTTGATTATCGTTGATGTGGTTTGTAGAGCGGTTCCATCACCTAAGGTGCTTCGTAAATATATAGAATATCAAGGCTTGACATACGGAGATAACTTAAAGAATCTGAAGTTTAGAGATAAGAAATTCTATGGATATAAGTACTCGAATATGAGTTTCGACTCAGAGAAAGGTTCTTATCATGCAGGTATAGATACCGATTCTTGGCTTCGCTCGTTCTTCTCTGGCATCAATGTACGACCAAGTTGTTATGCTTGTAGATTCAAGAAGCAGTATCGTCTGACAGATTTCACAATATGGGATTGCTTCGAGGTGTACCAGTATAGTAAGGAGTTGGATAATGATAAAGGTGTAACTAAAGTTCTTGTTCATTCAGCCAAGGCTGAAGAAATCATGAAAGCCATAGAAGCTGATGCCTATATAAAAGAGGTAGGAGTTGATAAGCTGATAGCTGGTGTGCATGAGTTGACTGCTCAGCCAAAGAACAATCTTAAGCGTACAGCATTCTTTGAAGACTTAGATAGGCTTTCGCCTAAGGAGTGTTTCGATAAATATTTTCCTGTTACTTTCAGAACCCAAATGGAAAAGCATATTAGAATCTTAATGTTACAGTTAGGTATCTATAAGCAATTCCGTATGCTGGTAAAGAAGATAGTGGGGGAAGTGAAAAGATAAAGGGATGATTGATGGTTTGATTCGGTTTTGCCTTGATAAGGCGATGACTTCATATTATGCAGCAATGGAAGAACAAGTATCAATAATAGTATCAATTATTACGGCTTTATTGACCGGAGGATTTATCATTTTGTTCTTGGATAATCAACATGTCGGGGCAAGATTATCCTACGTCAAAGTTTACAGCAAAACAGTTGGAAAACATTTGTAATGACATTAATAATGTTTGGTATTATTGGGATAGAAAACATAATTATATGATAGATTACTGTTCGTATGATACGAGGAAGGCAGAACAATTTTGTACACTGGGTAAGGAATGCCTTAAGGAAGTATTTCCTCTGAAGTATAATGAGCAAGCGTTTTCCTTGAACCTTATTAGTGATGTCTCTGGGACATTTTTTGCTGAAATTTATCAGCCTATACAACATGTTCCTTATGAATATGAATATTGGTGTAAGCAAGAAAAATACTTTCAAAAGACAACCTATAGTATAATAGGATTATGCCTGTTTACATTATTTATAATACTTCTATTAAGATACTTTGTACCATTGTGTGTTATGAATATACTAACGGTTTTATGTGTTATTACACTTGTTTATAGCCTATATAAGTTTACAAAGTTGGAGAAATTAGCAAGAGAATTGTTTAGATAAAGAATATTGTATGAAAATTTTACATATAGCTGAGTGTGCAGGTGGTGTAGAACGTTATCTTCAGATGCTTCTGCCACGATTGGAGAAAAAGGGAATTAAGCAGTATTTCATCTGTTCTCTCAATTATGATGAAGGTACATATAGCAAGATGGTGGATGGTGTGAAGCAAATGGATCTTATGCAATCATTCTCACCTTTGAAAGTGATTGCTAAAGTTAGAGCTATTCGCCAGGAAATCAAAAAAGTCAATCCTGATATTCTGTATTGCCATAGCAGTTTTGCTGGAGGTTTAGGGCGTATGGCTGCCATAGGTTTACATTGTAAGGTTGTTTACAATCCTCATGGTTGGGCTTTTAACATCAAGTAAAATTTAATCAGATGAAACTGAAAAGTATGATATATCTGTGCTTAGAGAAAATATTATCTCCTTGCACAGACAAGATTGTTTGTATCTCTAAGGCAGAAAAGGCTTCGGCAGAGCGTGAACACATTGCTAAGGAAGATAAGCTAGCTTTGATTCCGAATGGTATTGATGTGAGTGCAGTAAGGAATGCTGTTGTTAAGTCTAAAAGTGAACTTGGCATTGCGGAAGATGCTTTTGTGGTAGGTATGATTGGAAGACTTTCTCCACAGAAAGCGCCTGATGTGTTTATCCGCGCAGCCAAGTTGATACATGATGAAATTCCTAACTCAGCTTTCATCATAGTAGGAAGTGGTGAGGAAGAGGAAGAAGTCAAGGCCTTTGCCAAGGAGAATGGTTTGAATCTTATTGTTACTGGTTGGACAGATGAGCCATATAGTTATCTGAAGGTTTTTGATGTGGCGATGCTCTTATCAAGATGGGAAGGATTCGGCTTGGCTGTTGTTGAGTATATGGCAGCTGAGAAGAATGTGGTTGCCACAAAGATTGATGCCATCCCTACATTGGTAGATGATGGTGTTGATGGTCTGTTGGTGGAAATGGATAATCCGCAAGATGCCGCAGAAAAGGCACTCTGGTTATATCGTCATCCAAAGGAAGCTGAGGAAATGAAATCCAAGGCTTTGAAGAAAGTAATAGAGAACTATGACATTTCAAGAGTTGTTGATCAACATATTGAAATGTTTGAGGAACTTACTGAAGGAAAGTAGGTTTTAGCTATTATGAGTGAGCTTTTTGATTTTCTGAAATATTGCCTAGGGGTAAAAAGTGATGAGAATAAAGTGATTGCTGGCATAGACTGGCAGATGCTGTATTCCTTTACGTTCAAGCAGGCCCTGCTGGGACTTTGTTTTGATGGTATTGAAAGACTGGGGAAGGAGTATCCTGAGGAGTTGAAGCTGAATCCGATAGAAAGGGATTTGCTGATGACTTGGATGGGTAAGGCGCAACAGATTCGCAGGCAGAACGTAAAGGTGAATGCTGTGGCTGGTAAGCTCTTCTCGATGCTAAGGGAGGATGGGCTGAAATGCTGTGTTTTGAAAGGGCAGGGGAATGCCTTGATGTATCCGAATCCTTATTCACGTACTCCTGGAGATATTGATGTTTGGATTGATGCCAGTAGGGAGAGGATTATGGAGTATGCTCAAAAGAAGTTTGAACTGGGGGATGATATCAGACTGCAGCATCTGGAGACTTCCTTGGATGGTGTGCCAGTAGAGTTGCATTTTTTTCCTTGCTCCATGAATAATCCTATCTATCATGCCAGATTGCAGAAATGGTTTCGAAGGAATGCGGATCTGCAATGCTCAAATGTTGTTGGGCTGCCCGATGGGGCAGGGGATATTGCTATACCAACGACGGCATTTAATGTGATTTATCAGCTGACGCATCTATATCACCATTTCTTTGATGAAGGGATTGGAATGAGGCAAATCATTGATAACTACTATGTAGTGAATAATTATCTTTCGAATCCCTCCGTCTCCCTTTCCAAAGGGAGCTCCACCTCTCACCCAAGCCCTCTCTCCTCAGAAGAGAGGGATGTAACCGCCCTCCGGTGCTCAGAACCGCTACGCTCTAAGGATGGCGGGGCATCAAAGCCCTCGCCAAATTGTGCGGGATGGGACCGCCTTTCTATAGAGGGAGATAATTCTGTTGCTTCTACTTCTGTTACTTCTTCTGCCTCTACTGCTTTAGTTGTGGTGCAGAGAGAATTGAAGTATTTGGGATTGTGGAAGTTTGCGGGGGCGGTGATGTATGTGCTGCATGAGGCATTGGGCCTATCAGAGGAGAAGATGATCGTTCCGATGGATGAAAAGCGAGGAAAGTTGTTGCTGGCAGAGATTCTTGAGGGCGGCAACTTTGGACGTCACTTCACCAAATATGGGCATTTCACCCAACAAGGAATGGCAAAGAAATACTTCCTGAAGATATGGAGAAATATGCACTTCGTGCGATATTATCCTGCCGAGGCTTTAAGTGAACCAATCTTCAGAACATGGCATTTCTTCTGGAGGATGAAGAACAAGGAATAATAGATTTACGGGCGAACGGCTCTCTCTTCCATTTTTTGAGCTACTTTTCGAGGGTGGATCTTAGTTGCCCGTTTTTCTTCTTTAAACATAACATTGCTATGATACTTTGTGTGGTGGAATGTAGCGGTACCTTATCTCTCTTTGCGTTCTTCGCTTTGTATCTGGGAGAGAGAATCACGTCTCCGACTATCTTCTCTCTTGCATTGAGGGATGCGGGGACAAAGACCAAACTTGCCTCCTCCTTGCTTATCATGACGATAGTGGGAGGAGCGGTTGCTCCGGTAATCATGGGGTATATTGCGGATACAACGGGCTGTATGGCGATTGCCTTTCTTATACCGCTAGTTTGTTATGGGGTGATTGGAGGGTATGCGCTATCGAATCGCCACGTTCCTCTTTAAATAAGATTAGCTGCACTCGGCAATTTGAAAGCAAACTTTCATTGCGCTCATTTGCAAAATCTTTAGATAAAAGGAGGATTTTTCGAAAATCACCCCGTCCCTCTTTACCCTTAAAGAGGGCTCCACCTCTCATCTCGGTCTTCTCCCCTCAGGGAAGAAGAGGGAAACCGCCCTACTCGGTGCTCGTAACCGCTTCGCTCTAAGGTTGGCGGGGCATCAAAGCCCTCGCCATGTTATGCGGGATGGGACCGCCTGGGGGAACTCTACTTTTTACAATGTTAATTATCGGCTTTCTTAAATTATGGAATTAAAACGTGCTTTTATAGAAACGAAGATAAAAGAGTGGAATGATTTGTTTCTGTTAAATCAGAAATTTATGTCAAACTTTATATTTCGTGGACAAGCTAATTCAGAATGGTCGTTAAGGACTTCGCTTGAAAGGTTGATAGAGAACCATCATCCAACACCTTCACGTGACAAAGCTCTTTATTATATCTACGAGTCTGAGATGATCAAAGAGTTTAAATGGAAATTTCCTAGTTATGAGAAAAATCTAATTCCTAAGGATGGTGAATTGATAGAATGGTTGTCTATCATGCAACATTTTGGTGCACCAACTAGATTATTAGATTTTTCCCAATCTATGTATGTTGCTCTTTTTATGGCAATGGACAATTCCTTTTATGATAATTTTTCAATTTGGTGTATTAACAAAGACGAATTAAATTTGCCTATTTTTCAAAAGTATATTAAAGGAAATCAGGTTAATACAGTATCTATGGATGCATTAGATGATATGGTATATAGTATGGCTAATGATTCTATTGCAAATCAACAAGTGCGAATTGATCGTATTGCGAGACCAAAATACTTATTTATGGTTAGACCAAGGATATGCAATGAGCGTATAAGCCGTCAACAAGGTTTGTTCTTGGTACCATCCACGGTTAATGTTCCTTTTGAGGAAATTTTAAAAAGATATTATAATGAAGAAAACCATTTTATGGTTGATATTGATGATTTGAAAAATTGGTCTTATGAGAAAACCCTCTCTCAGCAAGCTATTTCTGTACTGAAAATAAATATCGGTAAGGAAGATAAACTCAGGTTGACAAAGGCTTTGCATCAAATGAATATTACCTCGGAAACAATGTATCCAGGATTGGATGGTCTTGCAAAATCAGTGGGTAGATTACGAGAAGGATTAGGTGATTATAAAGATTGATAATTATGGAGTTAAATGATATTCTTGCAAAATATGAATCGGAAGGGTATTTCGAGTTCTATGATTTGTCTTCTGACCTAGGTAAATTATCCTCTGAAGATAATTCTTTGGCAGTTAAGGCAGAATGTTTAGCCATGGCTTTTTCTGAAGGCGGTCATAATGATTGGGAAACTTTTTATGGACCAACGATTACATGGACTGTAAAAAGTACAGGTGAATTAGTTTATTCTCCTGATAAGAAAGAGATAACAAAGGAAATTCTTGAATATTGGTACAATCGAACAGAAGAGACTAGTAATCCACTGCTGAAAATGCGATATACAGGTTTACTGTGGGATTTTAGTAAGAATATAACAGGTAAAGAGGCAGATTTTAAAACTGTTAAGTTGGTATTTATCCGTTCTGTTTTTGATATTATAAAAAAGGATAAACTACAACATTGTATGACTGGCTTGGTTTATTTGAACACAGCTATTGAAAGAGCTATAAGTTTAAGACAGTCAGAGCTCATAAATGAAGGTATGAAATTGCTCCTTTGCTATGTATCCAAATATGCTGATGATTCAAAGCCTGGAATATGGGCAGAGCCCCTTTCTCTCTTGACTAAGCATAATAAGGCTTTGGCTGATTTCGAAATGGAAATCGTACAAGATAACAGGGATAGGTTGGAGCGGTTGTTTAATCTTTGTAAAGAGAAAGGTTGCATTACTGATTCATATGCTCATGTTCTTTTGGATGAGGCAGAATTGTTAGCTGATTATTATAAAAATAAAAAGCAACAAGATTGCATACTTGAGGTTTTGGATAAAGCTTTAGTAGGTATACATTTTTCTTTTAAGCTGAAAGGAGCAATGTGGGCGCAAACTATGTTGCAGAAAATGCAAGATGTTTTTAGGAAGTTTAATTTTGATAAGCAGGCTAATTATTTGTATCCGGAAATACAAGATTTAGGTTCTACTGTATTTGAAGAAATGACTCCTAAAGAATATTCTGTTCCTATTGATGGAAAAGTGTTTGATGATTATTTGGAAAAGGTTACATCGGGTTCAATAAAAGAGATCTTAGATGCATATACAATAGAATATTTACCTAATATGGCTGTTGAAATAGAGCGCCAAAAGAAGGAAAAGGAATTAGCACCTTTGTTGGATATGACTCATACTGTTATTTATGATTGGACAGGTATGCCAATTTCTCATTTGGGTTCGGGAAAAAATGCTGAGAAAAATAAATTGTCTTATGGTATATATAGAAGAATGATCTTCTTCTCATTCTATATGCAATTACACATTCGAAAAATTGAAGAGAAAAAACTTTACACATATAAGAATGTCATTGAACGATTCAATGATTCTCCTTTTATTGTAAAGGAACAAAGAGAACAATTTGAGCGAGGAATAAAAGCTTATTTTGATTCAGACTTTTTAGTTGCTTGCCATTTACTTGTTCCTATTTTTGAGTCAGCTATAAGAAGATTAGCTGCTTATAGTGGTATAAATGTATTTAGTCTTAATAAAGACGGAGACAATGAGTATAAAACTCTTGATAAATTATTAGAGAATTTGAAAGAGGATAAGCGCATTCCTACTGATATTTATGAATATTTCCAAAACTTATTTACCGATAAGTTCGGATGGAATATCAGAAATCTAATCAGTCATGGACTATTACAAACTGGGGCTTTCAATAAGATAATGGCTGATAGAATTATACATGCCTTCTTAACACTAAGTCTTATTAAGGCTAATCCCGTTTAGAAGAAACAGTATGCTGTATTTGCAGAAAAGGAAAAGTATATAATTTTATATTGCGTAATTATGGGCAAAGAAATTGAAAGTTCAACTATTAAAACTGCAGATATAATATTAGCGAGTTGCGTAGTTGCAATTATAATTGTATCAGCTGTTTGGTGTTGTAGAACGTGTTTTAAGCCTGAAGTTCAACCCATAAGGATTGAAATAACGGCTTCCGATTCCTTGAAAATGGCTAATTATTTATCTAAGGAACAGGCAGATAGTTTGATATCGATCGTCAGGAGGCATGAACGGGAATTAGCAGAAAGATACCAATATGCTTTGGAACAAAAAATGAATCAAGATCAGTACTTCTCGTTTGGTACATTTTTAGTTGGTGTGATACTTTCAATATTTGGATTTTTTGGATATAAATCTATAAAATCAATAGAAGAAAAGGCTAATAAAGATGCTGAACGTGCAGCTAAACTGACATCAGAAGAGGTTACTAAGTCTTATTTGAATGAAAAGTTGGGCGGAAAGGTGTCTATTGCTGCAGAGAAAATCTTTAATTCTATCGGAGCTGAGACAATGAAGGCGAAGGTCGTAGAAGAAACTATTAAACATGATGATGAATATATAAATTCTTTAATTGCAAATCTTGAAAAAGATCTTAAAGAATATATACGACAGGATAGTGAAAATCAAGAAGAAAGTGCAGAGGCTGTTCAGCCTAAGTCGGATTCACAAGATAGTGATGATTCTTCAAGTATGTTTTAAAATAAATGGGTTATGAAAGTAAATGTGTTAAGTGGAGACGAAAGGTCTCAAAAATTATTATTGCAGGCATGTGTCCCTTTCATGGACTTAAAAGATAATGCGCGTTTTTTCTATAGGGAAGATCCAAATCAAAATCCTTATAAAATACGTACAGGTAAAGAAGACGAGTATTACCAAAGGAAGATAGACGAAAATCGTGTTAGTAAAATAAAAAAGTACATTCGTACTACAATACTTGGGGATTACCGAAAACAAAACGTTGCTGTCATCTTTCCTACAGCTATGCTGTTGGCTTTTACCATAGATGATACTCGTTTTTCTATAGGAGATACTCCCGATCTTGTTATGCCACAAGATTTTTATATAGTAGACGGACAACATCGTCTTTATAGTATGATTAAACTATATGAGGATGTCTCTGGTTTTATGAAAACAGAAGAAGATATAATCGTCAAAGAATATTTAGAAAAGTTTCGTTTCAATTGTACCATTATGATGAATTTTGATACATGGGAACAAGCTCAAGTCTTTGCTGAGGTTAATTTCAATCAAAAGCGTGTAAGTCGTTCTTTATATTATGATATATATGGTATGAATTATTCTGAGGATTCAACGGATAAAGAAAAAAACTTTATTTATATCTCTCACAATCTTGTGAAGTTCATGAATACCAATCCAGATTCTCCTTTCTATCAAAAAATAAAGATGTTGGGTTCTGGTCAAGGTTTTGTCTCACAGGCATGTATGGCAGAAGCTTTGATGAGACATATGTCTTCTCCCCAAGGAATTTGGTATGTAGATTTCTCAAAAATAAGTGAGAAGCCTAGATATCGGTATATGGCCTCAGAGTTAATTAGTTTTTATACCGTAGTTACGAAATGCTTTCCTGACTATTGGCCAATATGTATGAAACATCGCTCTATTCTTAGCAAAACAACCGGTGTTGGTGCTATGATTCGATTAATGGGGTATATACATGTTAGCTTCCTTAATGATGAAATAAGACAGGGGTTGCATAAATACGATGGCTATTTTTATGAACCTTATATAAATAAGGTTGAAAATATCTTATCTGCACTTAAAGATAAATCTGAGAGTTTGTTTTCATTTAAAGGGGATTTCAGTGGAACTGGTGGTAGAGGTCTGGAACTTGCCTTATATAATAAGATGTGTGAAATCTTAAATGAAAAATTGGGATAGTTGAATATACCATAATTATAGCGTTAGGTGTTTAAAACGCATTAAGTTTTTTATTAGCATAGCTCAATCAATGAGCTATGCTAATGAGTTTACTTCCTAAGGCAGTTTCTATACGAGCAATGGTTTGAGTCGTGAAGTTATGTCTGCCTGTTAGCCATTTGGAGATTTCTGAGTCTCGCTTGTTGAGCAAGCGGGCGAAATCCTTTTGGGTGAGACCCTTGGCTTTCAGAATCTCACTAATGCGCTCGGCAATACCGAAAGACAAATCGAACTCTGCCTTTTGCTCAGCAGGTATCGCAGCGAGGCAATCACGGAATAATTTATTCTGTATCATAACGCTTAAATTTCAAATGCGCTTATAATTCGTTGTCTAGGATTTCCATCATTTCTGCTGCTGTAATTACCTGCGGTTCTTTTGGAAAATGCTTGAGGTTACCGGTAACCAGGAAGGAATCTTCCTTGCTCAGGCAGACTTCGTAGAAGACTCGGTCGTCCTCATCTGGCATGGTGCCATCATAAGGAAAACGGGACGAATCAATGCCGTATTGCTTAAAAAAGTTCAATAACTCATGGATTCTGATTTCACTTAGATGAAATTTTGACCTATTTAGTACATCAAAGTACTCATCCAAGATTTCTTCATTATACAATGGCTTAATGTTACCACTGAGCATACTATTAATGACCCTTCTTGTTGCAGAAGAAGGGTTCTTGGTTATAAACGAGGACACGATAATGTTCGTATCAATGACTGCATATACCATTGCGTTCTTTTCTTAATCGTCTGACTTCTCTGATTTCTTCATTGATCTCATCAAGTGACATATCAATGTTATTCTCTCTTGCAGTGTCACACATATACTGGAACGCAGCCTTTGCTTTTGCAGTCACTTCATCTTCTTCTTCATTTTTTGCTTGAATGGAGAAGGGAATGCTCTTACTGCGAATTACTGCCTTAACAAAGATGTTGATAGCGGTATTCGCACTCATGCCGAATTGCTCGCAGAGTTTATCAAACTGTGCTTTCTGCTGGTTGTCCATACGGACTGTCATTGCTATCTGTGCCATAAGCTTATAATGTTTAATTGATAATCATTCTGATTGCAAATATACATCATTATGACGTAAATTGGTGCGATAGTATTAATAATTTAATAAAGATTAATAGTTGAATAAATGATATAACTGCAATTTTCGCTTTTCTGAAGTATTGCCTTGAAAGTAAGGAGGATATGAGTAGGGTGATTACTGGTATGGACTAGCAGGAACTTTATTCCTTTGCTTCTAAGCAGGCGTTGCTGGGGCTTTGCTTTGAGGGTATTGAGAGGTTGGGAAAGGAGTATCCTGAGGAGTTGAAGCAGAACCCGATAGGGAGGGAACTGCTGATGACTTGGATGGGTAAGGCGCAACAGATTCGCAGGCAGAACATGAAGGTGAATGCTGTGGCTGGTAAGCTCTTCTCGATGCTGAGAGAGGATGGGTTGAGGTGCTGCATTCTGAAAGGTCAGGGGAATGCCTTGATGTATCCGAATCCTTATTCACGTACTCCTGGAGATATAGATGTTTGGATTGATGCTAGGATTATTGAAGTGCTGATTTTGTAGTAATTCGCTGATGAGTTGCAGATTTCTTTTGATTTTCTTGGTGGTTTCGAGGAAAAAGCGTATTTTTGCGGCAGATTGCAATTAAAGAATTTAAAAGGAGAACTATTATGGATACATTAGATAAAGAATTTTGGGAAAAACGTGAAGCTGCTATGAAAAGATTTATGGCGGCAAAAGAGCGTAAAAAGGCTCGTGTAGCTGAAATTACTAAGAGCCTTTGTGAGGAATATAAGGAACGAACGGGGGTATATCCTAAATATATAAATGTTTGGTAATGAAACCACTTCCTTTGGATATAATTAATGCTTCTGCTCCTTATGAGGTTTATTGGCATGAAACGTCTCGAACTTATCGCTTTAAAAGTGATTTTGGTGTGGTACTTGCTATTGGCTTTGATGATGATGACATCATTGAAAATGCAGAATCATATGTCTTTTCTATCATCAATGTAAATAAAATACCTTCTCCACGAGACTTGAAAATGCGTGATACGGTGATGCTTATCATAGAGAACTTCTTTAATATGAACGAAGCAGCTCTCTTGTATATTTGTGAGAGTGGGGATGGTAAGCAGCATATGCGAAGCCGTCTGTTTGAATATTGGTTTTCCTCTTATCAAATGAAAGATAAGTTTATTTTGATGCCTGTCAGTATCGAAGATATGGAGGGAATTGAAAATTTTGCAGCTTTAATTATTCGAAAAGATAATCCGAATGTTTTAGATATTGTTGCAGAATTTTCAAACACTGTGGCTATGTTTAGGGTAAAACCTAATAGTCATGACTAATTTCTTTTGATATTCTTGATGGGCTTAAAAGTCTTTACGACCCCTTCGGTTCCCCCCACAGGGGACAGAAACCCTTCTCGAAAAGGGAAGGATGTAACCGCCCTACAGGGCTTTTTTTCTAAAATCATCCCGTCCTTCCTTACCCTTAAGGAAGGCTCCACCTCTCACCCCGACCCTCTCACCCTCAGGGAAGAGGGAGGAAACCGCTCCTCCTCGTCGCTCGGAACCGCTACGCTCTAAGGTTGGCGGACCAAAGCGGTCTCGCCAGATTGTACGGGATAGGACCGCCGGGAGAGGAAAGTTTACAGTTTATAGTTTACAACTTATATTCGGGGGATTTTGTTGATTTATTGTGAATTTCTTGGTGTTGTAATTTGCAGATAACTTGCAGATTTATTTTGATTTTCTTTGGCGGTTTCAATAAAAAAGCGGAACTCTGCGGCAATAAACTATAAAATGAATAATGACTATGATGGGAATATTACAAGTTGCCTCTTATATATACAAGCGCTATATGGATGATTTTGGCGTTCGTATTGATGAAATGAAGTTGCAGATTTGAGTGAAGCTAAGAATCAAGGAAGAGGGTGTGGCTTATGACACACCCTCTTCTTTGTAAAACAGCTGTTTTTTATACTTTAATTATATATAAGTAAAAGATGTTATTGTATTTATCACTTATCTGATGTTTATTTCAGAATCAGGCGTATTGGCATCGCCTTGTAGCGGCCATTGTTCATGCCGTTGCTACCACTCACGAATCTCATATTGGATAATCCTTTCCTCTTGTTGTAAACATCAAAGTATCTATACCAGAAACCATATTCAGGACTGTTGGTACCGAAGCCCTGCGTACCTGACAGCAAAGTCTTGGTCCAGAGATTTACATGGATAGGGTTCTTATGGCTCTCGCCCTCCAAGAATCCACCCATAGGCAGATAGATGTATGGCAACTCGGAATCCACCGTCTTGATACGCACGCAGTTGTAGGTTTCTCCTAACGATGTAGACTGTGGTACCACCTCCAGATTGCCTGCATTAACTAATTCTTCGAACACGGCATCAGTTGGAATGGTATAGCCTGTTGGTGCCAAGGTGCTGGAGAGATCCTGAGTGGCATCGCTGGTGCTCTTTTTTTCAGAGATACAGAAATAGCCACCAATGGCTTTCTTGTTCTTTGCCAGTGCCACCACATCTGGGGCATAGTAACCATTGTTGGATGCACCTAAGTTGCGGTCTAACATATAATAAGTAGTGGTGGTTTCATCGGCCTTCTTTCCCTCTACCTTTACCACACCATAATAGAACCAGCCCTTCACCTTCTTCTCGTTATCTCCGTTTTCTGTCAACTGATAATCATTATATACCTTGGAAGTCTCATCTATCTTATGGAAGATACCAGTATGATAAACAGGATAAGTGATCTCGATGCCAGCCTGGTTCTTGATGGTAAATGAAGCCTTCCACAAATTCTTGTTTGCCGTAGTATTGGTAAGGCTTACCTTCCACTTACCATTATCTTCTTCCACTTTGATTTTATCATCCTTTTTAGTAATCTGATCACCATCAAGTTTAGGGATAAGATACGTGATATCGGCTGTTCCCACGCAGAAATGCAAACCATCATTTCTCACAGCCCCTTGCATTTCTTCAGGTTTGATGCCTTGCACACCAGTGTCCAACCACTTGAAATAGTTGTCAGCTACGGTGAAGTTATTATACTGCATGGTTACGATTCTAGCAGGATCCTCTCTTCTAAAATCAAAACCAGCCTGCTTGATGGTTATATCAAGAGAAAGGTCGCCATAAGTAACGGTGATGGTGCCTGTACGTGGTTCCTCTGATTGGTCATTCTTTGTAAGCGTAAGCTTCAAGGTATATTTCTTGCCTTTAGAAGATCTGCTTGTCTCTGGTATATCATTCACGGTCTCTTGCTGACAAGCGGTTATCCAAGAATTATTTATATCGACACTATATAGCGCACTATCACTACTCGTTGCCTTTGGCAAGGTAGTAACAATGGTTACGGTAGCCTCTGTTGTGTTTGCCTTTATCTCCTGATAATCGCTCACTCCCAGTTCATAGTCTTTGCAAGCTATCATTTGGGTGATTTCTGGGTTATCGTCCCGCACCTCTACTTCCACTCTATTCTCTGGCAGACTCTTCTTAGCCTCTTCAAGCGTAGAGAAGCCATAGTCGTTTACCTTGGTTACCTTGATGGTATAATGGTGGTTACGGAGCAAGGCATATTGGGTTGTCTTGTTGGCATCCTTGTAGAGTGCCACCTTATAATATCCTACACTATCCTTATAATTCGCCTTGATAATCACCATTGCCTTGCCTGCAGAAGTTTCATTTACTGCCACGGTGGTTGCGGTACCGCCGCCCAATGGGTTGTCCGTTCTGAGATCGGTAGATTCCGCCAAGTCATCGGTCGTTGGCTCGATATAATTGGCAGGAGCTATGGCTGCCTTGGTTGCCGTGTTATAGACATACAAGCCTGCATTAGTGAAATTACTCTGGATGCTATTGTCTATCTCCAAACTTATCTTGGCGCATTGGCGCAACATCGTCACTGAAAGATTAGCTTCCAAAAGTGTATCTATTGAAATTTTACCCCAGCAGATAGGGGCATCAAGCTGAGGGTCTCTCTCCTTAGCAGCAGTGAGAGACTGCAAGTCTTGTGCCTCGCTCTCCGTCATGTCGCTGGCATTGGCTACAAGATGTACATTCTTGGTACCAGCAGGTACATTGGTTATCTTTACCTTGTAGCTGCCATCAGACTGCTGTGATAAGGTAGAATAGCAATCTGTCTCGCCTAAGTATTTGTCCTTATCTCCATAGAACACAGCGCAGAGCGAATTGAATGTCTCCGAGGCCCCCGCTCTTGTACCAATCTGTTGCTTGGTGAAGTTAGTCAATTGAAGGTTCAAGACAAGTCCCTCGGCAGGGATTTCATCCCCGCCGAGTCCGATAGCCTCCATCGTGTCCTTGCAGGAAACAAGGCTTAGGAGCAATCCTATCCATATCATTAAATGTTTGATCTTCTTCATTGCTTAAACTGATTTATAACAGTGTTCAAATCTGATTCTAATCTTATTTAATTCACACCAGATGGTTTGCCAGCGTGCCAAGAAGTGCCATCGTAATAGCCTGTGTCATTATGCTTCTCATAGCTGTTGCCATTGAAAAGGAGAATGGATTTGTCGTCAGAGATTTGATTATCTTTCATAATTCTGATGTCCTTCTCGTGGTCTCCCTTAACAGCCTTGAGGGTAATCACAGTCTTATACCAACCATTATTCAAATTATTGCATGACCAACTATTACCCGCTCTATCATAGATGGTAAAAGACTCGCGCTCTTTATTACTGTCATTACCATCTTTGCCATTGGCGACACCATATACCTTGAACCATCCGTAAGTCTGGAATTTGGTGTAAATGGTAAAGTTGATGTTCTCAATAGTTGGCATGGCATCATATATGTTCCAAGTAGGATCTGATGTTGGATCATAGACAATCCAACCCTCTCGATCCTCATAGTCGAAGAGAGGAATACCCGGCTCCAAGTGGTGAGTGCAACGATGAAGCGTATAACCTTGTTCCTTATTGGTATTGTTACTGAATATAATCAATGTTTCACCAGGCTTGATGGTCTTTACTCCCTGAGCACCATGCTCTGTATATTTCGACTCGGCATTCTCTTTGAAGTCCACGTAATACCAACCCACATTCGTATAATCCGCAACCATTTTATCACCAGGCCAGTGTTCTGTAAATTTCCAAACTTTAGAGTTGGCTTCAGTTCCGGTTGTCTCACCAATCTGGGTATAGACATAGGTATAATGAGAGTCTGGGTTAGGTATATCCTTATCCTTTAAATCATACCATCCATCTGCCCAGTTGGTATTTTCTCCAGTTACATTATTAGTCTCTTTCTTTTCTTCAAGTGTACCCTCATAATTATCAGTTCCATTACCTCCTTTATAATGTGTGCGGTCGTTGATGGCACGGAAGTTGATACGATAGTTACCTACTGCAGGCTTTACCGTTACCTTGATTTTCTTCTTAAAGTCGAAGTCTGCTGCAGATTCCTTTGGCTGCACAGTGAGGTAATGTACTGTCGTGGTAACAGGGTTACTGGTTGCCTTAATCTTGAAGGTTCCTTCTGAAGTATCAGGTTTATCGCAAGATGCCTGAATGGTTGACTTACCTACGGTGGAAGAGGTGTTACCGGTGAAAGCCAAACCGCCGAGGTTGGTCTTAAACTGTACCACTTTGGTATTGTTGTCGCTACCCCAATAGATGGTTACTTCCTGTGGATTTACCTCAAAATAAGGAGAGGCATCATAGGTTACATCGAGATACTTCTTAATGTTACCAGCCTTAATCCAAACCTTTGCCGTACCCTTGTACTTTTTATAGTCGGAGAACTTAATGTCCTCGTTGATTTTGAATGTGATTCTATGATTCTTCACTGCATCTAGCTTGCTCAACACAATCACATCTTTCTCACCACTGGATGTTGTTACCTTTTCATCGCAACCGAAATCTGCATCTGTCAGCATTACGTTCGACTCATAGTCGATGGAGTCTGTCGTGGTAGATGTTACGCTCGCCTTCGTCTTGCTTACCCACAAAGTAGTATGGTTGAACTCGGCATCTATCGTTACAGGAGTCCAGTCCTTTACGCTCACATTACAGTCGAGAGTCATGTTTCCCAGACTCTTGATGTTGCCGATAATCTCATAATAGGTGCCACGAGGGAAGGTCGGAACTTCGGTGGAAGTTGGGCTCTCGTCCTGGCGATGTCCCAGCTTAATCGTATAGTTGTTCTCAAAGCTACCATTCACAAAGCCATTAACTTTGAGGGTAGACTGCTGAGAGGCATTGGCGATATAACGCTCAGGCAGATAGTAAGTGCCTTGGAAAAGCCACTTATCGGCGGCATTCTGTGGAGCAGCTGTAGGAGTAGCACCCTGAACAAGGGTGATGATGTTCTTATTATTCACATTGGCATTGTCTGCTTTCTCTGTCCAGTCTCCCGCCTTATAATAACCACCCTTATTGCTTGCCTCAGAAGAAGTTGCATAAACTTCATTTTCAAAACCTGTGGCATAATCTGTGCTAACATTAGAATTGCTAAATGCTCCATTCCAACTCAGCGTGGTGCTAGGAGAAAGCTTTTGAGCCAGAATATCCTTGATGCGATAGCTATTACCATTGAATGCAGAACCTTCAGCAGTAGGGTCGAAAAGCAGGTTGAGCTTAACCTTTACGCATGTAAACTTCAGGTTAGCTGCCACCTCGGTATATTTATCACCACTTTTTTCTATTTTTGTATTGATGATATTACCGTTCACATCCTTTGGCTCATAAATCATCGGGATGTTTGTAGAAACCGGCATTCCCGGTTCTGTTCCAGCTACATAGTTCAGTACTATATTTTTGAGATCATTTTCTGTTTGGATAGTCTTACCACTCAACACCTTGTTCATATTGGCAACCACATAGATATGGTAAGTGCCCGGCTCGATATTGAGCTGATAGTTAGCTACATGCTGCTCCAGCATCATCGAAGCCAGTGGGGCAGGGAGCGTCTTTTTCAGGAGCTTGCCTTCATTTCCTGTAGGGAAAGCATAGAGGGTCAGGTCGTTGATCTGGCATTCATCTACCGTGGCATTATAGGTAGGAAGGCCGGAAGCATCGTCGGGATTGGTGCCGCGGCTGCTGAGCACGGTTGGCACGAGTACATGCAAGTTGCTTTCTGACGAAATGGGAGTGCGCTCGCCTCCAAGTTCGTCAGAGCAACTTACTGTAACCAACAATATAAACCAACTAACTAAACTTAAAATGAAATCTCGTATTTTCATTGTTCCTAATTTTTAAAGTCAAATACTCTTATGAGCTAAATGCCCGGAAGGGGCTCTGACACCTGAAACGGTTAGAAATCGACACGCTGGATGCGCTTGCTCCAATCCAGGATGGAAATGCTGAGCTGCACATACTTCCACTGGTTGCCCTGGAGGAAGAAGTCGAGCTTGTAGTCGTACTCTCGGTCCAGGAATTCCTGCTCTGAATAATGGCGGGCTTCGAAGGCGCCACGGCCTTGAGCCAGAAAGTCTGCAAGATTGATGCGTGCCACCTCTTCGCCAGTAGTCTTGTTCGTGATGGTGAGGATGGCGTTCTTGTCATTTTCTTCTGCCGGATGCCAGATGAGTCGGGAGAACATGAGGGCGGCATGAGCGGTGCGCTCCTTTACATTGCCCTCGGTATCCTTAAACTCAGTGGTCCAGGTGTAGTATGGGGTATATGTCAACTCCTCGTCGGGGAGGAGAGAGTTGTCGTAACTGATATCGCCGTTGGCATTGGTTATCTGATAACTGAAGTCATCGGCATTGATGTTGGCAGGCTCGTCGGTCTGATGCAGGCTGATGGTGAGCTGCTTGGTATCACGAACCAGACCGATGGTATGGCGTGTAACCTGCAGGTCTTTTACTTCAACCAGTTCGTTGCTGAGTCCCTGCCAGAGTGTATCGAGCGGTTGGCTCTGGTTGTTTACCTTGCCCTGTTCGCGGTCGAGTCGTGCATGGAGGGCGGTGATGTTGTCACCCTGCTGTGGCAGAGCTATCTGGAATTTGGCACCTGGCTGCGCGAGTGCATCTTCGTATTTCTTTTGGAAGGCGAAGGTTGCGAATCTGTATTTGCCCGGTTCCAGATTGATTCGCATGGCATAGTTAGGGTCCTTGAGCGGCTGTGATGTCGCATCGTTATAGGCATCATGGCGAGCAATGAAGTTGCCCTGCTCGTCGTATACGAATACGCAGAGTCCGCCCACATGATCTTTGAACATGTCGGCACGCTGCACGTTGTAGTCGTACTTGAACTGCAAGTCAACACCCATGTCACAAGGAGGCAGGTCGTCGTGCATCAAGTCGTTGCAGCTTGCTAGCAGGCTGCCGGCCATGATGAAGCCCCATCCCATGCATATATTCTTGATCCAACTGTTAAACTTCTTGTTTGCCATGATGCTTATCTGTTTTATGAAAAAGTAAAGTGTATAAATAGATTCTTATTTTTCCGAGATAGCCAGCCGCTCCTTAGCGCTAGAGCGGCTGAGCTATATATAATAATGTGTAATGGATTACAAATCGACTATGTCTGAACGCTTAGCCCAAGAAAGAATCTTCACGCTGACGCTAAGATACTTCTCATTCTCATCATCTGGCTGATTTGGGTCTACTGGAGGTACACCAGGGTAGCCAGGACCATAGACGTTGCCAACAGTCAAGTCATACCAGTTGTTACGGAGCATACCATAACGGCCAAGATACTTACCGTTATCTGTTCCATAAGATTCACCTGAGTTCCATGGAGTCAATGAGCCGAAGTGCTTAACACGAGCGATATAATATGTAACACCCTGTGCGTATGTATTGATACCAACCATCGCTTCTGCATGTCCTGCTCCATCAATCAAGCCGAGTTTATCATTAATCTCTTTAACGATTTCTGTACCTGTCTTACCACTATAAACTGTATCGGCAACAAGAGTTTTACCAGTAGAATCCTTGATATCTGTCAAGGTAATCACATGAGAGCCTTCTTGCTTGAGATTTGTATAGTCAACTGTACAACCTGGGAGAACTGAAGTTGCTGCAGTATTAACTGCAGTCTTTAAGGCTGCTTCGTTCAGGATAGTTGTCATATTACCGATGGTGTAGAATGTTCCATCTTTATCTGCAAGGAGATTGCCTGCATCATTCTTAGGAGTATATGTTGCCTTGAAGATAACGCGGGTTGTCTGACCCTGATACATGTTTGCCAAGTTGAAGGTGTTCTCTAAGCAATATGCTGACTCTGCGAAGGTTTTGTTTATTCCACTTGTAGCTTTGATGAAATTGAATGCTGCCTCTCTTTCTGCCTCTTTATCTGTTTTATTGAGATGATCCAAATTGTAGTTAGGATCCTTACCCCAATAAACACGGCTGTTAGTACCTATGAAACGAGGAGTAGTCCAAATGTCAGGGAAATCTGTGCTCAAGCCATCAATATTATGAACAGCGTATGTCTTCTTGTTTGTGATATCCAAAGCCCAATTGTTGAATTCTACTGTACTCTGTGTAGGAGTATTTGTTGCCTTGTCTATAACTGTTTTTGTCTTAGGATCATTAACAGACATCTTCGCTACACCACGCTCTACATAAACTGTTGCGGCACTAGTTCCTGCCTCTGCTTTTTCCTTGGAAGAATAAATATGTTCTTTATCAATAGTAACCAAAGTTGTTGGTGAGGCAGTTCCTTTCAACGGAGCATTAGCCATATAGAAGTCATTATCAGCCGCCAAATCGTCTACTGAAGGAGTCAAAATTTGGCTGTTCCACTCATTATAACTTTGACCAACAGTAGGCAATGCTACCTTTACTCCACCAGTTTTATTTTTATTGTTATTAAGCAAAACCAAAACATAATATTGATTCTTGGTATCCACATTAGTAAGCTTTGCTACCAGCTTTTTAGTTGTTGTGATACCAACTGTAGTATCGTCAGTCCAATCTGCAGCAGCTGTTGGTAAATCTACGCTCTCAACAAACTTGCAAGAGCCTTCATCTGAACCATACTTCTGGAAAATAAGGGCAGTTGCGCTTTTTACAGCATACTCTTTTGCTGTGCCTTCATCCATTTCAGCACCACCAGCATCTGCAGCACGAGTTCCACTTACCGAAGGCAAGTTGATGGTGAAAGTTGCATAACCAACACCAGTTTCATTAGTACCAGTACCTGGACCTGCGGTTCCCAGGTCCTCATTGCTTGAACAGCTTGCTGTCATAGCTGCGATGACAGCCAAGCCAAATAAATGTTTAATCTTCATAATCTTTGAAAGTTAAGCTTGTTTATAATCGTTATTCTCTAATTTTCTGTTATTCCAATTCCTTTATCTGCTTGAAGACATCTCTTACACGCTCTGCCTCTTTCGAGTTGCCTGCCTTGGCAAGATGCTTTTCGGCAGAAGTAAGATCACCTTTCTGCAAATCGGTGCAGGCGGCATTAAGATTCGCTGTCTCATCATCTGGGAAGAGACGGACGGCGATGTCGAATACCTCGTTAAACTCTGGCGAACCCGGCTCGTAAGTCTGTGCCACCAGGAACATCTCCTGCAGAGAAAGCTGCTGTGGTTTGGTCTTCAATATCTCCTTGGCTTCTTCGATGCTGAACGGACGAACCGTGTAGGTTACCGTATAGTCGCTATGACGGAGACGAGGATAGATATGATCCAGGATATAGCGGTAACTAGCCGGATGGAGCTTTCTGATCTTCAGGTCCTTATCGTCGGGAGCCAGCGAGGAGTTAGCTATCTCGAGAATTGCTTCCTTATCAGCCAGATGACTAGCCTGAATCTTCTTCTTGAATCCTTCCCAGTCTTCCGGTGTAGCCTGATAGGTAAAGAGCTTGCTGTTTAAGGTGTAGAGGCTGCTCACATATTTACGGAGGGCAGCTGCACGCTCGTTGGCAAGGCGCTTGTTGTTGGTATACGAACCATCAGGCGACGCATATCCGTGGATATCAATATCGGTGATTTCAACGTTCTTGTCGTTCTTCACCAGGTCGATGGTGGAAGTAATCTTCTTCAGCTCAGTAGCATTCTCACGGAAGTTGGCAAGGATATTACTCTTGTTAACCACAAAGCTGAGATAGGCTTCACCCTTTTCGGCTCTCACCTTCTTGGCTTCCGCCTTCGGCTGCACGAAGAAATCCTTCGTAATCTTCGGTGTACGGTCGATATCCGCAATCGGCGTATTGTCCTGTTCTATCAGGTTGCCGCATCCGCAGAGATCTTCTTTCACCGAGAGTTTGAACTTCTTCATCCATTTCTGATAAGGAACAGACTGGGCGAAGTAAACCTGCTGACTGGTCTTGTTCTTGCGGGTAAGAACCTGTGCCTGCGGATTCTTCTTGCTGTCGGCAAGTCGGCGGTATCTTACAGCCTGGTTTCTACCCTGGATGATGATAGGGTTGAGAGCGATAGAATCAGTTCCTACCATTACCGGTGTGAAAACAATCTGCTGCTCTGATTTCATCTTCAATTCGTTCAGATTCATACGGAAGGCAACGTCCATCCGGTTGCCGTTCTTGCGTGCCAAGACGCTTTCTACCTGAATCTTACCCCCTGCCAGCTGTTGAGCCTGAGCAGGCATGATGCCCTGAGAAAGGAGTATGCAGAGGGGCGAAATGACCGCATAAAGCTTCATTTTATCCATATTATGATTTGCCTAAATTTTTTGTATTCTGTCTAGTTATTACGTGTTTTTATTGTCAGTTTAAAACCACAGTTAAATTAAATTCTTAGAACACGTATATGAGAGATAGTGCGGCTTTTGTAGGGCCCACATAGTTGCGGTGGTCTTTGTCGAGACATTTTTCGCATCGTCCGTAAAGTTTGTAAGGACTGTAGGCATATCCCAAACCGATAGACCCTTCGAAATTGAGGTGCTTATTAAGCAACCACTGATAGCCGTAGGTAAGGCCTCCACCTACATACCAGCCTTCATAATGCCTGCCCTCCAGAGTTTTCGGCAGGATGCCGAAGGGCATGTCAATGTTTTTAATGTTGTATTCACCGCCTAAGGCATGAATTCCGAAGAAATGGCCTCCAAACTTCTGGCAGGTGTACCATCTGTATTCTGGCATAACATTCCAGAATCTCATCTTCTTGTCGCCCGAGAACTTCCAGGGGTTCAGGGTGCCGAAGAGTTGGAAGGTTGTTTTCTTGCCCGTGCCGATTTCGATGCCGGCGTTGGCAGATGTGGAAGCCCATCCCAGTAAGTTGGTCTTCAGAGCGACCTCCTGCGCTCGCGTCGTTGCCATTGAAAGGATCAGCAGCAGCAACATAGCTGATTTTATGAATGTTTGCTTCATCATATCTTTACTTTTATATTTGGTTTCGTTTATATTAAACTTAGCCTTCGTTTGTTAGTTGGCATCTATTTTCGGCTGCAAACTTAAGAGAAAATCCAATACGAAGCAAGAAAAAGTTTCAAAAAGGTTATATTTTTTGTGCAAACGATTGCACGCTTTATGCAATCTGTTTGCGTACATACATCATAAAGCACATGATTATCGGCGTCTGCTTGCCGTCATTGGGAATCTATGTCTAAGATGTGGTTCTGACAGGATTCACAGGTGGGATATGCATACTTGCC